>Ga0163149_10007623_pt1 | contig 10881 bp, 7 predicted proteins | sample OliLakLV19MP5G1_FD_148604 | JGI IMG/M metagenome (GOLD analysis project Ga0163149, IMG submission 148604) | Freshwater microbial mat bacterial communities from Lake Vanda, McMurdo Dry Valleys, Antarctica - Oligotrophic Lake LV.19.MP5.G1 | ecosystem: Environmental > Aquatic > Freshwater > Lake >...
GTTACTACCAACTGGGATGAAAGTTGGTATACCTTATGACGCTACAAAATATATCGATGATGCTGTTAATGAAGTTATAAAAACACTCACTGAAACAATTCTAATTGTAATCGCTGTTATCTATCTATTTATCGGGTCATTTAGATCTGTTCTTGTGCCAGTTGTTGCCATACCGCTCTCTTTGATTGGTGCTGCTTCAATAATGCTAATGTTTGGTTTTACGATCAATCTATTAACCTTACTAGCGATAGTTTTAGCAGTTGGATTAGTGGTCGATGATGCCATCATAATGCTTGAAAACATTGAGCGGTATGTAGCAAAAGGAATGAACCCAAAAGATGCTGCAATAAAGGGAGCTCGTGAATTAATTGGGCCGATTATCGCAGTAACAATAACACTAATCGCAGTTTATGCTCCAATAGGTCTTCAAGGTGGATTAACAGGTGCGCTATTTAAAGAGTTTGCATTTACTCTAGCTGGTGCAGTTTTTATCTCAGGAATTGTTGCTCTAACACTCTCTCCAATGATGTCTTCAAAGTTAGTTAAGCAGAATGAAGCACCAAATAAATTTCAGAGTAAGCTAAATAATTTTTTTGAGTGGTTGAAGTCAAATTATTCCTCTCTGTTGGCCGCAACATTAAGACATCGTCCAGTAGTTCTAACATTCGCTTTTTTAGTTATCCTGTTGATTCCACCATTTTATATGTTTTCCAATAAAGAGCTTGCCCCAAAAGAGGATCAGGGGGTTATCTTTGGTATAGTACAAGCTGCCCCTAACTCTACTTTGGACCAGACGGTCATGTATGCTGAAGAGGTTTTTAAAGTTTTTGATCAGTTACCGGAGAAAGCAAATACATTTCAGCTTACAATGCCAACATTCGGGTTCTCTGGAATAGTGACAAAACCATGGAGCGAAAGGTCTCGTTCAACCCAAGATATGGAAGGCCCTTTGTGGGGTCAGATGTCTAATATCCCAGGTGTTCGGGTCATTGTAACATCTCCAGCGCCTCTTCCTGGTGGAAGTGATTTTCCAATTGAGTTTATTATCTCTGGAACTGATGAGCCATACCGGATGGCTGATTACGCTAATCAGCTTGTTGGTGCTGCATTTGAAAGCGGCTTATTTATGTTTGCTGATACCGATCTGAAATTCGATCAACCTCAGACTGAAGTTGTTATTGATCGTGATAAGGTTGCTTCGATGGGGCTTAATTTGTCTCAAATTGGTTCTGACCTAAGTGTATTGCTTGGAGGAAACTATGTTAATAGATTTAATATTCAGGGAAGAAGTTATAAGGTTATACCTCAAGTAAAGCGATCAGAAAGATTAAACCCTGAACAGTTAAAGGACTACTATGTTACTGGGCCAAATAATCAGCTAGTGCCTATCTCAACTTTTGCAACTCTTAAAAATACAGTTGAGCCTAGATCTCTTAATCGCTTTCAACAATTGAACTCAGCGAAAATTCAGGGAGCAGTTCGGCCAGGTGCGACAATTGATCAAGGGCTCTCTTATTTAGAGCAAAAAGCAAAGGATATTTTGCCACAAAGCTACTCACTTGATTATGCAGGTGAGTCAAGACAGCTAAGAACTGAAGGAGGCAAACTTGTTGGCACAATGGTGCTCTCTTTTATCTTGATCTTTTTGGTGTTAGCTGCACAATTTGAAAGTTTTAGAGATCCATTTATCATTTTACTTGGTTCTGTGCCGTTAGCTCTGTCAGGAGCATTAATTTTTACCTTTCTTGATTTTACATCATTAAATATCTATAGCCAGGTTGGACTTATTACACTTATCGGCCTTGTTTCTAAAAATGGAATCTTAATCGTTGAATTTGCTAATAAGCTTCAAGAGGAGGGAATAGAGAAACTCTCAGCAATTAAGGAAGCAGCAGCAACTAGATTACGCCCAGTTTTAATGACATCGGTGGCAACTGTTGTCGGGCATTTCCCACTTGTTTTAGCTACTGGCGCTGGCTCAGGCTCAAGAAATAGTATTGGTGCAGTGCTGGTTACAGGAATGACTATAGGAACTTTCTTTACCCTCTTTGTTGTTCCTTCAATCTATATGTTGATAGCCAAGGATCATAACCGTCATCGAGATGATTCTTTAAGTAATGGTAGAGCGATCGATCTTAATAAAGACAAAGCTGGAGATCTTAGATTAGTTGATAAAGAGCGAGCAAGTAGCGTTCTCTAATACATTTTAAATTATCTTGAGTTGTTATGCGTATCGATAAATTTATAAGAAGTTGTATTATTGGATCCTTAATCACTGGTTGCTCTGTTGGTCCTGATTATAAAATACCTGAAACTAATTTGCAGGAGAATTACAATACGTCTTCAGAGAAGTTTTCTGCTGAGGCAACTCTTACTAAATGGTGGGGGTCCTTTGATGATGATGAATTAACTTCATTGATAGAGTCAGCTGTCAAAAATAACAAAGATATTGATGTAGCAATTGCTCGGGTAAAACAATCTCGTGCCTCTCGCAGTGAAGCATCCCTTGATCTTTTTCCTGCAATTACTGCAGATACTTCTTATAACAGAACAAAACAGAGTGAATTTGGAACTTTTGGTGGAGCACCAAGCTTTGCTAACGAGCGTGATATATATAATGCTGGGTTTGATGCCATATGGGAGCTGGATTTCTTTGGCAGAGTTAGACGATCTGTAGAAGCGGCAAAAGCTTCGGAAGATGAGCAGGTCGTCTTACTTCAAGCTGTTTTGCAAAGTGTTATCTCTGAAGTTTCAAGAAATTATTTTGAACTACGAGGATTGCAACATCAGTTAGAAGTATCTAGAAAAAATTCTGATAATCAGAAAGAAACAGTTCGCATTACAGAAGTTTTAGTAAAAGGTGGACAATCAACTGAGCTTGATACTGCTAGAGCAGAATCACAGTATAAAGGCACACTAGCAACTATCCCGGTTTTAGAAACTGAAGAAAGATTAGCGATTCATCGGATCTCAGTTTTAATTGGTGAGTTGCCAACACATTTAGTAGATCAACTCTCAAAAGTAAAAGAGCTTCCAACCTATAATGGACCGATTACACTTGGTGATCCAGCAACTCTACTTAAGCGTCGTCCTGATATTAGAGCCAGCGAAAGGCGGCTTGCTAGTGAAACTGCAAAGATCGGAGTAGCCATGGGGGACTATTTCCCTAAGGTAACTTTTGTTGGTCGGCTAGCGATAGAAGCCAATGATGTTTCCGATTTGGGGAGAAGCGGCACAGAAAGTTATATATTTGGCCCTCAAATTTCCTGGGCCGCTTTTGATATCTCACGTGTTGCTGCTCGGGTTAGAGGATCAAAGGGCAGAGCCGAGGAAGCACTATCAATTTATGAGCAGACAGTTTTAAATGCTTTACAAGAAGTAGAAGATTCTCTGTTTAGATTTTCAAAAGAGAGAGAACGTCATACTTTACTTAAAGAGTCAGCTTTGAAAAGTGCAGAGGCTTCAAGTCTAGCCCGTACACAGTATCAAGCTGGATTAATCGACTTTCTAACAGTACTTGATTCAGAGAGACAGACTTTACAAGCCCAAGATCAGTTAGCTAAAAGCAAAACTGCACTTCTTACTTATTTGGTTGCAATCTATAAAGCGCTAGGTGGTGGTTGGGAGAACTACGAAATTAAAGAACTTTAATTATGAATACTCACCATTTACCTTTAAGACCGAATGTCTGCATGTTGGTAGTTAACCATAAAGGGGAGATCTTTCTTGGAGAACGACATGGAGAATCGGGGAAATGGCAATTCCCTCAAGGAGGAGTGGAGAGTGAGCTTACCCTAGAGGAAAATGTCCTTAAAGAGCTATCAGAAGAGTTAGGAGCAGAGAGTAACAAATTTCAAATAGTCAAAAAACTAAATCATACCCATGAGTATAATTTTAGAAATCCACCAGCTTATGCTAAAGATAAATGGCGTGGCCAAAGCCAGACGTTCTGGGTTGTTAAGTTTCTTGGGAAAGATTCTGATATTAAATTAGATAAAAACACCCCTGAATTTATGAATTTTAAATGGGTCTCTGTTGACGATATTTCAACCTTAGTAGAGCCCGTTAGATTGCCTGGATATGATGGGGCGTTAAAAGAGTATAGATCCTCATTCCTACCTAAATAGCTCTGCAATTTTAGCGAGTTAAAATAGACTACTAGTTAATTCGTAACACACTCGATCAAACTTCAATTAGATATTGGCATGTTCCTTGCTCAATTCCTATCGGGGCTGTGCGTTCTTTTATCTCGATCTGGGAGTTACCTAAATATTTCATCTATTCATGTAGTGTATGTTAGAAGCTAAAAAAAAATCTGTTCTTATTCTAGTTCTCTCCTCAGTTTTTTTGTTTAATATTCAGCCCTCAGTTGCAGCAGAAAAACCTAAAGGTGGAAAGAAAATTGATGTTTCAAATGATTGGTTCACTTATCTAAATGGAAAACCAGTTAGATGTAGTTTGTTTAAAGGTGCAATTGTTACCGGGAAGAGAAAGGGTGTTTTCTTTATCCTAGATAAATTTAAGGAGAAGAAATTAAAAGGTGAATCAAAAGCTCAATCAGAGGATGTTAAGAAAAAAACTCTTAGTAAAGCCGCTAAGCTAAAAAATAAACGGATTGCAAAAGAGGGCGCTTGCGCTGAGGCTAAAGATCTACAGAACAATCCACCCGCACCACCATCTGAGCCTCTCTTTATAGAACATACTATTCCATTAACCGAGGAAGACGTTCGAAGACTTTTTCATAGACTTGCGTATGCTCCAACTGCTGCTCAACTAAGTGCATGTTTAGGCAAGACCGCCGCTTTCTGTTTTGATAATGTGATTACAGTTTATGATCCAAGTGCTCATGCCACTGTTTACCAAGCTGCATCAGCCTATTTCGATGGTGATAATGAGCCACCTATAGATGATTACTTAACAGATGGTGGATCGATTAACTTACAGGGTCTGCAACGAGGCGTAGCTTACTTTCTCTATAACACCCCAAATCAATACCATGCCAAACTTGCCTTGCAATTTTTGCAACATCACTTTGCTATTGTATTTGCAACATTAGGGACAGCTGATATCGATGAACGAATTGCCGAGAGGTATATAAAGAAACTTCTTAATCATGCTGTTAACGGTAAAGTAAGGTTAATGGTCAATGATATGATCTTAGATCCAAGTCTTCAAAAATTCTTGGATGGTGTATCAAGTACGGCAGTTGCACCGGGTGAGAATTTGCCACGTGAAATTAACGAACTATATACGATAGGCCAAAAGAATCCTTTAGATTTAAAATCTGAGGGAGCGGATCAGTACAGTAATTTAACTGACATTCCGCAATACGCAAAAGCTTTAACAGGCTGGGTATTAGGTACTCAGGTTGATCCGGATACAAATAGAAATGAGCGAACTTTAGAATTTAAACTCGCTAACTTTGCTCCTGGTCAGAAATATATTTTTCAAGGAAAACCTGAGGCGGCAACAATTACTACAATATGGGATGCCATTGAGGCATCTATGAATCATCCGTCATTCTCCCTTCACTGGGCGAGAAGATTAATAGAGAGATACGGCACTAATGAACCCGACGCTCCTCATATTCTTGCCTTAGCCCAAGTCTTGCTAAGTACCGATAATATCCACGCAGCGATTCGCAAAATTGCTATCTCTAAGGAATTCTTTACTGAGTGGCGTGGTGCTGTAATGAGGGAATGTTTTGACCGATTATTTACTATCACCAGAACATTTAAAGAAGTTAGCATGCCAGTTAGTTATATTCAGTTACAAACTGCGATGGTGAATTGTCAGCAAGAGCCAACTAATTCTCCTCAAGGTCCGTTTGGATGGTTAATTGATCGTTGGGCAAATTCACAGTTATTAATGAGTAATCAAAGTGAAGTTGCTGATAGAATACTAGAACCTGGCAATGTAAATTACTCCTATATAAATGTTCTTAATCCAATGCCAGCGGGAGATCGAACTGATCCATATAAGGTTATCGATTATTTAGCCAAAGTATTGAACGTAAAACTTACAACAGCACAGCGTGATGCAATGTATTCTTATATGACTATTCAAGCGATTGCTGTTAATCCATTAACGGATGAGCCAACAACCTTCTCATTATATCCTTGGGATACTTTAAATGAAACAAAGGTAAAGAGAGGAATCGGTGCTTTAATAATAATGATGACCGGATCTCCTCAATTTGGAGTTAAGTAAATTTATTGGTTTGCAAAAAATTTATACAGTAAGGTTATAAAATAAGGTTATTTAGTTATGAAATTAGATAGACGTTCATTTATCAAAAATCTAGGTGTTGGTACTGCTGGTGCTCTAGCTTGGGGAGTGTTGCCAGAGGTCAGTAACAACTATGCTTATGGCGCACCAACTAATTCTCTAAAGTTCATAAAAATATTCTTTGATGGCGGCCCTGATGGCTTAGGTTGGTTTCCGTATGATCTTCCTGAAGCTGCAGATCGACGTCCTGGTGTTCAGGTCGCAAGTGCCAACATGATTGATTTAGGGCATCCCTATGTAAAGCTAAGTTCCAATTTGTCGACCCTCTACAGTAATTTTGGAAATAAGATGGCGATCTTTACGACATTAGCTGAACCAAACTCTACCGGCTCACATGAAGTTGGTCGTGCAAATGAGGCTTCTGGAATTAGTAACGATGGACAGTCGTATATGGGTCGTATGGTTGAAGAATTGGCAAAGACAAACCCTACGCCATTTTTAGGTTGGAATTTTTCAACTAATGATCAATTCCAATTTGCCGCGCCTACATATAAAGCTATTAGTACAACCTCAAATTTATCTCAGTATAGCTATAGTGATTATGATAATCCTAACTTAAATAGCACTCAGGATAGTAACGAGACTCGAGATCGTGCTTATAAGATGAAGATTGCAGCTCTTAGTGCTCCGCCTCCTCAGTCACCGGCTGAAGCTAAAATAAGAGCTTCTCAAAAAACACTTGATGATTCGATCACTGCAGTTAGAAGTGCCAATCTGGCTTTTGGAACTAGACCAGTGAGCTACCCAGGAACCACTTTTGGTAATCAGCTAAAATCAATTGCCACCCTTATTGATGCAGGAATGGGGGATTGCTTTTTTGTTCGTGCCCCTAATGGACACGATACTCATAGTGATCAGATCAATAATAATAATAACTCTCAAGCTGGATTTGCAGCAGGACTTAACTCTTTGCTAAACGATATGCAGATCATAGGTCAGCTAAATAATGTTGTTGTCTTAGCAATTGGTGAGTTTGGTAGACAGATTGCCTCAAACTCTACTGCCGGCACTGACCATGGATGGGGGAAGCATGCAATACTACTTGGTGGACGTGTAATAGGAGGACTCCATGGACCAATTGCAACTCCTCAGCAGATCGCCACTGGTTTTGGTATGCCAAGGCTTTTAGACCCTCGTGTTCTATATAAAGATATCGCCGAGATGATGGGATTTAACCCTGCTCAAATAATCCCGAGCACGTTTATAGATCAAAACATTAATTGGCATGTTTAATGTCACAGGCATTTAATGATGCATGAAATTAGGGGCAGATTTAAGCATATTTTTTTAGCACTTCTTGTTACAATTTCTTCGCATAACTTAACTACAGCCTATGCTTCCCCAATAAATGGCTCCTTTATTCCAGAAGAGGGGCTAGTTTTTAATTTAAAACTTGGCGGAGTTCTATTTACCTGTGCATTTAAGGATGGCTGGATAGTTGGCTCATTAGATTTAGGTAATGGAATCTTTACTCCAACTACATTAGTAGTAAAAAAACTTAAGAAAAAATTAAAAAAGAAGAGCGGCTTAAAAAAAATTCAAGCCAAAAAAGCATACAAAGCACAAAAAATTTACCTCTCAGTCGGAGAGAAGCTGTGTGCAGATAATACCGAGGGTCAAATTCTACCGCCACCTGGGGTTACTCCTACGCCAACTGTGGCTCCTGTAACCTGCTTTGAGCCAAATGGAGACGCTAAGCCAGGATGCTTTGGTATTCCAGCACCCTGGGTGGGTAACAAAGTTCAAGGGGAGATATACTCAAATAATTATTGTGTTGGATGTCACAATCCAAAGGCAAATAAGACTTATCAAGAGGTAGAAAACGCTTTTAATACAGTTCCTCAAATGGCACCGTTTAAACCTCAGGTAATGCAAGATTTTGTTGACGTTGTTGCCTATATCAATAGATTTTCTCTTTAAAATTATATAGTTGTAAGTTTTACATTGCTAAATACTCTCATTTTATGATAGTTTATGGTAATGAAAAATGAAGTGTCAATAACTATAGAAAAACTGGGAAGAGAGCTTGATGGTGTTTTTACAATTCGAGATCTTGAAGTTATATTAAATGAGAAATCAGGGGCAACTTTTTATCGAGCGATTGAAAAGCTTGTATCTACACGCAAATTAATAAAAGTTAGTCGCGGCATTTATGTCACCAAAGAAGCTACCCTTTTTGCGATAAGTAGTAGAATATATCCGCAGTCATATATCTCTACCGGCGCAGCCCTTGCAAAAAAAAGCATTATTGGCTCAGTACCTGCTCGAAAAATTCAAGCTATAAAAATTGGGAAACCTCGAAAATTTCAATCTGTCATTGGAACAATTGAGTATTTAAGTATTAACCCCAAGCTATATTTCGGCTTTGAGAAAAAAGGAATTACAAATTGGGCTAGCCCTGAAAAAGCTCTTCTTGATGTTTTTTACTACTACTATAAAGGCAAGCGATTTTCATTCGATCCGTTTAGCGACGTCAATCATGAGGATTTAAACTTTAAAGTTATCAACAGATTTCTATTAAAGTATGATAAGAGATTTGTGACTTATTTTAAGCAGAATTTTTTAAATAGAGTCGGTGAATAATGGACAACAAGGAACAACAGTTGCTTGCTCAAGTCCTTGAGCTTTTCTCTCAAGAGTTTGGCAAAAAAGCAGTGCTTCGAGGCGGAATGGTTTTAAAGATTTTAGGTTCTCCGAGATTTACAAATGACCTCGACTATGTTTTTGTTCCTTATCGATCAAAAAATGACATTGCAAAACAGGTCTTAAATTGTCTTAGGAAAATTCAAAATGCCAAGGTTAGTCACACTCTTAATTCTCAATGTCTAAGAGTTGTTCTCGCAGTTGGAGAATCATCAATTCAGATTGAAGCAAAAGTTGCAAAGAGCATTAAAACAGATATTGCTACTACTAGTTTATTCTCTCCGCAATTTAACCTTCCTAAGCGAGTAATACATGTAGTTGATCATACAATCTCGATGGCTAATAAGTTAGCAGCATGGAATGAGCGGCGACTAATACGTGACCTCTATGATGTATGGTTTTTTCTTCAGATGAATATATCTCCTGATTTGCACCTTCTATCTCAGAGACTTAAAAAGCCAATATACTCTAAAGCTGTTAAAAAAGTTGACTATTTTAAAGGTAAAAACGTTCATGAATTTTATGAGTTTTTAAGAGCAAGTCTTTCTAAAATTTCAAACAAAGAGATAGAATCTCAATTATCAGATTACTTATTACCTGATGAAATTATTGGCCTCTTATCTTTTTTTAAGGCAGCATTTGTTAAGCTTAGTGATCCTGACTTAACACCGATTTAGTGGCGCTGTATTAAATATTTCATTCTTTTATTAACATCTGCTAACCTACCTAGATGACAGTGGTAGTAAAAAAAATAAAGATTCGAGAGCAGCACGAAAATGAAGCTCAGAAAATCTCGAGCACGTTTAGCCTTGGCGATGTTGCATCCCGCGTTATCGCAGCGCGTGGATTTAAAGCTGATGATGATCTAAATAAATTTCTTAATCCTTCTCTTAAAGAGGGATTGCCACAGCCTACTGAACTAAAGAATCTTGATGCTGCCTGTGATCTTATAGCTAAGACAATTAAAGATGGTGGAGGCATCGCCATAGCTTGTGATTTTGACGTTGATGGACTCTCTGGAGGATCTCAACTTAAAGCTTTTTTTGATGAAATTGGAGTTAAGTGCAAGGTTTTTATTCCAGATAGATTTGAAGATGGCTATGGTCTTAACATTGGTATGATCTCTAAGATGAGTGAGGAGGGATATGCTCTCCTTATTACTGTTGATTTTGGTACAACCAATCGTACAGAGCTAGAAAAAGCTCGGGAGCTAGGTCTTAAAACCATAGTGGTTGATCATCATCATGTTGGTGATCATAATCCTAATGCTGATGTTTTTATTAACCCTCATCAAGATGGTTGTGGTTTTGGTAATAAAATTTTATGCGCTTCAGCACTCGCCTGGTATCTGATAGTTGGCCTTAAAAAAACATTAACCAAGGAAGCAAAATTAGTCGATCCAAAGGCATATCTCGATCTGGCTTGCCTAGGCACAATTTGCGATATGGTGCCATTAATTGGAGCTAATCGAGTTATTGCTAAACGAGGCTTAGAGCTTCTTTCAGTCACTAAAAGACTTGGACTTATTGCTCTAAAGCGAGTGGCTGGGGCAAAGGATCCAGTTAGTTGCCACCATGTCTCTTTCGGAATTGGACCCCGTATTAATGCGGCCGGACGGATGATTCATGGAGACATTGTAGTTGAGCTTTTAACCACAAGGGATGAAAAGCGAGCTGAAAAAATCGCTGGACGTTTAGATCGACTTAATAAGCAACGTCAAGATACTGAAGAGCGGATCAAAAAAAGAGCAAAGATGGAGATAGAGCGAAGGGGAGCATTGCCTTCAGCTCTGGTTGTTTGGGATCAAAGTTACCATACCGGCGTTATCGGTATTGTTGCGCAGCGAATGGTTGAAGCTTTCCATCGTCCAACTGTAATTATGGGAATGGATAAAGATGGAGTGTTCAAAGGCTCAGTACGGGGTATTCCTGGATTTAGTGTCATCGGTGC
>Ga0163149_10007629_pt1 | contig 10879 bp, 8 predicted proteins | sample OliLakLV19MP5G1_FD_148604 | JGI IMG/M metagenome (GOLD analysis project Ga0163149, IMG submission 148604) | Freshwater microbial mat bacterial communities from Lake Vanda, McMurdo Dry Valleys, Antarctica - Oligotrophic Lake LV.19.MP5.G1 | ecosystem: Environmental > Aquatic > Freshwater > Lake >...
GGAAAAGGAAGGCCCGGACAAAGTGGCGGTCGATGATGCCCATTTCGAAATCGAAGACAGGGAGTTCATGGTTCTGGTCGGCCCCTCCGGTTGCGGAAAAACCACCACCTTGCGTATGATCGCCGGATTGGAAGAAATCACCAAGGGCAAGATCTACATCGACGGCAAAGTGGTCAACGATATCCCCCCCAAAGACCGTGACATCGCGATGGTTTTCCAGAACTATGCCCTCTATCCCCACATGTCGGTTTACAAGAACATGGCCTTTGGACTCCAGCTCCGCAAGCTGCCCCAGTCGGAGATCGACAAGCGCGTCATGAACGCCGCCAAAATCCTGGGACTGACTCATCCTGACAATCTTCTGGAACGTAAACCCAAGGCTCTTTCCGGTGGACAGCGGCAGCGTGTGGCCCTCGGCCGTGCCATCGTGCGCCAGCCCAAGGCCTTTTTGTTCGATGAACCCCTCTCCAACCTGGATGCCAAAATGCGCGTGGAAATGCGCACGGAAATTTCCAAGCTCCATCTCCGTCTCAACAGCACCATGATCTATGTCACCCATGACCAGATCGAGGCCATGACCATGGCGGACCGCATCGTGGTGATGAAGAACGGAATCATCCAACAACTGGCCGAGCCCCTGACCATCTATCACCAACCCGCCAACCTCTTTGTGGCCGGCTTCATCGGCAGTCCTCCGATGAATTTTTTCAACGGCATTATTGTCCGTAAAAACAATTCCATCGTCTTTGAGGAACGTAGCCTGGATGACAAGCCCGGCCTGGTTTCCCTGACTCTGGACGATGAACATGCCCGCAAACTCAGCCCCTACGAAAATAAGAAGGTGGTTCTGGGAGTTCGTCCGGAAAACCTGGAAGACAAACTTTATGCGTCCGATCCCGATCCGGGTGCCACCTTTGAGGCGACCCTGGAGGTTCTCGAACCGATGGGAGCGGAAACCTATCTCTATCTCAACACCGGTCATCACAGCATCATTGCCCGTTCCCAACAGATGCAGGCCAAGAACGAGGTTGGACACAAAATTGCTTTGGTGGCTGACATGAAGAAGGTTCGCTTCTTTGATGCTGCAACGGAAAAGCTGATTGCCTGAGTGGTTTGGATTAATCTGGATGTTGCCGGATTCTATGGGCCTCTGAAAGATTTTAAAGAATCCACGTGAAGTTGCTTCCCATGCATCAACGTGATTTCTTCGACCACACGCTCGATGTCCGGTGTATGGCTGAGAATTTGCATCTTGTCAGCGCAGACCATCGCTTGGATGCTTAAGGTATTCACCGTTACTGGTAAGCAAAATCCATGGCCAGCAAAACCCTTGAACAACTCGAACAGTTTGCCATCGACGTCATTCTCGAGAGGCGTTACGGCAACCGCGCCACCCTGTTGCGGGCCTTTCTGTTCCTCCTCTCCCTGCTTTATACCCGCATCATGCGCCTTCGATGGTGGCTCTACCAAAAACGCATCCTGCGCTGGCACCCGGTGGGCAGCCTGGTCATCAGTGTCGGCAACCTGACTGTAGGGGGCACGGGCAAGACGCCCATCGTGGAAAAATTCGCCAAAACCCTGACCAAACACGGGCGCAAAGTCGCCGTCCTCAGCCGCGGTTACAAAAGTGTGCCCAAACCTCTCAGCCAACGCCTGATCGACCGTTACATCCGTGGCCGCGGCGAAGAACCGCCCCGGGTGGTTTCCAACGGACGCTCTCTGCTTCTGGACTCGGAACGGGCGGGGGACGAACCCTACATGCTGGCGTCCAATCTGCAGAATGTCGTGGTTCTTGTGGACAAAAACCGGGTGAAAAGCGCCACTTACGCCATCGAAAAATTCAATTGCGACACGATGCTGCTGGATGATGGTTACCAATACCTGCCACTGAAAGAACGCATTAACATCACCCTGGTGGACAGGCACACACCTTTCGGGAATGAATACCTTCTGCCCAGAGGAACGCTCCGCGAGCCGCACAATCACCTCAACCGCGCGGATGTGATCTTTATCACCAAGTGTGATGGCTCGGATATCTCCCTGCTGAAACAACGCATCCGCTTTTATAACAAACACGCGGAAATTTTCGAATGCGCCCATTATCCCCTTTATCTTCAGGATCTCTACACCGGCGAACAGAAGCCGCTCAAATATCTGCAGGATCGCGAGATCGGGGCCATTGCGGGCATTGCCGTTCCGGAAAGTTTTGAAGCCGGGCTCAAACAGCTGGGGGGGCAGATTATCTACAGTCGTCACTACGCGGATCACCACCGCTTCAGCCAGCAGGAAGTGTTGAATGCCATCAACCGCACCCGTGCCCGCGGCGGTCATGCGCTCTTGACCACGGAAAAAGACGCGGTCCGCTTCCCCCGGGTGGATCGGCGGGACCTTCCGGTTTATTTCCTGCGGGTGGAAATCCGGCTGATCAACACCACGGAAAGTTTCGAGAACGCCATCCTCCGCATCTGCCGGATGAAAGGTCATGAGCCGGTCAACATTGACGAGCTCGTCTGCGCCACAACGTGAAGTGTCGCAGCCCGTCCTACAATCCAGAAAATTATCCTAGACAAAAGCTAACATCAGCTTCGTCATATACTGATGCGGGAGCGACTTCCTTTGGACCGGCTCTATGACGAGCACGCAAATGCCTTATTCGGCTTTCTGTTGAACCTGACCCGCAACGAAGCGGACTCGCGCGATCTGATCCAGGAACTTTTCCTTAAAATCGCCCGCAAACCGGACCTTCTCGACCATGCGGAGAATCCCAAAGCCTTCCTGCTGCGTTCGGTCTACCATCTTTTTGTTGACCTGATCAGGCATCGGCAGTCGCGGGACAAGATGGAAGAGGCCGTGGCTTTGGAAACCCCCCTTCTTTTCGAAAATCCCAAAACCGGAAACGACCTGGAATGGAGTGCGGGGGTCAGCCGGGCTTTGGGAGAACTGCCTGAAGATCAACGTGCCGTGCTTCATTTGAAAGTCTGGGAGGGATATACCTTTGCTGAAATCAGCCTGATCCTGAGCATACCGGGTAACACTGCAGCCAGCAGGTATCGTTATGCTTTAGACAAAATGGAGACCCTGTTGCGTCCTGTTTACAAGGAACTTTATGAGTGATCTGGAAAAACAACTAAAGAAACTGAGGCCGAAGGCGGTGCCGTCGGATCTGCGTCGTGTTGTTTTGGCAGGTTGCGAAGAAGGAACGGAAGTTCACAGTTTTCGGTTTTCGGGTTTCAGTTTTTTAAGAGCCCTATATCCGGGTCATACGTTCTGCGGTAGTCTCGCTTGTATCTGGCTGATCATTCTTGCCTTGCATTTGGACACACCGAAAAGCATCGCTCCCTCCGGCCCGCCGATATCCTGGGCAGAATGGCAAGAGGCCAAGCTCGAGAGGGATTACCTTTTGGCCCAATTGGAAACGCCCCGATTCGAAGTGGATTTGGACAAGGGAAATTTCTCTATTCCAAGGGAGGATCTCGAAACGAATTAATGCGCAAGTCAGAGGCTTGTTATTGACCGGGGCGCGGACAGCGCTTGGGTTAGGCCGACTTATCTGGACATTCAAACAACACAATAGAAGCACCCGGGTCAGCGCCTCCGCCGACGCCAAGGCTATGGCGGGACAGGCCTGGATATAGGAATATTTATGAAAAAGAAACTGTTACGATGGACGGCGGTTATGCTGCTGGTTCTGGGAACCTTGATCACCCTTTTTTATGCCGTGGAAAATTGGCGTGGGGCCCGGGCGTGGGAAATCCTTGAAACAGAGCTCAGACAACGGAATGAGCCCATGACGCCCGATGAGATTCTTCCCGTGGCTGTTCCTGATTCTTCCAATGGGGCCCTGCTCCCGATCTGGAAGGAGATATTTGAGTCGGAAGAAGCTACAGAGAAGGGAATCATCGATGGTTCAAAACCACGAATTTCCGGGCTTTTTTTTAAATTCAAACCAAATCGCCAGACCCAGCTCAGGAAAGGATGGGCCTACGATATTACGCTGCCCATTCAATCATACGCAACAGATTCTCCTGAAAAGAGTGCGTTTGAGTGGACGGAGGAAAGAAAAGTCCTAGCCGAGGAAGTTGTTGTTTCCCTCAATCAGGCGTTCTTCCGCTGGCCTTTGCAATACGGGGACTTTTATTTAATGAAGACCCCCCAGTATGGCGAACTCAGGGACACCGCGGCCTTTTTCCAACTGCGTTCCGTCGCTTTTCTGGACAAGGGAAAATCGGACATGGCTTACCAGGACGTAAGGATACTTGTTGGTTTGGCCAATACGACCAAGGATACCCCGTTTCTCATCAGTCGCCTGACCCGCCTCAGCCTTGAGCAGGTTGTAGTTGAGACCATCTGGGAAGGGCTTCTCCGGCACGCTTGGAATGCGGAACAGCTGAAGGAAATGGACGGACTGTTGGAAGACTTCCAACCTCTGACCGAGGCTAGGCGTGGCTACGGAGAGGAGCGGGTTAGTTTTGTGCAGATGCAACTCATAGTGGACAGCGATGTTTCAAAGACGATTTCCAGTCTTTATTATGAACAAAAAAACGTTTCGAACGTGGAACACCTGATCACACTCCTCTATTTTAAGCTTAGACCAGAAGGTTGGCGCAATCAGGAACGTGTACTTGCCGCGGAGGAAACACTCAAGACCCAGGACTGGCTTCAGACAACGATTGAACAGGGCGCTATTCCTTCTTCTCTTGAATCGCTAGCGCCCGAATTATTTGTTCGTTCCAAGGGCTTTTGGGCTCAAACACTTTTTATCGCGGGGCGTATTAAAAAACCACTAGCGACAGGGGCGATGCAAGGAATAAGCCAGCAGTGTGGGAAGTTTGTCGAAATGCAAGTGCTGCTCACCCAGTGCCGGACTGCAATCGCCATTGAGCGTTTCCGTATGGATCAAAAACGGCTACCAAGCTCTCTTGACGAGTTGGTTCCCCATTACAGCAGTCAGGTTCCCCTCGATATTTGGAATGGGAAAGCCATGACTTATGTGGCCAAAGACGAAAAAACGTATGTGCTCTATGCGGTCGGTTGGAACGGCACCGATGACGGAGGCTACACGTCCAAAGTCACAAAAAAAGGCGATTGGGTCTGGCCATCCAAACCTGGTTTGGTCGAAGTCCGGGACAAGTAATCAGCAATCTTCGCGGACCTTGGCGGTCTTCCTGTTCAATTCGTTCTGGTTTTTCCAACCCTACATCACGAATGAAAAAAGCTGTTGGATGCCGGCTTTCCCCAGGAAAAGGGCGAGCAGGGTGGCCAACAGCGCCAGCAATCCCAGGATATCCCCAATCGCCACAACCAACCCGTCGTTCTCCATCAACCCAAGCCCGATGAATACCAGCGGCAGGGCATACAACCAGTTGGTTCCGGGAATCGGCAAGGGCAGCATTGTCGCAATCATGGCAATCAACACCCCGTGAATCTGGTGTGACCAGGGATGCAAACAGATCCAGCTTTGCCGGGGTTTCAAAAAACGCTCCACCCGGACACAAACATCCGTGGCTTTGCTCACCATCTCTACCACCCGCACCTGGGGCAGCTCATAATCCTGCACCTTGCTGGGAATCCAGAGTTTCCGGGCAAAGGCCATCCGTAACCCAGAAAAAATCAAAACAAAACCCATAGGCACGGCAATCACGGGCAGAATAGCCGGGATGCTAAAAAGGGCGATCACCGCCGGATAACCACGCCCGGACAGATGTCGTAGCATCCGACGGATAGTGATGGGATGCTCGTGGCTTTCTTCTTCCAGCAGCCTGAAAACCGTGGAGAGGGAAACGCCCCGCACGGGTGGCGGCGACAACGTATCCTCTCCATCCGTTGGAGGAGGCAATGAGGTTTCCATGGGAAGAGACATAGTCGGCGGGCAACGCCGTCTCCATACTCTTTAGCGCATTCCCCGTGATTGTCATCAGGGGATTTGGTTCATCGGGTCGGTGAGGGAATCAGCCGGTCGTGCGCAATCCGCCGGCGATGGCATTGATTGAGAGCAACACATCAGGCAGAAGTCTGTTGGCTTCGCCCTGGTCTTCCTTTTCCTTGAGTTTGCGCCATTCCCGCAGGAGGGAAATCTGCTGGCGGTGCAGGGTGGCCAGAGCCTCTTCACGCAGTTTAAGCGTAGCGACCATGCGCGGCCTGCGTTTTTCCAGGGTTCCACCTCCAAAGAGCAGATCCATCATACGGTGGGTGCGGTGGTATTCGGACTCGATTAGATTAAAAAAACGGTTGCGCAGCCTGGTGTTTTCCACCAGCCCGGCATAGGTCTTCATAATCTCCAGGTCGGCACTGGCCAGATTGGTTTCAACGTTGGTCAGGACATAGCGCAGGAAGGGCCAGACTTTGACCGCTTCCTGAAGCGAGGCGAAGGCCTCTTCTCCGCCTTTGGAAAATTGTTCCAGGGCCGAGCCCACCCCGAACCAGCCGGGGACATAAAAGCGCGACTGGTTCCAACTGAAGACCCAGGGAATGGCACGCAGATCCTCCAGAGAACGGGCCCCAGTGCGGCGGGAGGGACGTGATCCGATGCGGCTTTGTTCCAGGGCATCGATCGGAGTGGCCTGCCCGTAGAAGGTGATGAAGTCATCCGCCAGAATGAATTCCCGGTAAAATTCCGAGCTGGAAAGACAGAGCTGGGCGGCGAGTGGCTCAAATTTGGAATAATCCTTCGGCCGATGCCGGTGGCCTGCGGTGACCCCGGTGGTTCCGGCCAGAAGTAGTTCCAGGTTGTAAACGGAGGTGATCTGGTTGGCGTATTTCTGGGAGATGGTTTCCCCCTGCTCGGTCACGCGCAGATCACCTTCCAGGGCACCGTTGGGCAGCGCTTCCAGGAAACGATGGGTCGGGCCTGCTCCACGGCTGATGGTGCCGCCGCGGCCGTGAAAGAAGCGGGTCTTGACATCATTTTCTTCACCAGCTTGTTGGAGTTCTTTCTGGGTTTTGTAAAGACCCCATTGGCTGGCCAGAATGCCCGCGTCCTTGTTGCTGTCGCTGTAACCGATCATGACCTGCTGGATCGGGCGGGTGTTGAGCGGGAAGCTTTCGTCCTTCTCATCCTTGACCACTTTGTTCTGATAACGCAGGGAGGCGCGGGTGACGGGATGTTGCAGAAACGCGCGCATGATGCCGGCACTGGACTCCAGATCATCCAGGGTCTCGAACAGCGGCACGACCGGCATGGAGCAGTAGAGACCCTTGGCAGTGTATTTGGCGAGGCCGACTTCACGGGCCAGGACGTAAACCACCAGAAGGTCCGACACCCGCTTCGTCATGCTGACAATAAGCGAGCCTAACCCGCTGCTGCCATATTGATTGATGTGTGCGGCCAGGGCGCGATAACAGTTCAACACCGCATCGGCCTGGGGTCCGACTTCGGAATCCACATACAGGAAGGGGCGGGGCGAGCGCAGTTCTTTCATGAGGAAGCCAAGACGATCATTTTCCGGCCAGGTGGCAAAGTCGCTTCCGTCCAGTCCGGCGGCGATCATAAGCTGGCTCATGGCTTTGTCGTGAAACTGGCTGTTCTGGCGGATGTCCAGGCGGGCGAGGTGGAAGCCGAAGGTCTGCACCTGGCGTATGATGGGGTCGATGTCGGAAATGGCCAGGCGCGAGGCACCGATTTTGATCAGGGAATCCCGTAGCAGATAGAGATCGGCCAGAAGTTCGCGGGGATAGCGGTAGGAGCCGGGCCATTCTTCGAGGGCAGATCCTCCTTTGTTCAAGGGTAGCCGTGCCACGATGATGTTGGCCAATTGACGCCAGGGTTCGAGGGGATTGCGTTTCAGGCAGGCTTCGCCCCGTTCCCCGAGTTCCCGGGCCAGGCTTTGAACTTCCGCCGTGAATTTTTCGGGAACCTGGTGGAGTTCTTCGGAAAGGCTGAGGATTTTCGGAAGTTTTCTGAGTTGTTCCTGAAGGACCTGCAAGGCCTGGAGACGTAATTCCAGCAGGGTTTCCACAGTGACTTCATGGGTGACGAGTGGATGTCCATCCCGGTCGCCGCCCACCCAGGTGCCGAAGGCGAGTTGCGGGAAATTGTCCGGGTCGGCAATCCATTTGGGGTCAAGCCCGGCCTTGAGCCAGGCTTGGCGCAGGCGCAGATCGAGGCGGGGCAGAACTTTGGGAAAAACTTCACGCAGATGGTAGGTGATGGTCTGACGTTCTTTGGAGATTTTAGGCTTTTCCAACAACACTTCCCCGGTGCGCCAGAGTCGTTCGAGGGCCACTTTGATTTCTTCACGGATGCTTTCCAACTCGGCCGGTGTCCACATGCTGTTTTCGCGGGAAACAAGCAGGAGATACAGGGCGCGGTGCTGTTCCAAAACGGTGGAACGCTTGGCTTCGGTGGGGTGGGCGGTGAGAACGGGTTCGACGCGGACCTGACGGAGGACTTCCACAATGTCGTCTTCTTTAAGGCCACTTTTTTTCAAACGTTTCAGGTAGAAAGTCCAAAGGCCCGTCTCATCCTGTTTCCGTGGGAGACTGGCGCGGGCGCGGCGCATCTGGGCGGCAGTGTTTTCCTCCACCATGTTCAGCAACTGGAAGACGACGCAGTAAGCCTGCATGACGCGGCTGGAAAAACGGGCCGGCACGGCCTTGGTATTGCCTCCATTCAGGAAAGGCAATGCTTCGGCCACTTCTTTTTCGCCAAGATCTAGCAACACCTCACGGAAACATCCAACCAGGAGCTCCAGGTCACGGTCAATTTTGGCAAAGCCTGTTTTTACAAAGTCGGGTTGAGGCATAATGGGATCTGGTTGAGCGTTGAGTTTATGAAGTAGCCAATCTCATGCCATAAGCCAATGAGAAAGAACTGTTTGCCCATAAAAGGCCTTCAATCCGCCTGATCTGCCTTCCTGTAGGCTTACAAAAATGTAATTTCATCATTGTGCGGTTTCCCTTGCGGCTCCGGGAAGGCAGGCTAAATTAGGGGCCAAGGATTAATACGTATGATACTGATGATTGCTGTTTTTGTTTTCACAATGGGGATCTCGCTCTATGCCGCGGCGAAGGTCAAAAGCACCTATGCGAAGTATAGTGATGTTCCCGCCGGCTCCGGCTATACCGGGGCACGTTGCGCGGCCAAAATTCTCCAAGCGGCCGGGATTGATGATGTGGAAATCACCGAGTCCAATGACTTTCTCGGCGACCACTACGACCCGATGCACAAACGCCTGGTTTTGAGCTCTCAGAATTATCATGGCAACTCCGCCGCAGCCCTCGGGGTCGCAGCCCATGAATGCGGTCATGCGATCCAGCACAAAATCGCCTACAAACCCCTGACCTGGCGCATGGCCTCGGTGGGTGCGACCAACTATGCCAACCAGATCGTGACCTGGCTCCCTATGATTGGTTTGTTCACCGGCATCGGCGGATTCAGCAACCAGACCTACCTCATGATCATGACGGCAGGCTGGGGTGCGATCATGATGTTCAACCTTATAACTCTGCCGGTGGAATTCGATGCCTCCAAGCGTGCCACCACCATCCTGAACCGCATGAGCTTCCTCGGTTCCCAGGAAGCGGAAGTCGGTGTGCGCAAAGTCCTGAACGCCGCAGCCCTGACCTATGTGGCGGCCTTCGTTACCTCCCTCCTTTACCTCTTGATGTATCTTCTGCCCCTTCTCATGGGCCGCAGACAGGGTTGATCGGACCTAAAATACTAAAATACGGTTCCAAATAAAATCCCCAAAAAGGCGAAGTCTCCGGACTTCGCCTTTTCTGTCATCAAAGCCCGTGGAAGGAAGCCACGGTAAGAAGAGGTTCCATGCCGGACAAGAAAGCCATTTTTTTGGCAGGAAAGTTGAACTGGTTTTTCAGCCGTTCCAGAACATTCCGGACAGCCCGGTCACGGTGCCGTTCCGGAAGTCTCGAAACCTCTTTGTGAAATTTTTTTCGCAGTTTGACCAGAATGAGTTCCTGCAACTGACGGATACGTTCCCGGCTGACACGGAAATTTTTCCCGATACTATCCAGTGTCTGCTCCCCTTTCCCGTCAAAGCCAAAGCGCAGGGCGATGATTTTTAATTCCTTATCGTCCAACATGTCCAGAGAGGCCACCGTTTCCATCAGGAGTTCCTGCCGGGCCAGGGTGTCCCCCGGCCGGGAAACCGTTTCATCCTGCAACAGGCTGCCCAGCGTTGTTTCGGAATCCTCTTCCCGGCCCAGTGGTGCGTCCAATGACGAAATCTGCACGGACCCGTCCTGAAGTTTCAGGATATCAGAAGGCGACAACCCTGAACCATCGGAAATTTCCAATTCCGTCGGTTGGCGTCCGAGTTGTGTGGCCATACGCTCGGTGGTGATCTTCAGGCGACGCAGCAGCTGGTTTTTCCAGATGGGCACACGGATGGTTTTACCCTGGTTGGTGATGGCGCGCCTGATGCGCTGTTTGATCCAGAGGGCTGAGTAGGTGCTGAATTTGGTTTCCTTGGCCGGATCAAACAGTTCAGCCGCCCGCATCAGACCGATATTTCCTTCAGAAATCAGATCGGGAAGAGGCAGCCCCAGCCCCGTATATTCCAGCGCAATCTTCACGACCAGCCGAAGGTTGGATTGCACCATCGTGAGACGGGCTTCGGGATCTCCCACTTGCGCACGGAGTGCCATGGTCATTTCCTCTTCTGCCGAAAGCAAAGGATAAACCCCGATTTCCCGGAGGTATTGATCAACGGAGCTGTTGGCGGCGGCGTAATCCAAACTCATAAAGATCCCAACATAGCCAAAAACTCTGTTGAAGCAAGTGGATGCGGTTGGGGGTTGTGTTCCTCCGAAATGAAGCAAAAATATCTTCGGAATTAGTAACATGTGCTCAATACACGAAGCTTACGATGAGCCGCCGGACTGAAAAGTCGGCTAATCGCCCCGGCCTACAACCTACGTG
>Ga0163149_10007632_pt1 | contig 10878 bp, 8 predicted proteins | sample OliLakLV19MP5G1_FD_148604 | JGI IMG/M metagenome (GOLD analysis project Ga0163149, IMG submission 148604) | Freshwater microbial mat bacterial communities from Lake Vanda, McMurdo Dry Valleys, Antarctica - Oligotrophic Lake LV.19.MP5.G1 | ecosystem: Environmental > Aquatic > Freshwater > Lake >...
CTTTATTTTCTCCAAAACCTTGACTGATATAGTAAGGTTTGACTGGTTGGAATAAGAATTTTTGTATTGTCATGGTTTTATTATACTACTTATTTTCTTTCTTTTTGCCAAATACTGATCCGCCAAGGCCGACACTTCCTGCTACTCCAAATGCTTCAGTTGGCATTTTAGCTCGCTCTTTTCCTACTCTTATCTTCCACCAAGTGCCAGTGTCTTGCTCTATTTTCCCCTCAACAATCAATCCCATTCGTCTTGCTTCTTTTACTAATGCACTTTCATTGAGTTTGTAGACGAAGTGTGATTGGTCTACTTTACCAGAGATGTCAAATGTTTCTTCAATTGCACCTTTTCGTGTTTCACCTTTTATGTATGCTTCAAAACTTCCATATCTATCAACATCCCTTTTTGGCACAGCCTTAAACTTCCCATCTCCGAGGATGTCGGTGATTATCCAAGGATCGCGACCGCCATTTGTAAGTACCTCTTTTCCCATACTCATTTTAGTTTCATCTAATTGAGAAAATCCAAACCCACCACCTGGATCTTTGAATTCCCACATATTAGGGTTGCCCAATCCCTCAATTCTCATAGCAGTATCTCCATCAGGAATTAAGAGAGTCGTTTTGCCATCCTTTGCTGCTCGTTTTACTTCTTCTCGGAAAGTGCGGAGGTGAGCTGAGGTGTCAGAGGCATAAGGTTGAAGTTTGGAAAGTTCTTCTGTTCTTGATGTTGATATTCCTTTTGTTTTCCCTTGTAAAATTTCTGCAGAACTTAATCCTTTTGATCTTAATCCTTCAAGTTCCAATCTTCCTTTCTGAAATAAATCACTCTGTGTTTCCATTATCTTACGAACATTGCCTTTGTCTTCATAGCGGATGTGGGAGAAGTAGTTGGGGAATCCTTTTTCTTTTGTCTTTTCAATCAATCTTGCTAATTCTGTCGTTTGTTCTTTTGTCAATGTTTCACCAAGTCTTTTTGCTGTATTTAGTGTGTCCATTGTTCTGCGTTCTGCTATAGAAAGACGAGCTAATTCATTACCGAATTGGGGTGGTGAAAAATGCACATCCCCAGCACTCGTCTTGATTGGACTTTGATATACCACTTCACCATACTTTCCGTCACCAATAAAGTCGGAGCCAACATTTGAATATCGTGGACTTTTGACAATACTTGGAGTGAGTGGAACGAGTTGAGATTGAGCTTCGTTGGCGAGTTGAGTGAGGTTGATTTGATCGCCTTGTTTTGTAGCAATTCCTGTTATCAAATCAGCATCAGCTTTTTTCAGACCCTCTTTTGTAGCACGATTTAGGACTTCGTTGAATTTCTGACGATTGATGATGTTCGGCATTCCTTTGAATTTCTCTATGAGCTTTGTGGAGAGGTCCTTGAGACCTTGGAATGCTTTGTCTTTGCCGAAGTTAGACTGTCCTTTTTTAAATGCGGCAATAGCACCAATACCGAGAATGGCTTTTTCAGGGTTGAACTTGATTTCACCTGTTTCTTTATCGCGTTCAATACCACCAACTGCACCAAAGGATTCAGGGCGTTGAGAGGCGATTTTCCTCGCTTGTCTACTTGTCTTTTCACCAAATTCAATTACAGGCAAATCACTTTTTTGAGGCTTTGGTTTTGATCCAAATTTGATTACAGGAAGTTTATCTTGTGGAATATATGGCTCTTGTGCTATACTTTCAGGTATGGAAATCTTACTCGCAATTTTAGTCGGTTGCTGGATATTGTTAAGGTCTTTCGGGGTTATTTCTATGCCTTGGGATCGTTGAGCTTGTATTCTAGCTATTTCTTGCGCTTCTATTGTCGAAGCAGCTTTTGATGGCAATCTAATTGTATCGACACTACTTCGTTGTGTCCTAAATGCACCTGCTGCAGGAGCGGGCAATTGTGGAGGTTTGTAATTCATAACTTTCAGTAAGAATTTCTCAGCTTCTTTTAATACAGCAGGGTCATCAGTGATGTTTCTGATCAATTTCATTTTCATACTATTGCCTAGTTGCGTATTGGTGATTATGTCGGCAATTACTCCACCAACTTCGGACCCAGCGATGGCACCGAGCGGTCCTCCTTTGGACCCAGCGATGGCACCGACCACTCTTCCAACAACATTCGTAAGTCTTCCGCCTTTTACTATCTGACCTCTTATGGTCTTGTCTAGGAATTCTTCCATGCCGATAAGGTTTTTGATCTCGTTGTTTATTGATTGAAATTCTTTATTTGTGTCAAAAGGTAAGTTGTCGGTGATATCAAAAACCGTATCTCGTGTGGCTTTTTCTATTGCGGCATATTCGTTGGTTTTTGATAGTCCTTTGGCATCTCTTGCAGATTGTCTTGATTGCGCTCTAAATATATCTATTTCAGAAACAGAGAGCTCATCTGGTAAAGCATCAAGTTGTTTATTTATTTTAGATATGTCATCAAGTACGTCCGCAGGCGTTCCTTTTAGGTTAGATATTGCCTTTTGTCTAATAATTTCTTTTGATTTTTTTGGTGTAATTCTATCTAGTTCTGGCAATAATTTGGCCTTTGAATCCATTAAAATATCTATTCTATTTCTGACTGTCGCAACCGCACCATCAGGATTTATTCTTGAATTTTCAACATTCAAACCTTTGAAGATGTGTGGATCTTTAATGTATTTATCCACAGGGATATTTCTGCCTTCTGAGAGGATTTGGGTTTTTCCGATGATACCTTTCGTTTTTGAGAGAAGTTCATCAGATTCTTTGTTTATTGCATTTTGGAATCTTTCCAATTTAGGTGTGGCAAATCTTGATCTTATTCCTCCAAATGGTTTTCCAACACCACGAAGCACCGCAGGTATGGCGGCACCAGCGGCAAGGCCGAATGCACCACCGATAGCAGTATCTGTAATTACACCACCCAAGTCTTTGCCCTCTTCTGTTGCTCGTCCACCCTCAAACAAAGCTCCACCTTTTGCGCCAATACCAGCGCCTTGTCTAATTAAAGCACCGAGTGGTTGTCTAGTGAAGGCCGCCCCTTTTACTACTGGAATTGCACCTGGAGCTGTGGCAATTTTTCCAGCGACAGTTTGCACTCCTCGGCCGAATGCTGTTCTACCAATAGCACCTGCTCCCACTTTGGGAATCGCGCCACCTACTCCAAGAGAAACTGTTTGTGCGGCTCGGCCGACATCTTTTAATACATCCGCTCCTGTTCTGACTGTTTCAGCCCTACCGAGACCGAATGGTAATTCTACCGCCTGTTCTTCTTCTGTGGCGCCACCTAATGCTTTGGCAAGTTGAAATGGTCGAGCCGCCAAGGTTGCAACAGGGCGTGCAATATCTTTGGCGAGGGTTTTTATGAATCCCTCTTTTTTAGGAACTGTTTCTTGTGAAACATCTACAGGTGTTCCGTACTTTGCGAATGGTGAAGTTGTTGGAGAGGCGGCAGGCTTCGCAACGCCACTTTTAGTCGCAGTTGTATCAACCTTTGTGCCGTATTTTGAGAAGTCTATAGCCATATTTTTATTGATATTCGACCCTTAATCCATCGCGAATTGCTTGATCAATACCTGCCCGACCAGCTGATATAACTTCACTTTTACCACTTGCAGGATCGGTTAGTTTAACCACGGCCTCAAGGCCAGCGGCAGTGGCAAACGCGCCTTTGACCTTTTTGAGTTGATTCTCGAAGTCGACGTCTTTGAGGTTCGATCGGCCCTTGTTATTTATGCCGAGAGCGGAAGAAGCATCCGCGAGAGTTTTCGCTTCAAAGTCAGAGATGGCACCTGATCCCTTGAGTTTTTGTCTGCTTTCAAGAGATAGGATACTTTTCAGTTGGAGGGCCTGATTTTTTGCCAGTGCGGCATTAGTACCTGAGAAAAATGCAGTCGGTGCTTTGATACCAGATATCGCTCCGAGAGCACCACTAGATAGGAGGGTACTGACCAGGGACAGGTTATCAAGGATTGCGCTTTGGGCCTCTACCGTGGTGCCAGTTTTCTCTGATTCTTTGAGTGCCGTTTCACGAGATTTGAGAGCGTGTTCAAGACCAAATTGACGTCTATCTTCGTCAAATTTCTCCTCGGATAGTGCAAATTCTCGATCTGCATTTTGCTGGGCGAGTTCGGATTTCTTGAGGTCGAAGTCCTGTTCGAATTGTTTGTCGCCACGTTCGATTGTAAATTTCGCCGCATCGGTTTCACGAGTAACAGCTTTATCAGCACGATCAAGGGCAAACTTCGAAGCTTCGAGTGACGAGGTTCTTTGTGCTTGCATGCGCGAGAGTTTCTTTTCGAGAGGTTCGGCGAGAACATTGGCACGTCTTTCGATTGAGCTAAGTTGGCCAGTAATAAATTCTAGTGGAATCGCTTTGTCTTCAGTACCCACAAATGCTTTTTTGGTGGACTCGATTAGTTTGTCGAGATCTGCTTGAGTCGAGAGTTCTTCGGGACTGATTTGGGAGGACTGCTGGACAGCCTTTTCAGCGAGAGTAACAGCTTTCTGGGATTCATCAGATACCTGTGGGACTGCAGGGGTTGGGGATTTGAGGCCAACAGGCGCTTGGGGAGCAGAAATAGGTGGAGTTGGTATAACGGGAGTCACAGGGGTGGTAGGCTTCACCTGAGGCACCACAGGCGATGAAAAGGAGGTATTTAGGGCAGGTTGTGGAGTCACAGGGGCAGGAATGGGCGACCCCGTCGGAGTGGGGTAAATAGGGGCTGATGGAGTGGCAGGTGGTGTGATCGCAGGAGTAGCAGGTTTTTGACCAAACAAACTAGCAAAGGGATTGGTATACCCTTTGAACATGTTTGATATCGACTGAAATGGTGATATTGGTTTTGTAGCCATGTTGGTTAGATTAGTGAAATGGTCAGGTTGGGATTTAATAATGGGCGCTCTTCTCCGTCATCAAGCACCATCGACACATCATTCACTCCGTATGTTTTGAACAGGTCAGCCATGCCCTCGTTGACCATTCCTTTGAAGATATCCGCACGTGTATCTTTTTCTTTTGACCAGTAACGGAATGATGCGTAGTTCGATAGTAGATCTTGATACGCTTCTGGCAAAAGTGTCATTTGGCCGATCGTACAAGGAGCAGTACCGACAGCAATTGATAGACCACCATAAGGTCGCACCAGTGTCGCTGTAGTTGAATTTGTAACGGATCCAATCTCGTACCACAAACCGTCGCCAGTATTTGCGGTGGTACTGAATGTTGGGCGAATCCAAAAGCCAGCCATTTGGGTGGTCAGACCAGCTGATACTGTAAGGGCTTGAGTATTATTTGCGAGGGTGGTAATCGTGGTACTCGTGATGTCAGCAGTGTTGAGGTCAATTGCGCGGATCTTGGCATTGATCGAGATCACATTGGAACTTGTCATAGGCCGTGGCCATAAGCCGAGTTCGCCATTGAATACGAACCAGTATTGAGGATAGTCAGACTGTTGGAGAGAGAAGTGCAGGCGGTCCCAGAATGCCCTTGATGGGGCTGGGACAGGGTTGTATCGAGAAGTACCAACCGTCACAAACACGCTTTCGACTTGATCGACATCGTAGGCAAGAGGTACAAAAGTAGTATTCGCAACTGTGGCGGCAGTGCGTAGACGATGGAGAAAAGGCCAGTCGGCTTTGGCCAAGAGTCGGCGATGGAAGTCGCTCATGATTCCGCTTCCCCAGTCAAGATTTGCGGTGGAAGTATTTTTGGAATCTATGCCGTAGTCTGTTCGAAGTTTTGTAAAAGATTTCATTTGATTTTATTATTACATATTTTTAAGCTTTTGTTGGATACACAGTAAAGTAGTAGGAAATTCCGCCTATTAATATTTCAACATCTCTTTGAGTTCCTGAAAGAGCTGATGCTGAGGCGTTGGTAAGATTGCTAATTTTCACCTCACTAGCGTTCGCACCGATTTTGATAAATGTGGCTTTTCCAGCTACAGCGGCATCAATGACAAGGTCTTCACTTCCTGGCTCGGCTGGATCAGCGTATATGTAGAAGTGTTCATCCTTACTCAACATATCCAAAATGCCCCCTCTTTCTACAGAATAGAGTCGATTTATAGCAGTCACGCTAGAGAATGGAATTTTACTTGAATCAAATCCGTTGTGAGTATGCAATTTAAGCAGTTTTTCATCCCTAAGAGCTTTTATCTCACTTCTCAATGAATCTATTTGTTTTTGTAGGTTTTCTTCATTCATGGTATTAATCGTAATTCCAATAATTCCATGTCGCCATCCATCTCGACCTGAGTTTGGATGTTTTCAATATCAATAAGACCGATGCCGTCGTTTTTGAATGTGGTAGCCACTCCATCTGCCACAAATGTATCTAGAGTAGTGAATGCACTGGTTGTATCTAATCGATAGCTTACCCTGATATTTCCTGTGGAAGCAGGTTTAGCAATTACTACTTCCAATGTAGAGAATGTGGCCTTTTCTGTTTTAGTAGCAACTGGAAAGAAGTCAGAATGCACAACTGTTTCAAATGAACTGTAGCGAGAAGCACTAACTAGGTCAGCTCCACCAGAGTATCCCATGTAGTAAAACTCATCAATTGCAAGCAGGGCAGTGGCGTTGGCCGAACCTGTTGATGGCACACTATCAATGATCAATCGACCATCGGGGTATAAGCAATATACTCCACTGTTTCCACTGGTTAGAACACCAGCACCGAACAGAAGCGCGCCAGTGCGCAAAGCAATTCCACCCCATGTCACGATCGTTGATTGTAGAGTGCCAGCATTGTTAGTCACATAGTTTGGGAGTTTTTTTACATGCTCGACGAATGTGCCTTGGGTTTGATAGATATTGCCTTTTGTACCAGCAAGGATGTACATCAGTCCACCATTGTTTTTGAGTCTTTTAATGCTGACCTCTGGCACTTCGAGGGGGATGTTGAATGAAGAGGATGTGCGGTCCCATGGGTAGATTTTGTTTGTGTTACCACCAGCGATCATTAGATTCGCGCCAAGTTCTTCGATCCATTCTGCATATTCATCCGATGGCAAATCAAGTGCGCTGTAATTGAATGTATAGGTTGCAGAGGTTGATGGATCGAACACTCTATCGATAGTTTCTTTGATACTTCCGATGAGTCGGGAATTGCAGAAATACACGATATCATCCTGTGCTTTTATTGCATAGTGTTGGATATTCGAGTTAGTCGCTAAGCTAAAGAAGCTCGATGAGAACACGGAGGCAGACGAGAATAGGCTGGTACTTGGGACAATCGGTACTTGTAATGGTCTTGGAGTATGTGCCGCTGCCCCATTAGAGAATGTCAGTGTAAGCGGTAATTGTTTAGTAGCTGTAAGTGTGACTACGTTTAGGAGTGTTGTAACCGCAACCCCAGTTTCAAGGGTGGAAACTGTAAATGGAGTAGTTTGATGCGATTTGTTGAATATGAATGCTTGCGCCCAACGATTAGTAATAGCGCCTGTATAAGTTACCACGATTGTTTTGCTTCCAATCCCTGGTGCCACATATGATCGGGTATCAAATCTAGAAGATGCTGAGCCCGATTGAAGCCCAGTCATTGCGTTTCCATCAAAGGTAACACCTGTCACTTCACCATTAGCACCAGTGCCTGCAATTCCCGATATCACGACAACGGATAAGTCGGAGTACCCAGCTGGAACTACTATGTTGAAGCTAAGTGTAGATGCTGAACTAGCACCCGATGATTGCGCACTTGCGATCACAACAGGCTCTTCGGACCCAACGGGATTGACTCGACCACCAACTTGCAAGCAGTTGGTTACAGCACTAGCAAAGTCAGTAGTCATGAAATCTAAGCTGGATTGCCAGCCATTTGTCCAAGTGTAGATAGGCAGGTATCGGACATTCACCACATCCACTTTGTAATCTCTGAATGCAAATAGGTAACGATCTGCTCCATTTGAAGCGGTGAATAAAGTCAGGCCGTTTCCAACGCCATCAGTCAGTGTATTTCCCGAAAGCAAGAAAGTACCACCACCATATGTGCCACCAAATGAGGTAGGCAAATGCCACCATACTTGTGCATTTGAGTCCTGAAAGAAGTATTGATAGTTACTAGCTGAACGTATGTAATCTTTGACAGTGTGATTGATTTGACCTGGGTTCACAGAAGTGACCGTGTGTACACCCGTGCCTGTATCTGTGATGTCGACGACCGTACCAACCCCAGCGATACCGAGGGTTGTGGCCACCTTGAATGTCGTGGCGCTTTCTCTACGTAAGAAGTATATAGTTCCTGTGCTTAATCCAGCTGGTAACGTACCAGTCGTTGTGAAAGTGACAGCGATTCCTGTTCTTTCTACTGATGTAGTTGTGCAAACATCAGTGGCGGCAACTGCTGTAAAAGTAGTAGAGAATGCAGTATGAAAAATTGAGGCAGGTTTTCGGCCAACCTTGAGGGCCCCTGGGAATGCTTCTATATCACCATTTCTGATCAAGCCTAAGCCCACGTGCGGTGAGTCCGCAATTCCCTCGTTCCACTTATTTATTACTATTGGTTGTGAACTCATGGTTTTTTAAGGAAATCTATTACTTTCTCATTGATGCGGCTGGAGTTGGAGATTTCAACGCGTAGTTCGTTGAGAGATTTGTCGATTTTTTCCTGCATCTCTCGGTCAAGAGTACGCTGATGGTTGATCGTGTTCACGAAGTTTTCGGTATTGACTTGGTTCGCAAACACTAGCTTTTCAAGGTAGGCAGATTTCTCCTCGGATGACCTTATAAAGTATGTGATCACCTGCTTCAAAAGCCAGCCGAGAAGCCCTGCGACCGTGACCAATATTGCGACAAATTGTAGGGTTGTTTCGTTCATAATTTTATGCGTTAGTGTCAAATGTTTTCACATTGGCAAGGGCATTTGTGTTAATACTCTTAATGTTTGACTTGGGGTTGGTGTTGTGGGACTTTTTCATTCCTCTGCCAGCAAAGGTTTCTGTTAATTTGTGGCAAGGAACACACAAGGTTCGACCATTGTCTGAGCCAGCATCTTCAATAATGACGAGCTTGCCAAATCTTTTTCCTTGTAAATTATTAGTTTTCATATATCTATTATACCAAACCTGAAGCAGTCCCCATCATGTGCATCATAGGAGTGGCTTGGAAGGATGAGAACGGATAAGCAAGTCCTGCACCTCCATTGTAAAGAGAGGTTACTTCGTCTGAAGTTAGTACCCTGTCCCAAATACCTACTTCGTCTATAATTCCATCAAAATAGGTCCCGAAGGCTCCCTCTCTTTGGTTAAACCCTAAATAAAAGTCGGCCGTACCATTAACCACAGAAGTTGCACTTGAATCACCCATCGCTCCACTGTCAGCTGTATTATTCACATAAAAAACAATGGCTGGAGTAGCAACTGTGCAAACAATTACAACGTGATACCAAGTGGCAGTGCTTAATGCTGTATGGCTCCCATTTCGAGTGCTTCTCTGAGAACCACTTAAATCGCTACAGAAAGCGCCTCTCAGTTTTCCATCGTCTTCTAGGGAAAATGAATACGACCTTTTGTTAATAACATCTTTGTTAATTATACCCATCGACAATGCGCCACCAACGAAAGACTCTACCTTAATCCATGCCGATACAGACCAATTTCCTGCAATATCCAAACCTGATTGAGAAGCATCTGCAATGCTAAAAGATTGCGAGGAGCTTTGTTCAAGGTCAGCCCCGTTATTTATTTTACCAGTGGCAAAAGCTGTGCTGCCGTTATTTGTAAGAGTGTTAGAACCATGAGCATCAGCAGCATTTCCTGAAGATTCATCAAATTTCCAGTACGATATGAGGTTGGTAAGAAGTGACATTTTATATTGCGTTAGCCCACAAAGTTTTCCAGTCTGTGCCGTTAAACTGACAACTCATCATAAAAGTCTTTCCTGCTGTAGTGGTAGCTGGGAAAGCTGCACCAAATACTTTGTAAGTAGCGTTTATTGTGAGAGTTTGAGCTGCCACTGAGTCAATGTAAATAAGGATAGTTTCTCCAATAACGGGAGTCCCGATAGGAGCGTCAATCGTAAGAGTGGCTGTTTGAGTAGTTCTGTAATAAACATTGGCTGTGGCAAGGGAAGGAGCTAGGGTTGCGGCAGTAGTTGTTGAGTTGGTGCGAGGTTGTGGTCGTTTGTTTGTTATTGTCGCTGTTCCATCAATAGGTGAGTATCCACCTGCGGCATTATTGTTTACCGCCAGAGCTGTAGCTACGCCTGTTCCAAGTCCTGCTATACCTGTTGATACTGGAAGCCCTGTTGCGTTTGTAAGTGTTGCTGATGTTGGTGTGCCGAGGATAGGTGCAACAAATGTTTGTACTCCTGTAAATGACTGAGCTGCGTCTGTGCGAGCAATCGTGGCAGAAGTTGCAGGAAACGTCATTGTGGTTGCGTCTGTTCCAGCAAGGGTGAGTGTGTTAGACGCTGTGAGTATCTTCCCGTCTGCAATACTTATTCCCACATACATTGTTGACCAAGAAGCTGCTGTCGTACCTGAAGTAAGAATACAAGTTACGATAGCTCTAGTGTTTCCAGCTAAGATACGCACTACGTTAGCTCCTGATGAGTTAACTGTTACCGCTCCCGTACTGTTGTTTCGGATATAAAATTGCTGGCCAAGCACAAGTGTTGATGCAACAGGAAGTGTCAATGTTTGAGTTGTAGAACCTGTGAAGAATTGTAGGTATGTACTGTCTACTGTGAGGGTTGTCGTTCCTGCTGCGGTAACAGTAGTGGTGTAGCCCTGTAGCAAGTTATCTGCTGAAAGGTTAGCGTTAGCATCTCTTGAGGCTAGGGTTGATGCAGTGGCAGCAGAAGCTACACCCGTGCCAGTAGGAAGTCCTGTGAGGACTGGTGTGGTGATTGACGCTCCTGTTGGGATAGTTACTGTTCCTGTAAAGGTTGGAGAGGCCAAGTTAGC
>Ga0163149_10007641_pt1 | contig 10873 bp, 7 predicted proteins | sample OliLakLV19MP5G1_FD_148604 | JGI IMG/M metagenome (GOLD analysis project Ga0163149, IMG submission 148604) | Freshwater microbial mat bacterial communities from Lake Vanda, McMurdo Dry Valleys, Antarctica - Oligotrophic Lake LV.19.MP5.G1 | ecosystem: Environmental > Aquatic > Freshwater > Lake >...
CATTAGAACGCTCGTTCAGACCAGTCAGGATTTGGACAAAACCGTCGAAAATAGTGTCGATCTGGTTATAAATGCGTTCGAGCAGAGCCTCATCAGGGATCTTTTTAGCGGCCCGATGTTTGAGATCGATTTTCATTTCCGCCATCGACGCAACTTTTTCCATCAAGTAAACCGTATCCTTTCCTTTCGACTCGGCAATGATTTGTAACTCATTCTGGCATAGTTCTAAATATTGTCGAGTATATCTTATCTCTTCTCCTTTTATCAGACTTTGTTGGCGGTCCGCAGAGACAGCGCGAAGGACACCTTCCTGCTCCAAATCTGAAATGTCAACAATTCTGTAGTAAAGCCCGCGGTCGCCGCTTGGGCTGATCTTGATCAGCAAGGGCAAGAGCTCTATCAAGGTGAAGAATAACCGAAGTAGCCAAGTAGAGATTTGTACGATCGGTTCAGTTTGCCCTAGGGCATCCAAAGCACGCATCCGGCCGAGCAGTTTATCCCCATTGGCTGAGGTCAGGGCGGCAAGGCCGTCCATTTTACGTTGCCTGACAGCCAAAACCTGGCTATTTATAGTGATCGCTTTGAGTGCATAATCCTTTTGAAAATCCAAGAAATCATTGTACTTCTGCTGGTAAATAGGCCCTTTATTGGGAACACCAGATCCACCTGTTCCGTCCATTTCAATGGTATATGCCTCTCGGAGTTGTTCGACATTTTCACCCATCCCGTACAGCGCGGCTTCAAGGGAAGCGATCTCAATATCGAACGGGCGGGCAGCGATAACCCGCTTGGTCTCCAACTCATCGTACTGTTGCTCTAGGATCGAGTCTTCGAAAATCTTCAAAACTAGAGGCTCGGCCAGTAGCAGTCCGACAGTAAGCGCCAGTACCCCCCGACCCAACATGCCGATTGAAAAACGACCAGGGCGCCCGTATGCCATGATACCACGATCAATCAGTAAGAGTAAGATTGCCGAAACTAGCCCCCCAACCTTTGCTGCCGTCATGCTATCAAAGACGAAATAAAATGCGTAGCCATAACTGAACAAACCCACTAGGGCTGGAATTGCCACCATGGTACCAGCGATTGTCATTTTTTGAACTTCACTCGTCGTACACTGCTCAGCTGTACGACGATCGTATCCGGCCAACCAAAGGCAAATAATTTGGAATAAGGTTAGTTTTTTCATAAATAGGTTTGTTTAATGTGAATCTGTAATAGTCTGCTATGTCAGCAGCCCATCGTTTTAGTTGTATTTCTTGAGTTGCTCGTCCACTATACTTTCGAAGCGCAGGATTAGGCTGTCTAGAAACTTCAAGTAACGTGCTTCTTCTTCAAACATGCTGTTGAGGTACCGCTTTTGCATAGATGGGTAGCTAGTTAACGTGTCAGAATATGCATATTTTTCCTTCATCATTTCTAGGAATTTGATCTGGCGGTCTTTTACCTCCAGCGTAAGTTCTTCCATCTTAGCCATAAGGAACGTACTCACTTGCAGGCGAAAATGGGCTTTCATCATTTTAAGTCCAGCATCGCATTTTTCGTTTAGCGCTTCCAGTCGCGCGTCTAGCATTGTCTTGTAGAATCCGAGACGATAGTGGGCGGATGCCTCCAGCAGTTCGTGCTTAACTTTCTGTACTTGGCGATACAACGACCGCTCCGTTAATTTTTCCCAACCAGTCCATTCCCGCTTCATTTCGGCTCGGAAATAATCGTCTACTTCCTGGTTGTTCTGGGTCAGCGATTCAACGCGCTGCATTTCCTGCGCTACTGGCCGTTGAACTTCCTGATTCCTGATCATGGTATCATCATGATACAGTGGGCTAACCTGCCTCGTGGGTTGGTCGTCGGATGTTTCTAGGTTAAAATCCTGATTTGCATCGAGTGAATTAATTTGAAAAGATTCAGGCTGATTTTTCATAACTCCATTGTTTTAGTTTAAAAAAGAACAAAAAGTAGAATGGGCTTTTTGAGTTTGTGGGCCAGTATGAAGGCCCATATTAATTTTAACCTAAGGTGAAGATTGCACCTATTTTGACTGTGTTTGCTAGGCCATTATCAATCGGAAGATGCAAACGATTTCACAATCCGGGTTGATTTTGCAATAATTTACCTCAAAGTTCGGGGAAACGAGTTTTCCGCTGTTTTTCTATCTATTGACTAGTCATAAGTAAGGTTTTTCCCAGTTTTTCGTAGCAAAAATTACGGTTTGTGAGCACTGAAGAAACAGCATCCTACTCAGCGGCTATTAGTAAAATAAAAAATGCCCATCAAAAAATGACGGGCATGAAAAGGGGGGCATTGTTTGTTTGGATTCAGTCGGAATGGTTGCATGAACGCCAACCTAACGATTGATTCTTTATTTTTCAAAAACCTGGTTGATCAAAAAAGCGATATTGGCGGGGAGTTTTACCAAATTTTCGTTAATACTGAAACTCTGTTGCGCTGCTATTAGAATTTTTTCAACGAACGGATTGGAAAAGTTATCGATCAAGGATTGTAGAAACTGAGCAAGAGCGTTTATGGTAAGGTCTTCGGAAATGTCCGAACTTAATATATTCCCTCTGGCATCGATGGATGCATGCTGGTAAAGATTAAACGGTAGACCTAATTCTTCCCAATTCTCGTAGGTGTCCAGTTGAGTTAAAATCTCCAGGAACCAATTGTGAAGTTCTTTATGCAATATCAATTGTCCATCTTTCTCTTTCTCGCTGATCCTTCTTGAAACATAAGCAATTTCATTGGGGAAAAGATTGCGAAGTTCAATAGTAAAATTATTTAGCTGATTTTTTGATGCCAACGAAACGCTGAATCCAAGTTTAGAAGTCAGATATCCTTTGTCAAGCGTACCACTTTTACATACGTTTTTTTGCAGAACTCTTGACTCGTACTCTTCTGCAAAAACAATTCTGGAAGCATTATTCAAGGCAAGATCAATCACCATCAAGCGGTGAGTCAGAATTGCAGGCAATTTATTGATAAGAAATGATTTTGAAATGCTGCCCTTCATCTTCGTAGAAGGAAGCTCGCCTCTGTTCCACCCTGGAGAATCAATATGCAATTGCCCTAGCTGGAACATTTTAAACAATTGTTCTGCTTGAATGGATATGCTTTGAAATGCGCCCTTTTGCTCGGTCATAAGGTCAATGATCATATCCGGAACTGAAGGCCATTTAAATATCCCTTCTCTGGGAATTGGTCTGAAAAGAGCTTTTAATCTTTCAAACTCTTTGCAGTCTTGTTTTATTTCCAACACTCGATCCTGAATACTATATCGCAAGGCTTCAAAACCAACTTTTTTGGTAAAAATATGACTAACCGGAATATCTTCTTTCAAAAGAAGCCCAATCGTCTTCGCAACGATGTCTCTTGGCAAGCTGGTGATGATCCGAATGCAGGAATAGGGGTTTTTTTCTTTCGCGATTTTATAAAGATCCAAACCGTTGAACAACAACCAATTTCCCGCCGTATCCTTGTAAAGAAGATCCAAGATAATAATGTTAAAATCTTTAGTTCGGTTTTCAATTATTTCCTTCGCCTCGTTGATGTCGAATTTGTCAACCTCCTCCTTATTTCCCGGAAAGACCGTATTAAACAGGCTGCCAAAGGTAGAACTGAAAAATTTTCTCCATTCAGGCTCATCTTCAATAATTAGAACTTTGTAGTTGGATTTATCACCAGATTCCAAGGCATCTCCGTCATGTTTCCGGGGTAATTCTCTACTGGCGCGGTTAATCAGCTCATTGATTTCGTCAAAACATTTCCGGAGTGCATTACTATTTCTACTGCTTTCAATTGCTGTTTTAATCTGGGCAAAGTCTGGTGTCGGAATAAAACTAAAAATCGCTAGTTCTTCTAGTTGTGGCAGCAGTTTGCATTTCACCCCGCTAAGATCTGCCCCATCTGGTAGGGCCTCGAAATTGCTTTTTATGGTATCGATCTCGTGGTCAATGTAGTTGATCCGGCCTTCGTCGGCCAAAGCCAACGATTTTATCAGGTCGAATTGAACCGTGGAATATCTGGCGGAAAAGAGGTTTAGTTTGCTAAAATCCATCAAACATTGGTGTGGGAAGGATCGAATGAAGCTGTGGTACTTCTTGCTTACGAAGCGAAGCAGATGTTCTTTTTCAAAGATCGAGACAAAACTTATCTGAATAAAATGTTCTTTTAACTTACGAGTTATCAGGGTATTGGCTATTTCATACCCTTCGTCAAAACCTTCGGAGCTCCATTGTAATTCGGAATGGATCAAGACAAATTCCGGCTTCTCTTTTTCAAAGTCTATTTCATCAAAAGACAATAAATCAGAAATGATCTGGACTCCTTTCTGGCTTTGATGGGTAGGCTTAAATTTTCGTTTGTAATTTATTAACTCGGAGATCATATCAGCTTCGGCCTTCACTTGAAGAAAGTTCGCTATATTAGTGTTGCAAATAAGAAGAGCTTGCATTTTTTTCAGAGATTTATAGTATTCAGATTACATCAAAACACTAGTTCTTTTCAATTTGGAATAATTCATCCCGCAAACATTTAAGTGCTTTGGAATAATTATCTCCTAAAGGCCCGTCCGTTGTATTCTTCAAATCCGCGAATTTACTCCAGACCCCTTCTGCTTTTTTTTCCAGCATTTTTTCTACCTCAGGAAGCAATTGGGGATCAAGACACTTTTGAATAATGGAAGAGTTCTCCCGATGAGAAATAGAGCCAAATAACTGGTCAACCAATTGCGGCAAATCTGTTTTTCCTTCATAAAAATCATATAATTTTTGACAATTTACATCATCTTTAAGATTTGAAAAATCTACCATCGAATTGCTACTAATAAGAAATATATATTCAATTTTCAAATCCTTCCATTTGCTTTTACTTCTATTGTGATAACACACATATACTTTTACTTGCTCAGTATCTATGGTCCTAGTAAGCGCCTCGACTACATTAGAATAATCGACGTAATCATCGCTACCATCATTTACAAGAAGCAGCCCGCTTCTTCCAAGAATAGGTAAAGTAATGGCGGAAAACAATTCCCACTGCGTAGCTGCATCTGCCTTCCAATAAAAATCATTTCCATCCTCAAAAAAATCTTCCTTTTTCAGGAAGCTTTCTGGGTATTGAGCCCAGATTCTTTTATTGAAAACTAAAACCACTTCCGTCATTATAATGATTTTAAAATATTTACCAAAACAAATTTACTTGGCTTCGTGACTAGAACATCCTGCAAGGTTGAGAGATTAAGATACATGCATTCCGGAACCAGGTTGGAGGGTCTTCCACGTCCGGAACAAAACAAAAGCCGATTTTTCCAATCGTCCGAAAAACGTCCAAAAAACTCCTCCAACGTTTGGCCCGCAGGACAGGCTTTTTCAAACAAGGTATAGTGAACGATCACATAATCGTCTCCAGCACCCTTCCTTTCCCCCAACCTTTTTTCAACCATTTCCCAAAAAGCAAGCACATTTTGGTCACTTATGGCATCCAAGTCGATAGAAGATATTGATGAATCCAGATTTTCCTCGCTATTGATACATGGGATAAACACCCCACCCAGCTCATGTAGGTCTCTTAAAGTAAGTTCGGGTAAATCGGTTGTTTTATGTCGGGTATCTTTCTGGATACGCTCATCGAAGACAGAAATTCTGATTTTGGCAGTTTCAATTATTCTTAGCGGATCCAGGATTTTATCTTTACCCTCTCCATTTACATTAAAAATTTCCTGGGGAAACGAAGGAACTGGCGTGCTTTGAAGGAAATAAGAATGCTCCGGATTTAGACCTTTCAAATCCTTAAACGTAGGCTTTTCACCATTAAATCGGAAGTATGTTCCATGGTCGTCAATCATAATCGGAAATTTTCCTTCTTCCCGCTCTGCCTTATTGTTGAGCAGGAATTGAGGAGGCCTTTTTTCAATTTCTTGATGAATATATGCAGTCCAGGCATTTTGAAGCAGTTCCTTTTCATTTTTTATTTCAAGCGGGCGAAAATTTACCACCCGTTGATTGGTGTTTTTTTTAACGTCTTTGTTGGTAAGAAGAAGTTCATGTTCGGTTCTTTCAAAATCACGTAAAGGCACAATAGGTTTATGCTCAATTCCTACAGATTCCCATTCGGATAATAATTTTTTAGATTCATTATTTAATCCTTCAAGTAATTCATCATCTATCAGCAAAACCTTAGCTTTCTTTAAGTAGAATCTGAAACCAAGATTTAAATCTTCTGGGTGCAGCGGCCCGTGTGTCCATCTAGGTCTTTTATTATCGAGGTGATAATATCCAGCTTCCAGCAATATGGGCGGAAACTCAGCAATAGGAAAATTACTGTTGGGCTCACTATCAAGGTCTGGGATCGAGTAATTTAAAAGAAAGGCACAGGCTGCTTTCATTTCAATAAAACCCCAGCCCCCTGTACGTAATCTCTTGTCGGAAGGATCTAAAACAGGCGCGTCTATATGGCCTTGAATAGTAGTTAATATGGCATTCTTACCATCGGCGGTATTAGCGCTTCGCTTACTTTTATTTTCCTTTTCATGGCAATCATAAAAATCGACGCACCAATAGTTGTTTCGCAGCCCACTTTTTTCATCCGGTTCGATAATAGAAAGTGTAAATTCATATTTTTTTTCAACTTCCCTATTAGAATGTTTGTAGTAGTTTCGAAGGATGTTTTCAATAATTAAATAAAGGGCAGATTTGCCTAGCTGGCCGCCAGGGATAAAAATGTTTTTCCCTTTTTCGTTCCGAAATTTGATACTTATTTTCTTGGCATCCTCCTTGTTAAGCGAGTCGAACAATCCTGGAAGTAGGTTGTTTTCATATTTCTTGAATTCCTCTTTGATTTCTTCCATCGAGTAATTGAAAGAAATTCTTTTATCCTGCGGAATTGAAATGTCCGCAGTTAATTCCATTCTACTTTGAGTATAGTTGAAAAAGTGATTTAAATTATCTCGCCTTGTTTCAGCCTCATGCTCGCTCAATTCACTACTTTTTCGCTTTACTGCTTGGTTTGAAGCATCCGGGGTTAAAAAATCCACAAAGAACTCTTTGAAATAAGTTCTGTATTCCGGTAAAACGTGTGATCCAATATTATGGCTCAGATTACGAGACATTACCTGAGCTATGGCTGCTTTCGTCGCTTCCCTGTTTAATTCATGAGCCTGCTTACGCAATTTAACTGTTTTTAAATAGGCGGCGGAAAAAGAATAGAAAGAAGCGAAGTCCTTTGATTGATTGAAAATATCGCTAACCAATTTTGGCAATACGGTTTCCGTTAGGTCAGGGTTAGTCATATGAACACCTTTTTTGAATAGCATTAGAATAAAAATTGCCCCAAGGCCAGCAAATTTTCCGATAACAGGATCACCAAGTTTATCAATAGAAGCTATGCCAGACGCGTATGGGCACAACAAGGGGATAGATAAAAAAACAGTTTCCTGGGAATCTTCCAAGTTGGGGAAAAAAAGACGATGATATAGGTTGTGGTTTGCAGAATGCAATTCTGAAAGCGAAAACACGTTACTTGATACGTGAACCGATTTCTCATTAATAACGTCCGAATATTCCATTTCTATTCGGTTATTGTAAACAAAGACGTTCTGCTCTTTTCCTCCCACCCGCGGAATTTTAAGTTTGCTTAATGCTTTCAAAGAGTTCCTTTCTGTGAGCCATATTTTGTATTTGCTAAATGTGTCATTATTTTCCGAAGAAAGTATATCTTTATTGCTGGAACGCGAAAAATAAGCATAGCTTTCGCTGGGTGCAATAAAGAAATCCTGATGCCAGAACATATTCATCATTTCTTTCTGCAAATAATCGATGACATTGTACTGAGACAAAAAAACTTCCTGCGCTAACACATGATCGTTAAATTCGTGCCAGAAAGCGGTAAATGCCGACAGATGTCCTTCCGTTGTGGCAGTAGTAATGGTAGAGTTCTCGATAAAAATCGCTTCCAAAGGATAAATATTTTTATCAAGCATGTTTAAAACAGATCGAATCAAATGCTTAAGTCCGGACGATTCATAGAATCTATTAGAAGTACTTGCATTCGAAGCATCGTTTCTATAGTTTTCAGCTGAGCCAAAATCTATTTTTTTTATATCGCGTTCTTTTGCGTAAAGCCTAATTTTTATAGGATCCATAATCATATTTTTAAGGGTTATTGAATTTACTCTTCTGAAAAAGATTCTATCTTTTCGGCAATGCTATATTTATATCCGTAAGCCTCGATAATACTCTGCAACCCAGGAAGCAGCACATTTTCCACCATAACATCACAGACTTTACCCAAGGCTGGATCAAAGTCTTTTTTTCTTCCGTATATCTCCAGGTTTTCTTTCATGATCCGTACAGCCATGTTAATGATGGCAGGCGTACCTTTAGCGCAAGCAATAGCTTTTTCAAAACCTTCGAGATTATCGGCAACATGCACTACGATAGATTCAGGAGTGATGTATTGCCGATAATTATCAAATGAACTGAGTATTTGTTTTTCGGCTTTTAAACCTTGCATACAGGTTTGTAATCCTTCCCTTTCGAGGTAGTGCAATTTGCAATATTCAGTTGGATAAATTCCCTTCGATTGCGCGCCTGTATCTCCTGATTTGATTTCGCCAAAATCGTGAAACGCAGCCATAATAGCGATTTCGCCCAAATTTAGCTCTACGTTTGCGATTCTTTTTACTTCTTCCTTATATTCGGTAGCAATGATGATCGCCAAAATCGTCACTGCATTGCTATGCGCGGCTACCGAATCACATTCGTGCGCATATATGCCTCCCGGAAATCCAACATAACCGGTTTTAATCATCCTTTTTGAAGCGACAGCATCAAAAATGCTTCTTGACAAGAGCTCGTTACCCATTGAATTATTTTGTTTAATTTGTTTGTTTAATTTTTTAATACAAGGGCATCTTGCGGATCCCAGGATAGTTTAATGAAATTGGTAGCATTATCCACATTTTTAGCAATCAGATCATAAGCTTCGGGATTGTTAAACGATAGGTTGACGTTTATACCGTCACCGAGTTTAAACAATAGTTTGCAAGCATTGCCTTTAACTTCCTTGCCCATGAATAGAGCATTTGCCAACATTTTTTTTTCCGCTCCTATTGCATAACTATCGGGTCGAATGCCATAAAAAACTTTTTCGCCTTTTTGAAAAGAGATATCCTTATTAATCAGGCCTGAATAAATTCCAAGTGCCGTTTCAACTAGTGCGATATTTTTTTTCACATCTACTTCCGCAATCCTACCGGGAATTATGGTAAAATTACCTATGGACTCTGCTATGAATTTTGAAATTGGAGCATTATACAATGACGTTGGAGAATCTATTTGCGTGATGCGATGGTTTTCGATTACGGCGATCCTGTCGGAAAGAGAATAAATATCATCGGTGTCATGACTGACAAAAACGAATGTGCAATTTACTTTTTGAAGCAATTCGCGCAGATCTTCTCTCAATTTGTCTTTATATAACCGGTCAATGCCGGTGAACGGCTCATCTAACAGCAGAACTTTGGGTTCGATGACCAGTGCCCTGGCAAGGGCAATCTTTTGCTCTTCTCCGCCGCTTAGTTTTTTAATGTCCCTATTTTGCAAGTATTCGATTTTAAGAAGACTTATTATTTCTTCATACTTTCGTTCTTTGTAAGATTCTGATTTTTTTTTAAATTTCAATCCATACCAGATATTCTCTTTTACGGAAAGGTGTGGAAAAAGTGCTCGGCTTTGCCATACTGTTGCAACGGTTCTATTCTCGTTGTTAAACTGCGCAGGATTGATACCGAAAACACTTATCTCACCGCTCTGAGGGATAATTATTCCAGATATAATCTTTAATAAAGTAGATTTGCCACATCCGCTAGCACCGAAAAGAGAAAACGCTTCGCCTTCCTGTACTGAAAAGTTGATGCCTTCCAGAATAGTCTTCTTTCCTACAGAAAAACTTAAATTATTTATTATGATTGCCTTACTCATGAGTCCTATTTCTTATCGCAGGGTGAGTTCTTTTCGAGAGAAACCGAATGCAATTGAAACCAGCAACAAAATGAAAAAACCTATTAGTGACCCTAAGGCAAACACTTCGGGACTAAAAGTTGATTCAAGCATATTCCTGACCTGTACCGCATAAGTTTTTTGAAATCCGCTAACAAACCAAGAGATGATGTACTCATCCCACGACAACGCAAATATAACGATTGCACACACAAAGATGTTTTTGGCGATCTGGCCGCCTACTATTTCAATAATTACTCGATAATTAGGTGCCCCCAGTTCTCTGGCTGAAAATTCGATATCTTCATTTAGCCTGCTGATCTGATGAAATAAATAAACTGTGGCAAGCGGTGAAAACGTTACAGTGTGGGCTATAACCACTGCAAAACCGCTTCGGGCAATACCAAGGTTACGTGCAAATTCTAAGAACCCCAGTCCGTACAATATAAACGGGACTATAGCTGGAATGGTGAATAATGCCAAGAATAATTGCTTGTTGATACCCTTGGCATTGTTGAGCCAATAAGCGCTCATAAAGCCCAAACATACTGAAAGCCCTGAAACAATAAGGCCTATAATGATCGTATATCCTAAACTATTTAACACTACGGGGTTGTTTATTACACTGATATACCATTTTATGGAATATTCTTGAACTGGAAATACTATAAATCTGTTCTCACTAACGGAAAAGAGAGCCATAAATATTATCGGAGATAATATGATAACCAATATGGTTAATATAATAAAAAGGCCAGTCCGCTTCATAAAGATATCTTTTTTTGGAATGCGAAACTGATCAGATAAAGAAATACTAAAATAAAAAGCAAAAACACGAATGAAGCACTCGCTGCCATTCCCCAATCATCAATTTTAAT
>Ga0163149_10007643_pt1 | contig 10872 bp, 10 predicted proteins | sample OliLakLV19MP5G1_FD_148604 | JGI IMG/M metagenome (GOLD analysis project Ga0163149, IMG submission 148604) | Freshwater microbial mat bacterial communities from Lake Vanda, McMurdo Dry Valleys, Antarctica - Oligotrophic Lake LV.19.MP5.G1 | ecosystem: Environmental > Aquatic > Freshwater > Lake >...
GAATACGCTCAGCGATGCCCTCAACCATCAAGGGCGCTATACAGAAGCCGTGGTTAGCTACGACAGGGCATTGACACTAAAACCCGATGAGCCGTCGCTTTGGGGCAACCGAGGTACAGCACTGCAAAAGCTCGGTCGTTACGAGGAAGCCATTGCTAGCTATGACAAACTCTTGCAAGCAGAGCCAAAACGTTACGAACTCTGGCACCAACGTGGGCTGGCGCTGCGAAAGTTGCGCCGCTTTGATGCTGCGATCGCCAGCTTTGACGAAGCACTCACCCTTCAGTCCGCTTTCTACCCAGCGACCCGCAGCAAACTGTTCCTTCTGCTTCAAACCGGACAACTGTTGCGCTATGTCATGGGCAGAAAAACGTTGGTCGAACAGGGAAAAGTGACCAACGACTTGCGAAATGTCTTTGATTCCGTGGTGAAAACGAAGCTGCCAACGCTAGTGGTCATTGCGCTGGTAGTGCTTTCCAGCACGCATAGCCGCATCACCGCGCTGGCGATCGCAGGAATTTTTCTCCTCATTGCGTCGATCAGCGATCTCATTTCAGAAGCACAAAAGTAGCTAACCCCTTTTGGGCAGCGATCGTTGCTTACAGCGATTCAAACTGACCGGTAAAGCCATCCAGCGTCATGCATTCCTCTTGCAGCGCTTCAGCATCGCTCACATCGTCTAGCTCAAAGGTCATAACGCGTCGCTCATCGTCTTTCATCTTTTTGGTCGAAAGCGGTTTAGCCGCATATTTCGCTACGATCGCATTAAACGCGGTCGCCTCTTTACGCCAACTTTCAGCAGAGCAATAAATCGTTACAAGCCACATTTTAGTTTATTTGCTGATTGTAATAGTGATAGTAGATGATCGTCTGACTCACTTTTCCAGAACTTTTTTAACCGCTTTCATTCAGTCAGGTGGCGCGTCAAGCTGCAAAATGCTTTTTGATCATTTTTGCCCACTCAAAGAGCTTTTTGCCATAAATCCTGGCATCAAGGCTCAGACAAGACTCAAAGCGATCGCGGTTCAACTCCCAAATACCGTTCCAGTAAAGAATTTTGACGATGGTTTGTCAGCGCTCTCGGTCGCGATCGGCTGTGCTAGATTGAGCGTAGTCTTTTGCAGTCTCTCTTTAGCTCAGTCCTATGGCAGTCACGAAACGTGGACTTGTTCTCGCCTCAACAGCAGTCGCAGTTAGTGCAGTCACCATCACGGGCGCTGGCATTCAACTCTCTCAAGGGCAAGCCTTCTTTCAAGAAAGCCCTAAGGGTCTCATTGATGGCGTTTGGCAAATCATCGATCGCACCTATGTCGATAACACCTTTAATAAAGTCGATTGGAAGGCGACACGCACCGAGTATCTAAACAAACCCTACGCTAATAAAGAAGAGGCTTACAAAGCGGTGCGTGAAATGCTCAAAAAACTGGGCGACCCGTACACTCGCTTTATGGACCCGCAAGAGTACAAGAATATGCAGATTGACATTTCTGGGGAACTCACTGGGGTCGGTATTCAGCTTGCAGCCGATGAAAAAACGAAAAAGCTGACGGTCATCGCGCCGATCGAAGATTCGCCTGCCTTTACAGCGGGCATTTTGGCAAAAGACATTATTACCCAGATTGATGCCCAAACCACCGAAGGCATGGAGCTAAACAAAGCGGTATCGCTGATTCGAGGTACTCCTGGAACCAGCGTCAAGCTGACCGTTCAGCGCGGTGACAAGCAGCTAAGCTATCAGCTTAAGCGGGCAAAAATTGAGATCCATCCTGTCCGTTCTAGTTATCAAAAGGACGCGGCTCAAGGTGGCGTTGGTTACATTCGCTTGGTGCAGTTCAGCGCCAATGCGCCTGCTGATATGAAGAGTGCGATCCAGAAACTAGAGAAGCAAAACGTTAGCGGTTACATTCTCGACCTGCGGTCTAACCCTGGTGGGCTGCTGTTTACGAGTATTGAAATTGCGCGGATGTGGCTAAAGCAAGGTGCCATTGTTTCTACCGTTTATCGTCAAGGCAAGAAAGAGCCTGAGCAAGCAAATAACCGCGCACTCACTGATAAACCTCTAGTGGTCTTGGTTGATGGCGGGTCTGCTAGCGCCAGCGAAATTCTCTCGGGGGCTTTGCAGGATAATAAACGTGCCGTATTGGTTGGCACCAAAACCTTTGGTAAAGGCTTGGTGCAATCAGTTAGTGAGTTAGGCGATGGCTCTGGCTTAGCGGTCACGATCGCCAAATATTTGACACCAAACGGTCGCGATATCAACAAGCATGGCATTGACCCAGATATTGAAATCAAGCTCTCTGATGCCCAACGGCAAGAGCTGAGTGGCGATCGCGAAAAGATTGGCACCGCTGCTGATTTGCAGTACGCCAAAGCCCTCGAAATCTTGACTCAACGCATCAAGGCGCAACAGCCTACTGCGCCCAAATCTTGAGGGCGTTTAACGGCTGGTCGCAGTCGGTCATGCTTAAAAGCAGCGTCAGGCATTACCGTGCTAAATCTGTTCCAGCAACCTTTGGCTTTTTCAGTGGTTTGCCCTCTTTCGATCGCCCAGGGGACTACCCATGTTACGCCTCACCGAAGTAAAACTCCCGCTAGATCACACTGAAGCCGATATCCAGTCCGCGATTCTCAAAAAGCTGCGCCTCACGCCAGACGATTTACTCCGCTATACCGTCTTCAAACGTAGCTTTGATGCCCGCAAGCGTGGTGCTGTGTCGCTTGTCTACATCCTGGATCTTGAGACACCCAAGCAACAAAAGCTCCTCCAGCGTTTTAAGAACGATCCGCATGTCGTGCCGACTCCCGACACGACCTATCGGTATGTCGCTCAGGCACCGTCCCGCCTCGAAACGCGCCCTATTATTGTTGGCAATGGACCTTGCGGCATGTTTGCAGGCTTGCTGCTGGCACAAATGGGCTTTTGTCCGCTGATTCTAGAGCGAGGCAAGGCTGTACATGAGCGTTCTGTCGATACCTTCGGCTTTTGGAGTAAGGGAAAATTCAAGCCAGAATCCAACGCTCAATTTGGCGAAGGTGGTGCAGGCACGTTTTCTGATGGTAAGCTCTACAGCCGGATTAAAGATGCCAATCGACAGGGGCGCAAAGTGCTCACTGAGCTTGTGAATGCTGGCGCGGCTCCCGAAATCCTTTATATCAATAAGCCCCACATTGGCACTTATCGGCTTGTGAAAATCGTCGAGAAGCTGCGGCACACGATCGAGTCTCTGGGTGGGGAAATTCGCTTTCAAAGTCGAGTAGACACGCTCGACATTGAGCAGGGACAAGTACGCGGCGTAATCCTTGCCAACGGAGAATACATTCCCAGTGAGCATGTCATTGTGGCAGTTGGGCATAGCGCGCGCGATACCTTCGAGATGCTGCATCAACAGGGTGTTTATATTGAACCGAAGCCGTTTTCGATCGGTTTTCGAGTGGAGCATCCGCAAGCATTGATCGATCAATGCCGCCTGGGGGAGCAGGCTGGTCATCCCATGCTGGGTGCTGCCGACTATCAACTGGTGCACCATTGCTCAAATAAACGATCGGTCTACAGCTTCTGCATGTGTCCAGGCGGGCAGGTTGTTGCGGCAACGTCAGAAAGCGGGCGGGTTGCCACGAACGGGATGAGTCAGTACGAGCGCAGTGGCAAAAATGCAAACAGCGGCATCGTCGTTGGCATCACGCCAGAAGATTATCCAGGCAGTCCTCTGGCTGGAATCGAATTGCAGCGCCGCTTAGAGGAACGTGCGTTTGAGTTGGGTGGCGGCACTTATGAGGCTCCAGGTCAACTGATCGGCGATTTTCTCGCTCAACAGCCTTCGACTCAGTTGGGCAGCGTGAAGCCATCCTATCGACCGGGGGTTCGGTTAGGCGATTTGAGTTCAAGTTTGCCAGAGTACGCGATCGCAGCCATCCGTGAAGCCATCCCCGCCTTTGACCAACAAATCAAAGGCTTTGCCATGCCGGATGCTGTCCTTACGGGAGTAGAAACCCGCACATCATCACCCATCTGCATTAAGCGTGGCGCTGACTGCCAGAGTCTCAACACGAAAGGACTCTACCCAGCAGGCGAAGGCGCGGGATACGCAGGAGGCATCCTCTCTGCTGGGGTAGACGGCATTAAGGTAGCCGAGGCAGTTGCTCTGAGTCTCATGGGAACGGCAGGATGTAAGCGGTAGTGGTCTAGACAAATCGTTCCCACGCTGTAGGGACGTGAGATCTAAAGTCCCGACAGCGTGCCGCGCACACCTTTGAAACACACCCTTACTCTTCGTGCTCACTCGGATGCAGGTCGTCTTGTAGAACACCCGCCGCAATTAAATTGCCAGTGAGACGCTTTGCTACTTGGTCATGTCGATCGAACAACATTAGCAAACCTTGCTCTTCTAAATCACTAATGGTCTGCTTCACCACGGCGAATGGCTCTGCTTTATCTAATGGCATCGAAGGCTGATGAGGTTCGGAGTGAGTAAATTGACCCAAAGCCACGTTGGTATTAGCGGTTGGCGATGGTTGCTTGTGTGCTGCTACCGTGGCATCTCTATGGTCTGTACGGAATGTCGGCTTCACAAGCTGAACGGCATGAGCATTGGAGACATCAGCGTTAGAAAATGGTAACTGCATAGCATCCCCTTTTTAGATCGACTAGAAAAATAGTGTTTGCCTGCGTCACATGCGCCTTTGTGAAGTTAATGGACGAGCGGCGTTGATCGAAGCGTTGCAGAGAATGGGCAGGTGCGGCGATCGCGGGCAGCCAAACAATGCACCCGGATACTGTCATCATTGCTGCGATGACCATCGCCGCTAAGCCTGCTATCTGGTGCCGCCAGAAGCTAAGGATCGTGGATTAAATAAAACCGACAAATTGTTCGTAGGTAGGGGCGCACAGCCGTGCGCCCCTACGGAAAACGCCGAGGTGATTAAATTCTTGTTCCTAAGTGGTTGGTGCGAACAATCTCACAATCAATACAGGTACTTTCACGATGGAAAAAGAACAGTGGACTGTACGGCTTATGCACAAGTTAGCAATCGACTCCAAAAGCTGCAATCTTTATTAATAGAATCAGGCGATCGTTACATCTTTCTACATTCTTCTCAGCGATACCCGTAAATGGTGCAGCTACGTAGAGGATTCTCTAACGGAGAAGGAGACAGGACAACCTTAAAGTGGGTAGAACAAGGACGTAAGTTGCACTATGAGAACGGCAGCGCCTCTGCTTCCTAGTCTGAGGCGTAAGAAAACGATTCGATTGCGAAGAGATGATGAGGCTCCTATACTCCTGTCCTTGTCAACCTTTTGCGGCTCAGAGCAGTCTTAAGCCAGTAAGGGTGTTTCCGCGAACCGTTTCTCAGAGGGTGTTTGAAACGTCTCTGGCGGTTAAAACCGCGACTATAAAGACAAAGTCCGCCTACGCGGACTACAGCAAAGCTAAGAGGTTGTTACCTGCGGAGGCAGTTTATAGCCCTTCGGACGTGGCTGAGTGCAAGGCACTCGCTTCGTTGGCGCAGCCTTCTCCAAAGGAGTGGGAGTATTTAGGATCGTGGATTAAATAAAACCGACAAATTGTTTCGTAGTTAGGGGCGCACGGCTGTGCGCCCCTACGGAAAACGCTGAGGTTATTAAATTCTTGTTCTTTAGTCGTCGAGGCTACGAAGATGTGGACTTTTAAAGCATCCTCTTGTGAGCACAAAGATGGCTTCTATCCCTTGAGATCGTGGTTCTCGCTCTCCAACGAGTGTAATCAGCAGTTAGCTCTGTTGCGATCGAGCTTGACGCTATTCATCAGTCAGGGCTTGCTTCATCGATTCTTTATGGTAGTTATCAGGGTTTCCCGACTGCTGCTGAGAACACTGAAACAGGTGTTACCGATCGACTGCACAACGCAACTCATTCGCCTCGCGCTCATTCAGCCTTTCTCAGTAAGCATAAAGAGCAGCAATGCCGCAATACATCGTTGTTTCAAGTATTGAAAGTTCTGGCTGGCTTCAGCGTCTGATGATACCCCGGTTCGGCACTGGCTTCGATCACTCTAGTTGGGTCTGTTCCTTAGCCTTACATCGCTTCGCGTTGTCCAGCCTTTTTACGCCCCCCTGACCGCATGTGTCAATGAAGGCTCGAATTTTCATTTCCGATATAACTAGAAACTAGAAACAACGCTGTGGAGCTTGCCTTAGATGCAGAATAACGGAAACAGTGAGCAACCTGTTCTGATCGTGGCTGGAATGCATCGATCGGGTACGTCTTTAACAGCATCGCTTCTGCAAAGTGCAGGCTTGGATATTGGTCGGCAACTTTTAGAAGGAAATTTTAGTAATGTGAAAGGGCATTTTGAAAACCTTGATTTTTTCAATTTTCACCGCGAAGCTCTATTTTCGATCGGTCTCAATGATGGTTGGACAGCAGAGAGAACCGTTCACGTTCCTGAATACTACGTTGATAAAGCAAAAACACTAATCCAGACAAACGCTTCATTGACAAAACCTTGGGGCTGGAAAGATCCTAGGACAACCCTTTTCTTAAATTTTTGGGGCGATTTTATTCCAACTGCGAAGTTTTTGTTGCTTTATCGATCGCCGTGGGAGGTCATTGACTCTCTCTACCGTAGGGGTGACATCACATTTCATCACAACCCCAAGTTTGCTCTAGACGTATGGACGAACTACAATCAAATCATTTTAGATTTTTACAATCGCTTTCCAGAAAAATGTTTGTTAGCTCACCTCAAGCAGGTTGTTGATCACCCTACTGCTTTTATTGAGTTGCTCAGCCAACGCTTAAGCATTCCGCTAAATTCTCCGGCAGAAAGTATATACGATGTCTCTCTCTTAAAAACAGAAACGTCTAGTTCTCAACGAGCAATGCTCATTCAGCGCTACTTCCCAGACGCTTATATGCTTTATCAGGAGCTTAATGCTGCCACAGGTTTTAGTGAGCATTCAACGCCTTTAAATCAGGAGTTGCTTTCACCAACCGCTTGGCTGCTCACAGACTGGTTGGATTTAAGATGCTTGCAGAAAAATATTAAAGATGAAGTGACTATGCTGAAGGATCAGCTTTTTCCTGCTCAAGAAGAGCTGGCAAAAGTTAATCAAAGAAATCAGTTACTTCAAACCGAAAATCGGACGCTACAGGAAGAGAACTGCCTGCTTCAAAAAGACAAGGCTCAGCTCCTGGAGAGCAAAGAACACTTGAAGAATCAGTTTCAGTCCCAGCTTGACCATCAGCAAGCTGAAATTGCAGCGATGAAAACCAGCAAATTTTGGAGGCTGCGATCGCAATGGTTCAAACTTAAAGCGCTACTCCACCTTAAAGAGTGATGTGATGATGCGGCAAGACTAAAGAGTAGACAGAGAAAGACACAAAGTTGAGCTTGTGCATGAAAACGAACGGAGTGGTTATTTGGTTAACGGGACTAAGTGGTGCGGGTAAAACGACGATTGCGGAAACCTTAGAGCGCATCTTTTCGGCAAAGCAGCTTCAGGTTGAGCTGCTTGATGGTGATGTCATTCGCACTAACTTGTCTAAAGGACTTGGTTACACCAAAGAAGATCGGGATACCAACATTCGACGAGTGGGTTTTGTGGCGAATCTACTCAGCCGCAATGGTGTAATTGTCATTGTGGCAACCATTAGTCCCTATCGGTTGGTGCGGGATGAAATGAAGGCAATGATCCATCATTTTCTTGAGGTTTACATTAATGCTCCCCTCACAATCTGCGAATCACGCGATGTTAAGGGACTGTATGCAGCAGCACGGAAGGGGAAGATAAAAGCCTTTACAGGGATTGATGCTCCTTATGAAGCGCCCTTAACCCCTGATATCACTTGTTTTACCAATCGAGAAACTGTAGAAGAGAGCGTGACCAAAATCATGAACGCGCTGGAAGCTGGCGGTTTTGTCGATGAGATGAGGTCCGAATCGACAACGCCGCCTTACAAAGGCTTGAAGGGTTTACAGGCGCAGCAGCAAAAAGCATCTTAAGCTGTGGCTAACTCACCTTAACGTTCTAAGCCGGTTGGCACTTTCCAGCGCGGATTAAGCCGACGCGGCGGGCGATCGCTTCCTGCTGCGAGCCGTAAGGTCCCCAACGCTCTAGAGCCGGTGGCTCATCGACAGTCTTCTCCAGTTCAAGGTCATTTGCAGGCAGGATGCGGCATTGACTATTGTCTTGCTTCACGACATACCAGGCTTCGGTGCCCTTTGGAGACTCATCATTCATTAGACTCATTTAGCCTGTGTTGCAACATCAGCATGATAGGACAACTGTAGTTATGGGAAAACTGCTGTAGAGATGAGTGTCTGTTATTTTAGTGAAGACGCGTAGCGTAGACAAACAACGCCGTTGCCTGAGCAAACGTGGGTGCATCGCAACGGGCTGCCTGATTTGATCTTACACACGCTGTTTCGCTGCTCAGTCACCATCGCTACCAGCACCACTGCACGGGTCTTTAACAGAGTCCGTCGATCGCTCTTACCGCTCTAGGCTTTGTAGAGAAGTAGCATATGACAGAACCACAGCGTCCACCGAGTTCGCCACCGCCGCCACGTGTGCCACCCGCACCGCCGCCGCCTGCACGATCGGCTATCCACAACGGCAACACGATTGCTGCAACGCAACAGATGACCGCCGCCATGCCCGGTGCTGGAGCAAACCCGACCATGGTTTCTGCGATGCCAGCAGGGATACCAACGCCAACGATCGTTTCGGCTCAATCGGCTGGTGCACCGATGCCAACAATGGTATCCCCTCCTGCCCCTCCACCTGCTGTCGCTCAAACGATCGTGTCTGCACCTGCTGTCCCTCCCCCGCCTGCCGGACATCGCCCTGCCGCACCGCCAGCCATGCCTGCGAACTTGCGTAAGCCTAGCAATGGTTCTCCAACGCTGGCAGAAATTGTGCGTCATGCGTTTGACAAGGGCTATTCAGACGTTCATGCGGGTGTTGGCGAAGTGCCGCGCTTCCGTAACCGAGGCGAAATCGACCCAACTGACTGGCCCGTGACCGATCGCGAAACCTTTTATAGCTGGCTGCACGAAATCCTGAGTGAAGAAGATATTCGTGAGTTTGAAGAAACCCTGGATTTTGACGCGGCCACTCAGTACGAGTTTGCCCGCGTGCGGATCAATATCTTTGACTCCTTACATGGTCCAGCCATGGTGCTGCGGCTCATCCCACTCAAGATCTTGACGATGGAGCAGTTGAACCTGCCGCCTGTCTTTAAAGACGTTTGCCATTATCACAAGGGCTTAGTGCTGGTCACAGGGCCTACGGGTTCAGGTAAATCCACCACGATGGCAGCCATGATTGATTACATCAACAAGGAAATGCCAAAGCACATCATCACCATTGAAGACCCGATTGAATTTGTGCATAAGAGCCAAAAGGCGTTGATTAAGCACCGGGAAGTGGGCATTCACACCCGGAAGTTTGACAACGCGCTGAAAGCAGCCCTGCGGGAAGATCCAGATTTGATTTTGGTGGGTGAAATGCGGGATAAAGAAACCGTCAACACGGCTCTCAAAGCGGCTCAAACCGGACACCTTGTGATGGGAACGCTGCACACAAACAGCGCCGTTAAGACGATCGAGCGGATTCTCCAATTGTTTGAACCAGAGCAGCAGGAGCCGATTCGGATCTCACTAGCAGAGTCGATGGTTGCCGTCATTTCTCAAGGCTTGTGCCGGACGACCGATGGCAAACGCGCTGCGTTCCACGATATTCTGATTAACACAGATGCGATTAAAGATTTCATTCGACGGGGTGAAATTGAGGAGATTGAGCAAATCATTCCCCGATGCACGTTTGATGGCATGTGTACGATGAATCAGTCTCTCTACAAACTCTACGAAGCGGGACGGATCACAGAAGAGGTCGCTTTGGAGATGTCGCCGAAACCGAACGAAATGGCACAATCGCTAAGAGGGCGCGTGTAGCCAACTAGAGGAAAAGACGTTGCATTCAGATTCTGATCCTGCCGCTGGTGTGTTTAAAGGGATTGCTCTCTTCACACCCGGAGGCGGTCTAGTTTACGGCATAGACTATAAAAAGCAAGAACGCTGGCATCTGCATCTTTGCATTGCGCTGCGAAACCTGTTGGGCTTGTCTGAACCACCTCACTTTCTGGTGCCGTGCTATACCGCCACGGTCGATCGCTGGCTTAATCCTCGGACGCAGCAGTTGCAGACAGTCGCTGAAGCATCCCCGTTAGTGCTCAGATATCAGACCCTACTGAATGCCGTCTTTGGTACTGACGATCTCACCTGGCAGCCAGCAGCCTTGAAAGAGGGCGTGTGTGATGCAGTGGTTTTATCGACTTACCGTCAACAGTTTCCCCAACTTTGGGAGCCACACGATTTGGTGGTGCGGTATGACCAGACGGAGCCTTATGCCCAGCTACAACCAGGAACACCGATCGCATCGGTAGAGCCTTCGTTATCCTATCCAGAGGCGAAAGGCTACGTGTTGCGGCTCTTTGTTTCTGGTCACAGCATCGCCACAGAGCGGACGCTGCAAACCTTGCATCGTCTATTGGAAGAGTCCCTCAGCCACCCATACACGCTTAAAATTATTGATGTGTCGCAGCATCCTGACCAGGCAGAGCTTAATCAAGTTTCGGCAACGCCAACGTTGGTAAAAGTGTGGCCCCGTCCGTTACGCCGCATTGTGGGCGATTTGGATAACGTTGAACAGTTACTACGCCTTTTTGGATCGGAATGAGGTTTAAAAGAGAGGGGATGGGGATAAGTTTTGAGTTTTGAGTTTTTGGGGTTGTCAGCTTTCAGCCGCCAGTTTCCTCTTAACAACTAACAGTTAGCAACTCCTTGTACCTTCTAAAGCTTCAGTTCCTTGTCACAATAGGAGATGTTGTCG
>Ga0163149_10007644_pt1 | contig 10872 bp, 14 predicted proteins | sample OliLakLV19MP5G1_FD_148604 | JGI IMG/M metagenome (GOLD analysis project Ga0163149, IMG submission 148604) | Freshwater microbial mat bacterial communities from Lake Vanda, McMurdo Dry Valleys, Antarctica - Oligotrophic Lake LV.19.MP5.G1 | ecosystem: Environmental > Aquatic > Freshwater > Lake >...
AGATCTTCTGGCGCTGACCAAGTACCTCTGGTTTGAAAGTTGGCAGCACCTGCTGGATTTTATGCTCTCTGACTTCCCACCTGCTCAAACTGCTAATTCTTCTTAGGTTTTGAATTTAGAATTGCTGTTCAGTTGCCAGCACATCCACCGTTTGCTTGAGCGCAGCATTCGCTTTTACCAGTTCAGCCGCACGTTTTTGTTCAGCCTGAATCCGTTCTTCAATTAGGCGATCGGTCAACTGCTGACGATGCAGGGCTGCCCGATCGCCCCTGTACCCGTTGTTAATACGTCAATTTCGTGAGTTGTCCACTGGCGATGGGTGACACCAGCAATTATAAATTTGGATTTGCTAGGCAGTATACAGAAATAGGAGCGAGCGTTCAAAGGAAGATCAGGTCAGTCAAGTAGATGTAGGCTCCGTGATGAAAGAAATCGTAAACTTTGCGACGTTGATGAGCCAATTTCAGCAGGAGATTACCGGGATTAATGACCCGCGTAAAGCGAGTCCAAACCAGTGGTACGCTTTGAAGGATGTGCTATAGCGGTTACCGATCTGGTGCGGTACGAATAACAAGCTGAACCCCTTGCCCTGTCTGTCCAACGTGTACCTCATATTAAGAGGAACCGCTATATTGAGCGCCTTTGGGGTGTTTTTTATGCAATGTGCGTCTTTTTTAGAGTATCAACGCCAAGTCCAGAGTCGCAACGGCAAAGATAACGTTCAAACGCTGTTTGGGGCAGCTCAGATTCCGAGCGATAACCAGATTAAAAATATTCTCGACCTGATTCCTGCACGACAACTCTTTGGCATGTTTGAGTGGGTGTATCGGACGCTGGACTCACGCGGGGTGTTGCGCCAGTACGAAGTGCTCGGCGGACAACGGTTGGTAGCGTTGGATGGGGTGGAATACTTCTGCTCTGAGCAGGTTCACTGTGCCTGTTGTTCACATCGCACCCATCGCAATGGGACGGTTCTATTTAATTCGCACCAATTACCAACCCTACGAACGTCCGCTACAGATGAGCGTGGAGCAACTGCATTCTGTGCGAGATGCGATCGCTCACGTAAACGGTCGGCCAGGAATTCATGTGTTTGATGACTACATCATTTACAACAGCATTCCCGATCGCTACTTCAGTTACGAAAACATGGACCCCAGCGCAGCCCCCGGCGATCTCCGTCCAGCTTGAAGAGATTGGTTTTTCCTACAGTGTTGCTGAGTTTTAAGGAATTAGAATCATGGGTCAATCTGGTTGCCTCATTCTACCTCGACGAACGGTCATTCGCGGGTTACTCTCGTTCGGAGCCTTTGGGGTAACGTCCCAACTTTGGACGGGATGCACCAACTCATCACCATCCTCTGGCGAATCCGCTAGCCCAACGGCTTCAAGCAATGAGCCAATGACCATTGGATTTATCTACGTCGGACCTAAAGATGACTTTGGGTATAACCAGGCTCACGCAGATGCGGCTGCCAGCATGGCTAGTGCATTTCCCTGGGTCAAACTGGTCGAGGAGGCTAGCATTCCTGAAACAACGGCTGTGCAGGAGACGATGCGAAATATGATCAAGCAGAACGGAGCCAAAGTCATCTTCCCAGCGTCCTGGGGTTATTTCGACCCTCATAGTTTGAAGCTTGCCCAAGAATATCCCGAAGTGCAGTTTCTCCATCCCAACCATCCACTCGACCCATCCAACCCCAAAAATATTGGCTCATACTTTAGTGCTTTGATGGAGCCTGCTTACCTGACCGGTGTCCTAGCAGCATCTATGTCTAAGACTGGAAAGCTAGGGTTTGTCATCCCCAAACCTATTCCTGTTGTCTTGCAAGAGGTCAATAGTTTTACGTTGGGTGCGAAAAGTGTCAACCCGAATATCATCGTTCAAGCTATCGTTACAGGAGATTGGTCACTACCCATCAAAGAGGTAGAGGCGACCAATAGTTTGATCGATCAAAAGCCGATGTCATTATCACGCGGGTAGATAGCCCGAAAGCTGTCATCACAACGGCTGAGCAGCGCGGAGCTTATAGTTGTGGCTATCACATCAATGAGCAAAGCATTGCGCCTAAAGGATTTCTCACAGGAGTTGAATGGAATTGGGAGCAGATCTACAAGAACTATGCTGAGATGTTTCAGAACGGTAAAACATTGATGAATGGTGGGGTGCCACAGATAGTCGCAGGTGGGCTTAAAGAAGAGTTTTCCAAAATCTCAGACTATGGTGCTGCCGTTAGTCCTGAAGCTAAGGCAGCAGTGGACGCGGCGAAGCAACAATTGCTTTCTGGAGAGCGAACGATTTTCAAGGGAGAACTCAAAGACAACAAGGGGAATATTGTGATTCCAGTGGGGGAGTCATATGACCCTAGAGATCCTCGCATCAACTCAATTGACTGGTATGTGGAAGGCGTAGAAGGGGCTGGTTAATTTCACTTTTTCAAACCCCTAACTTATGCAGGAGCGGTGCAGGGGACAGCAGCTTTAAGAGAACTAAACCCTGACTAGGATAAGAACCGTAGTTTTTCTCCTTCGGGGTTGAGGTGATTTTTCACCCATAGACGATCCGCCAGAGTGACGGGGTGAGCATTTTCAGCCCAGAGATGGATTACAGTGTGCCAGTTGCGCTTGTCTCTTAAACGCTGGTTTAGTTAACAGTATTCCTAAGACACGGCTTATAGCTCTAAAGCCATAATTATTAGGCTTCCCACTGACTCTCCGTATTCCAAACTTTAGAAATTCAACGAGTTTTGAGACAACGTTTCTAATGCCAATATCCGGCTCCAAATTCCCATTGCCAAAAATGGCTTTCTCTACAGGTTCTCTAAGCGATTCATGCTTGCTAAGAAACAGGGTAACGGCTCAGCGAAGTTGAACACAGTAATTATGAATCAAGGGGGCTTCTCACCCCACGCCCACCTCGATTTAGAACGTGGGTATAGATCATCGTGGTTTTGACATCTTTATGCCCTAACAATTCTTGTATGATCCGAATGTCATACCCACTTTGGAGAAGATGTGTTGCGAAGCTGTGGCGGAAGGTGTGGCACCCCACCCGCTTGCTTAACGTTATGGCTCGAACAGCCTGCTCAACTGCTTTTTGAAAGCTACTCTCGTGCATGTGATAACGGCACATCAAATCACTACGCGGGTCTTTGGCAATATGGCTGGAAGGAAAAACAAATTGCCATATCCAGTCTCGATTGATATTGGGATACTTGCGTTCCAATGCAATCGGTAGATGGATGGCTCCAAATCCTCGCCCTAAATCTTGTTGATGTTGTCGTTTTACTCCCACTAGATGATCCCGCAGTTCATCGGCTACACTCGATGGCAGCATGGTGACGCGACTCTTGCTACCCTTACCATCTCGCACAATAATTTGGTGTTGTGCAAAGAACCCCATGATGGGCAACCTTCAAATCACCGCCTAGAACGCCGATTCAGAAACCCGTTTTCTCGGCCAGAATGCAAGGCATGCCGTTAGAGCAGCGACGAAGAAACCGGGTTTTTAGCCATACTGTGGGGAGGGCGATCGCCCTCCTTACAAATTAGCAATACCCCGCTTCAGGGCAACCAGAACTGCTTGAGGGCGATTGATTACGCCCATCTGCTCAAAGCTTTGGTGGATGACGATTGTTCAGAAGCAATTAAAATCACTGTCGTGCAAGATAATCTCAATACTCACTCCCCGGCTTCCCTTTACAAAGCCTTTGCACCCGCAGAAGCCCGACGAATTTTAGAGAAGTTGGAGTTTTGTCACTCCCCCAAACATGGCAGTTGGTTAAACATGGCAGAGATTGAATGGAGCATTCTCTCACGCCAATGTCTTGCTCGTCGTATTCCAGATTTCGCCACCCTCGAAGCTGAAGTAGCGGCTTGGGAGAAACAGCGCAATCAGGAAGCAACCTGGATTGATTGGCGGTTTACGACAGCAGAGGCACGCATCAAATGACAGCGACTTTACCCATCAACTGAAAATTGACAGACCACTAGAAGCGTAAGCGTGAGAATATCAATCAGTTTGTGGCGCTTGCTGCGCTCAATGCGAGGATCTTCCAGTTGGCTAAAATGCTCAACTAGCCTGGTTTTGGGTTTGAGTTTCATCAGTAGGCGCAGATGGGGGTCTAGCTTATCCTCTTCCATTGAACCTAAAATCTATCTAGAGAAGCCCCTCATCATTTAAGATGCGTTTGCCCTGGTGCGATGGTTTGTTTGCTTGACGCAATCGAGCGACAAGCACTACGAGACCTAAAGCGAAAATAACAAAGCCAACCCCACCCAAATAGGCGCATAGTAAAGAAAAACTAACTAGACCAATAGGCGCTGCTAGAACAAATTGTCTATTAAGCTGTTTATTGTCCCAGTACGGTAGTCCAAAACTACCCACTTTAGTGGGAGGCTTTAGCTGCTACTCATCTCCAGAGGTGTGGTGGCATCGACAGGGATGGTAGCTTTGACGTAAACCGTTATGGCAGAGCAACGAAGAGGCAGTCACAGTGCCACCCGCTTGACCGTCCACCTTGTCTGAGTCACGAAGTACCGCTATCACGTCCTCAAAGGGGACATTCAGAAACGGTGTCGAGAGTTGATCATGCAGATCTGTGATGCTGAGGACATCAACATGCTCCAAGGGGCAGTGAGTCAGGATCATGTCCATATGCCTCTTGAGTATCCGCCTTCCAAGTCGATCAGTGACCTTGTGAAGCGCCTTCAAGGACGTACGTCCAGGTTGTTGCAACAGGAGTTTCCAGAGTTGGAGAAGCGCTATTGGGGTAAGCATTTCTGGGCAATCGGGTCTGGCGCTTGGAGCACTGGGAAGCTCACAGAGGCACTGGTCGCTGCATACTTGGAGCATCACCGGAATCCATCGAATCAGGATCAAGATAACTTTTTGCTGGAGTGAGTTACTTTGGACTTTCAGTCCAGCCCAACCTCTGCACTTTCAGTGCAGAGTGGTTTATTTGCAGGCACTAGACTCTGACATGTTTCTTAGACAAACTATACGGTTCCCCGGAGGACGTACCCCACGCCACGAATTGTATGAATCAGGCGTTTTGGGTTGTCAGCCTCTAATTTAATGCGTAATGCTCGAACATAAACCTCAATAATGTTCGATTCACCTATGAAGTCATACCCCCAAACTTGCTCCAAAATTTGCTCACGAGTGAGAACCTGACGGGGGTGGCGCTGCAAAAATTCTAACAGGTCGAATTCTTTGGCGGTGAGTTGAATCAATTGGCAACCGCGATAAACTTCACGGGTGATACAGTTTAGCGTCAGATCCTCAAATTCTAAGCGATCGGGGCTTTCTGGGTGAGCACGGCGCAAATGAGCCTTGACTCTCGCCAAGAGTTCCTCAATGCTGAAAGGCTTGGTGACATAATCATCGGCTCCTGCGTTCAAGCCAGTAACGCGATCGGGAATCTCATCTTTGGCGGTCAGTATAATGATGGATGTCTGCACCCCCGTGGTTCGCAGTCTCATGCAAACGTCTAATCCAGACAAACCTGGCATCATCCAGTCCAAAATCAGCAGGTCAGGCTGAACTTCACGCGCCATGCTCAAACCTTCCATGCCATTGGTTGCGACCGTGACCCGATAGCCCTCTAAGCTAAGTTCGGCTTCGACCAACTGTGCCAGTTTAGCGTCATCTTCAACCAGGAGAATATGAGCAGTCATGATTGCGGTTTCCAAAGGGGTAAGGTGATCGTGAACAGGCTACCTTCGCCCAGTTTAGAACGCAGGGTAATGCGTCCGTCCATGCCTTCGATCAGGCTTTTAGCGATCGCCAATCCCAACCCTGTTCCGTCTCGCGATCGGGTCATGGCTTCATCCACCCGGTAAAACCGCTCAAAAATCCGATGTTGGTGAGCTAGAGAAATTCCTATCCCACGATCGCGCACATGAATGACTGCCTGCTGTTCGGTCTTTTCCAACACCAGATCAACCGCCCGATCGGGCACAGAATATTTGATGGCATTATCGACCAAATTGATCAACACCTGTTGCAGACGGTCTTGGTCGGCACAGGCAATCACATCCTCATCCGTGACCAATAGGTTAATTTGCCGATTGCTGACTTTCTGACTCATTTGCGCGACCTCCACCACCACCGTATTCAGCATCATTGGGGCAAGCCGAAAATGGAGATTGCCGCTATCAACCCGTGCCAGATCAAGCAAATCTTGCAACATGCGGATTGTGCGTTCGGCTTCCGCAGAGGCGGTTGCCACTGCTTGTTGTTGATGTGGACTAAGATTGTCTCCTCGCCGTAACAGGCTTTGAAGATATCCGGCAATCACGGCCAAAGGGGTGCGGAGTTCATGGGAAACGTTCCCCACAAACTGGCGCTGTTGTTCCCAGGAGCCAGATAACCGAACTAACATTTCATTAAAGGCTTGTGCCAGTCCCAAAATTTCATCGGGTGCGCGATTCAGTTCCAGTTTTGCACCGCTCAAATCATCCGCAGAAACAGCACTAGCGATCTGGCTCATGTGTTGCAGGGGTTGAAGTGCTCTACGAATCCGTCGGGAGATGGCAATCACCAAAAGCAAAACTACCACAATGCTGGACAGAATTATGCTATTAACGCCTGCGTTCAGCCTCATCTGATCCTCTGTAATATCTTTCAAGATATACACTTGACCCAGGGGAGTGCCACTAATGGACAGGGGATTGCCGCACAGCACGACATAGCGATTGTCAAAATGGAAGACCGTTGGCTGTGCGGGAACGGCTGTTTTCGCCACCACATTCATCAAGTCAGAGGGAGGACTATTGATGCCAGAGGAGCGAGACAGAATTTGTCCATTCGGACTCCGAACCCAAATCAACAATCCCGGTGTCGAAAGTTTATCGATCGCCTGTTCTACACCTGTTCCAACCGATCCCGTTTGACGGTAAAGCTCAATCTGCTCTGGAAAGTGCGCTGCAATGTATTCTAGGTTTTGTTTGTGGGCATAAATTAAAGTTTGCTCCATCCGCCAGCCCGCCCAAACAGCCACTCCGCTGACCCCTAAGACCGCAAGTGCAATCAATTCCAGGGTCAAGCGAAACTGTAGCGAGGTCGGAGAAATTCGTTTAGCAAATAGGCGGGTAACGGTGTGTGGCAAAAGGTGCATTTAAAAATTGCCTTCAACGGAACTAACTCGATGTGCAACTAATTCGCCCTCATCCCAACCCTTCTCCCCAAGGAGAAGGGCTTTCGGACGTTTCTGGTTCCCTCTCCCGATGGGAGAGGGGTAGGGTGAGGGCAGGATTTATGGATGTTTCAGAAAAGTTGCACATGGCGTGAACTATCTAAAAAACATGAGCGGTATTGTGCTTGAGATCAAACTCAAATCGCTGATCATAGTTTGTTTCACCATACACATTAAAGCTAATGGTTGGTTCCTCTCCAAGGGCTTCCACCTGATGAATCGCATCGGGCATCAAGCCGAGAATGTCACCGGGAGCCAGGAGGCGATCGTTCACTGGCTGAATCTGATTGGGAAATTTTGACGTTGGGGAACGCTGCCAGAAAGTATTGTTCTCCTGTCCGCTGAGCAGAGCCACCACTCCCCAACTGGCGTGGTTATGAATCGGCGACTTAACCCCTGGTGCCCATGCTACCAACTGCACCGTTAGAGGGAAAAACGGTTCATCATACAACATGGACACCTCCCATCCGGTTGCCGGATCAGGATCGAGGGGCATCATCTGCAACCAGGAAGAATGGGTCAACAGTTTGCGAACCAGCGGACAAATGGACTGAAGCCGCGATCGATCATCTGCGATCGTGGTGAGGATGTCTTCCAAATCAGTCAAGAATCGGTAGAGTCGGTAAGGTTGGGTCAAATTCTCAGGCTGGCTGATGACTTCCCAAGCCTCACATTGCCCTTCATTGGTCACGAACCAGTCTTGTTCTGTCATAAAGGCTGCATGGATTATTTCAACAATGGTACGGGACAATGGTACGGCTGACAGGGGTGCGGGAGTGGGTCGCCTCAATCAGCAGTCTGATTCATAACCTTAATCCCTTCCTATACATAAGATCTGACATTTAGGTGATCGCTTGCTGATTTCCAGATGAATTTTTGCTGAAAATGCAACACTCACTTGAGCAGTAGAGTCTTGCAGCATTCTCCAACTCAGTCAATTCTCAGATTTCATTCCGTATCCATCTAATTTTCATCTACTCTTCATCTGCCACTCATGTTGCCGGAGTTCAATCTAAATGTCGGCAGTTTGGGTGAATAGAATCCCTGCTGTACTGACCGGCTTGAGCTTTAAGCTCAACCGTCTGTTGTTCTTATTTACTCTAAATACTTGAGGTTGACCATGCGTATGAGTTCAGGTTTATGGCTCAGCTTATGTCTGAGTAGTTTGGTCGTAGCAGTCTCGCTTGTAACTGCTACAGTCCCAATCACTGCATCACCAAGTCCTGTGATCGCTCAGGCAAATCCCTGTGCCTCCAAAAATCCCTGTGCCTCCAAAAATCCCTGTGCCTCCAAAAATCCCTGTGCCTCCAAGGGGGGAAATGTCGGAGGTCCTCTGACCAAACAATTACAAGGAAAGCCTGTAGTGGTCGATATTTATGCAAGCTGGTGTCCCGCCTGTACAAACATTGCCCCAACGCTTTCCCAACTGAAAAAAGAATATGCCGGAAAGGTTCATTTTGTGGTTTTGGATGTCAGCGATAAATCCAAAGCGAACCAAGCAAAAGCGAAAGCCAAGCAACTAGGTCTAGGCAAGTTTTTTGATGCGAATAAGTCGCAAACGGGCATGGTCGCTATCATTGATCCAGCAACGGGCAAGATTCTGGCACAGCATCGGAACAATTCCAACAAGTCTGCCTACACGTCCGTACTCAACGCTGCGATTTCTCAAAGGTAAGGGATATAACGATCCTACCTATCTGGTTTGTGAAAAAGGATTCCTTCGGAATCCTTTTTCACAAATCCCTTGTAGTTTGCAAATAATTTATATTCAAGGGAAAACAAACATGAAGATTCGTTATTTTGCTACGCTTGCCGTCATTTCACTGTTGAGTTTTGGAGCGATCGCGGGTTGTTCTAGCCCCAACACATCTCAGGTAACCTCCAGCCCAAGCCCTGAAGTGGCAACCAATCCCTGCGCCGCTAAGGCAAACCCCTGTGCTGCCAAAGCCAATCCTTGTGCGTCTAAAGCGAATCCCTGTGCATCGAAAGCTAATCCCTGTGCATCGAAAGCTAATCCTTGCGCGTCCAAAGCCAATCCTTGCGCATCGAAAACCAAAACGGTGGGCGGGCCACTGGCTCAGCAATTGCAGGGCAAACCTGTGGTGGTTGATATCTATGCCAGTTGGTGCTCTGCCTGTAAAAATATTGCCCCTACCCTGTCCCAGCTAGAACAGCAATATGCTGGCAAAGTCGAGTTTGTAGTCCTTGATGTCACGGACAAAGCCACTACAGACAAAGCTGTAGCAAAGGCAAAAGAGCTAGGACTCAGCGATTTTCTAGCCGCTAATAAAGCTCAGACGGGGTCACTCACGATTGTTGACCCAGCCACGGGTCAGATTCTGGCACAACATCGCAACAATACCAATCTCGCCGATTACACAACCGTTTTGGATACGGCTCTGAAGCAATAGGTTCAAGTCCTCTGGGGTATACGATCGCCGAATATTCCCAGAAGCAACTGCATACCCTGATCATTCAAGGAAGTTTTTATGGCACTGATACCTGACTCATCGCCTGAGCCGACTGCTCCACGGCGATCGAAAGTACCCCAAAAATGGCTGATTTACGGTGGATTAGGATTGCTCTCTTTGATTCTAGTTCTGACCTTAGGCCCAATCATTAGCCATCCGGTTGAAAAACTCATTTCCATCGTTGAAAATCGCTACCAACAGTGGTTTGACCAACAAGATACAGCGAACCCTCTTGTGCTGTTGCCGTTAGCGTTTTTGGGTGGAGTCCTCGCCAGTGTTTCCCCCTGCATTTTGGCACTATTACCTGTCAATCTCAGCTACATTGGCACCTTGAAAATCAACTCCCGCTGGGATGCCTTTACGAAAGCAGGTTTGTTTGTTTTAGGAGCCGTTACGATTCTGAGCCTGTTTGGCTTAGTTTCCTCCTTTGCTGGAGCCGTGATGGTCGAGTATCGGGGCTATATCAATGTCGTTGTGGGATTGATTATGGTCTTTATGGGACTGTGGTTAATCGGGGTGATCAAAGTTCCCCTGCCCACGATGAATGTGAATTTGCCCAACGCCGGTCCCTATGGCGTGGGGTTAACCTTTGCCCTAGTGAGTTCTCCCTGTGCTAGCCCGGTGCTGTTTGCCGTGTTGGCTGCCTCCGCTGCATCAGGTTCTCAGCTTTTAGGAACGTTGACAATGGTCAGCTATGCCTTGGGCTACACCATCCTGATTTTTCTGGCGAGTTTGTTTACAGGACTGGCGAAACAGGGTAAGCAGTTGTTGCAACATTCCGAGGGAATTATTCGCTTTGGTAGTGTGGCGTTGATGATGACGGGTGCATATTACCTGTTTACGGGCACAAAGTGGTTTATGGGAAGCTAGGTCGATGGAAGTTGAAAATCTTGTCATCATTGGCTCTGGTCCAGCGGGCTACACGGCGGCGATCTATGCAGGTCGCGCTCAACTGCAACCAGTTCTCTTTGAAGGTTTTGAGGCTGGAGGATTGCCAGGCGGTCAATTGATGACGACAACGGAAGTGGAAAATTTCCCAGGATTCTCAGAAGGAATTCAAGGGCCAATGTTGATGAAGGAAATGCGTCAACAAGCGATCCGTTGGGGAGCAAAGTTAATTACTGATGATGTGGTTAGGGTGAATTTTCGACAACGCCCCTTTACCATCGCCTCTGATGAGCTTGAAATTAAATCCCAGGCAG
>Ga0163149_10007653_pt1 | contig 10865 bp, 11 predicted proteins | sample OliLakLV19MP5G1_FD_148604 | JGI IMG/M metagenome (GOLD analysis project Ga0163149, IMG submission 148604) | Freshwater microbial mat bacterial communities from Lake Vanda, McMurdo Dry Valleys, Antarctica - Oligotrophic Lake LV.19.MP5.G1 | ecosystem: Environmental > Aquatic > Freshwater > Lake >...
GCAATATATTAAACGATTAAAAGATCTTGAAGCGCTTGCACTTTCATACCAGGGCGTTGAAAAAACCTATGCAATACAGGCAGGAAGAGAATTGCGTGTTATTGTTGGCAGCGAAAAAGTAAGCGATAAGGATGCTGAAAAACTTTCGTTTGATATTTCTCAACGTATACAAACAGAAATGACTTATCCCGGGCAGGTAAAAGTTACCGTAATAAGGGAAACCCGCGCGGTGAATTACGCTAAGTAAATCTTCATTATATTTTAAATTTTTGAAGTAAATTAACAGCAATGAAAAAGGTGTTACTATTTACTGTGATCTTTTTTTTCTGCTCACTGATTATTCAGGCACAGGAGTATCTCGATCTCCAAAAAAAAGCAGAAGAACTTTATGCTAAAGATCAATTTGTTGAAGCGCTCAATACGAGTGAACAGGCGTTAAAACTTGCCGAAGAAAAAGTAGGCAAACAGCACAGTGATTATGGCTTTATTCTTGGCCATCGTGGGCTTTATAAAATTGCCAATAGCGATATTATAGGAGGCGTAACCGACCTGCTGTCCGCAGAAACAATTGTGCAAAAGCCGGGCAGGGATAAAAGCACGGATTATATAGAATTGATGAATAATATTGCAACTGGCTATATGTTTGCCGGAATGGGGGAAGATGCTGAAAAATATTTTTACAAGGCGCTAGACTACAAAAAGGAAATTAATCCTGAAAATGATTTTCTAACTGCAACATTGTTAGGCGGTCTTGCCGAAACCCAGAGATCCCAGGCCAAATATAAGGAAGCCGAAATAAATCTTCTGAAAAGTAAAAAGATACTTGAAGATAATAAACTGACTACTATTGAAGATTACGGTTTACTACTTAATAACATGGCAAGTTTTTATCATGACCTTGCAAACTATCCACTTGCCGAAAATTATTATCTAATGGCAGCGAGTGTTTTTTTGAAAACCGTTGGAGAGTACCACGAGAATTACGCAACCTGCACTCAAAATCTTGGCAATCTATATGCTGATATGGAGGCATACGATGATGCCGGACGATATTTTTTAATAGCAGAGAAGGTGAAACTTAAAGTGTTCGGCGAAGAAAGCTATCCATATTCTACCATACAAAATGATCTGGCATTTTTATATGGTCACACAGGAATGTATGCTAAAAGTGAAGAAGCCTATTTGAAAACATTAAAACTCAAAAAAGAATTAATCGGTGAAAACCACGATTCATATTTGCGCACCAAACAAAACCTTGCTATGTTATATCATAATCTTGGTCGAACAAAGGTTGCGGAAAAAATGTTGGAAGAGGTCATTGATAAAGTTAAGCTGAATAAAAAAGAAGATCCGTTGATGTATACCGATTATATTGAAAATTTAGGATGTGTCTATACAAAAAATAAAAAATTTAACCCAGCTGAAAAATTACTGAAAGAAGCTTTAGAGTCATACAAAACAATGTTTGGAGAAAATCACCCTGATTATATCAGGGCATTGGATAATCTTGGTTCATTATATCAGACTGCCTGCCCACAATATCTAACTTTTTTCTCAAAGATATGCAATTAATAAATGAGCTAATGCCTTTTATAGAAATTAAGTAAAATGGGGATGCCATCTATGAAATATTTTTTACATTTACTCGAGTAATTCAAACTCCTAAAATTATGGCTACAAAAAATTACCCGAGTAAAAGAAAGCCTGCTGCTATGTGGGAATGCCCTATTTGCAATAAGAGTTTAAATATTCGCGGGAAAAGTGGTCATCTGAAATTTGTTCACGAACAATTTCTACTTTCAAAAAAGCACGATCCTTTTCCTACCATAGAACGACCTATTGTCCCCTATGGAGTGCCATTTGAAGAAGCAGATGTAAAGAATCTTCTTTTAAATCTTAAACTTATTGCTTCGAAGGAGATTCCAAATGACCTTTTGAGCAAACGGAAAATATATCTTAGACACGAATTCTATATCCGGGAATTTGAAATTAAGTTTACATGTACGTTGGAAGATGCTTTGAAAAAATTCCCTGAGATAAAATATTGATTCATATATTTCATTTTCTTTTAATTCACATTTTTTGAATCTCTCCAACCACTGAGGCAGTTTATGGATTCCTGTATTTTTAATAGAACTTGCGGTCTATCAAGCAAGATAAAAGCTTTACCTACTGATTTCAACAGAGGTGGTTTGCATAGATCGCCCTCGCATTAAAATATAATTAAGTCGTTTAGCCGACAATTATAAACAAGCACACTACATAATTTTGTTATCAAAATAGAAAAGATGAAATCTCTGAAAGCTCAAGGCAATAAATTTTCAAGCGCTCAGTATCAGTTAGAGGTACTTGAAAAAATAAGTACTGGCGAGGAAAGCCTTGTAACCAGATTTGAAGATAAACTCCAAACCTATGGTATATCCGGCTTAAAACCTGCCGAACTGGAAATAATGCAGGTAAATGTAGGAAAGATGTGTAATCAGACCTGTACTCATTGCCATGTAGATGCTGGCCCGGACAGAAAGGAGATCATGACCAGGGCAACCATGCAACATTGCCTCGATGCACTTCGCCAAGCACCGTCTGTCCATACTGTTGACCTTACAGGAGGCGCACCGGAGATGAATCCTGATTTAATTTGGTTTGTAGAGGAAATTTCAAAACTTGGCGTAAAAACCATTGTTAGAAGCAACCTAACCATTCTTGTTTCTAATAAAAAGTATCATTCTTATCCTGAGTTTTTTGCAAAATACAAAGTAACAGTAATTGCTTCCCTTCCCTGCTATACAGCCGAGAACACAGATAAACAAAGAGGAAACGGGGTGTTCCAAAAATCTATTGAAGCCCTGAAAATGTTAAATAATGTAGGATACGGCAAAGATGAAACAGGGCTTGAATTGAATTTGGTTTATAATCCAATCGGAGCTTCCTTACCACCAGCACAGGATAAACTTCAATCGGATTATAAAAGAATCCTTCTTGAAAACTTTGGTATTGAATTCAACAGTCTTTATACTATCACCAACCTTCCTATAAGCAGATTTTTAGAATACCTGCTGGCTGCCGGTAAATATGAAGCATACATGGAAAAACTTGTGAATTCGTTTAATCCAGCTACAATAGATGGATTGATGTGTCGAAATACGCTTTCGGTCAGCTGGAATGGTAAATTATTCGACTGTGATTTCAATCAAATGCTGGAGCTGCCAACAGGAAATGGCTCGCCAAAACACATCAGCGAATTCAATGCTGAAAAATTGCAAGAGAGAAGTATTGTTTTAAATCAACATTGTTACGGTTGTACTGCTGGCGCAGGATCAAGTTGCCAGGGTACAATAATTTAAAGGATGATAAAAAAATTAAACATACTGCTTTTATTTATTGTGATTTCCTTCACGGGCTGTACACAGGAAAAGGAGTATCATAGTATGTTGAAGTTGCTGTATAAGAATACAGTGCCAATTGTAAAATCAGAACAGTTGCTTTTTGAAACGAAAAGGGATTCTACCATAATTATCCTTGACACCAGGGAAAGAGAAGAATTTACAGTAAGTCATATCAGTAAAGCAATACACGTTGGATACGATCATTTTGAAATGGATAGTTTGAAAAAAATTCCGAAAAATACCCGAATCATTGTTTACTGCTCTGTTGGTTACCGAAGTGAACGTATAGGAGAAAAATTATTATCGAGTGGATACACTAATGTATATAATTTATATGGTGGGATGTTCGAGTGGGTGAACAATGATTACCCGGTGGTTGATAAGAATAATATACAGACGAATAAAATCCATGCGTATTCTAAGTTGTGGGGGAAGTGGTTAATAAAGGGAGAAAAAGTATATGGCAACTGATAAATTATTAATGGTCTTTGTAAAGAACCTTCAAAGAGGCAGGGTTAAAACCCGTTTGGCTAAAACTGTGGGTGATGAAAAAGCATTGGAAGTTTATAGAGTATTGCTCGATCACACGCTTACAATTGCAAAAAGGGTGGATTGTGATAAAGCCATTTTTTATTCAGATTATATTGAAGAAACCGATAAGTGGAGGAAGGCAAAGTTTAATCAATTTGTTCAAAGTGGAAATGATCTCGGTGAACGAATGTATAATGCGTTTAAACAAACCTTTTCAAACCAATATAAAAGTGTTGTTATCATTGGAAGTGATTGCCTGGACTTGAATGAGCATATCATAACGGATGCATTTGATATACTTTACGATAATGAAATTGTAATTGGCCCTGCTAAAGACGGAGGTTATTACCTGCTTGGTATGAGAAAACTTTATAAAGAATTTTTCATTAATAAGCACTGGAGTACGGAGAATGTGTTGCTGGATACTCTGCTGGACGTGTCCCAACTTAACGTCAGCATGAAACTGCTTCCGACCTTATCCGATATTGATGAAGAAAAAGATTTAGAAGTACACAAAAACCTGTTTGAAAAATGAAAATCAGTATTATCATTCCGACATACAACGAAGAACAGTATATCGCTGAATTGCTTGAATACATTAACATTCATACGCAAAAACGAAACATAGAGGAGATTATAGTAGTGGATTCATTCAGTACTGATAATACTGTAAAAGTGGCTGAAAAAGCCCATGCCAAGCTATACCTGAGCAAACCAAGAGATACCAAAACACAAATGGAGATTGGAGCTTTCCAGGCAAAAGCTGATGTGCTTTATTTTATAAAGCCTGGTTGTTTTCCTCCCCCCCATTTTGATGAAAGAATTTTATATGCTGTTAAAACCAAGTATATGACCGGAATAATTGGTAAGAAAAGATGGAGCGATAAAGTTTATTTATCTCTAAGCAAATTTTTTGCCTGTTTCAGCGGCAAGATCGCGACTACCAGTATTCAAACAATGTTCATCATGCGGGGAGCATTTCACTATGCAGGAGGATTTCGCGACCATGAAACAAATGATGCGTTTGCGGATTTGCTTATCAGGGCAAATTCAATGGGATATAGAATGATCTGATTTTAAAGAATGTGTTAAGAAATATGATGCAAAAAATACAAGAAACAGCAGGCTTTCTGAAAAGCGCAGGTGTGTCTGAGCCTTCAGTCGGAATTGTTCTCGGAACGGGACTTGGAGAGCTTACACAACATATTCAAATTGAACAAACAATTGATTATTCCGAAATACCAAACTTTCCGGTTTCAACTGTTGAATTTCATAAAGGGAAACTAATTTATGGAATCATAGAAGGTAAAAAAGTGCTTGCCATGCAAGGGCGCTTTCACTTGTATGAAGGATATACCATGCAGCAGATTACCTTCCCAATACGGGTAATGAAAATGCTCGGAATTAAACATCTTTTACTTTCTAATGTAGCAGGCGGAATAAACAAGAATTTCAAGAAAGGCGATCTTGTGTTAATAGATGACCATATTAACCTTCAAAATGGAAATCCCCTGGTAGGAGCTAATCTTGATGAACTCGGCTCCCGTTTTCCTGATATGAGCTGTCCTTATTCTTCTATAATTAATGATTTACTTATAAGAGTTTCATCTGAGTTAAACATTTCTCTGAAAAAAGGTGTTTATGCTTCTGTTACAGGCCCTAATCTTGAAACTCGTGCGGAGTATCGCTTTTTGGGAAAGATTGGTGCAGATATGGTTGGCATGTCAACCGTACCTGAAGTAATTGTCGCCAACCACATGAATCTGCCTTGTGCTGCCATATCCGTTATTACAGATGAATGTGATCCTGACAATTTAAAACCCGTTGATATTGCTGAAATTATTGCAGTTGCCGGAAAAGCTGATAAAGTCCTTTCTAAAATTTTTATTAATACTATCAAATCACTAAATGCCTAAAAATGTCTTTTTCCTGGGGCTAATTATTTTTAGCTCAATCTCGATAAATGCACTTGCCGATGATTCGCTTAAAATCAATAAACCAAAGCTCTCCGCCTTTCCGATATTTTTCTATTCTCCTGACACCAAGTTTGGTATTGGGGCTGCGGGACTACTCACATTCAATTTTAAAAATGATTCCATTGGTGCAAGGCGATCAAGTGTAACATTTGGTTTTGCCTATACGCAGCTCAAACAAGTATTGATTTATCTGCCCTATCAGCTATTTCTGAAAAACAGAAAATATTGGCTATACGGAGAGGTTGGATATTTCCGGTATGTTTTCAATTATTTTGGAACCGGTAATGAATTTCCTGTTGATTACCTGGAAAAATATGATGCTGATTTTCCAAGATTAAGAATAAATGCGTTAAGAAAAATAAAGTCGAACGTTTATGGTGGTATTCGTTATGTATATGACGATTTTAAAGTGAGCCTTCGTGATACGAGTGCCTCCCTTGCAACAGATAAGCCAAGCGGTTTTAATGGTGGGCGGGTTTCAGGATTAGGTGTTTTATTAAACTACGATTCACGGGATAATATTTTCTTTCCCTCTAAGGGTGTTCTTCTGGAAACAATGCTGTATGGAGAGAATTCTCTTACAGGAAGTCAATTTGAATACTCTCGTATTTCTTTTGATTTAAGCACCTATTTTTCCTTTTTTAAAAATCATGTACTGGCAGTAAACGGAGTGGGAATATTTATGACCGGAGATGTCCCCTTTCATCAAATGGCAGTTATAGGAGGAACCAAAAAACTGCGTGGTTACTTTGAAGGCAAATACCGGGATAAAAACCTGATGCTTTTGCAGGTGGAGTATCGGGCTCCTTTATTTTGGCGCATGGGACTGGTTGGATTTGGAGGATACGGAGTTGTTGCTGATAAACTATCAAATACCAGCATTCAAAATTTCAGATATAACTATGGAGCAGGGTTAAGATTTTTACTGGATAAAAAACAAAAAATAAACATACGGATGGATTACGGTTTAGGGTACAAATCCAGTGGCTTTTATCTTACAATAACAGAAGCATTTTAAAAGTGGAGATTGTCGGTTAGCAGACAGTTAAAAAAAAGCTGCAACGCTACTTTTACGGTAGAAAATAGTTTATGCTATGATTTATATATTAATTTTTATTGCAGCAATCTTCTTAGCTTACTCCAATGGCTCAAACGATAATTTCAAAGGGGTTGCTACATTATTCGGCAGCGGCACAACCGATTATAAAAAAGCAATTAATTGGGCAACTATTACAACAGCTCTTGGCTCAATTGTCTCCATTTTCTTCGCATCTGCTTTGGTAAAAAACTTTTCAGGTAAAGGTCTTGTCCCTGATGAATTGATTTCTACCCCGCAGTTTGCCATTGCTGTTGCTATGGGTGCTGCGCTAACGGTATTGATAGCAACAAAAATTGGAATGCCTGTTTCCACAACACATGGATTAGTGGGAGCACTTACTGGAGTTGGTTTAATGGCGGTAGGCAGTGAATTCAATTTTGGAAAATTAGGCAATTCTTTCTTTCTTCCTCTGATTGCAAGCCCATTCTTTGCAGCAATCATAAGCCTTATCCTTTATTATTTTTTTTCCAATGCCCGAAAACGATCCGGGATAACAAAAGAATCCTGTATTTGTGTTACAGAACAACAGCCAGTTGTTATCGCCTTTGGCATAAAACAACCAAGTTTAATTGTTGTTGAAGGCTCATCAACACACAAAGTACAAACAGGAACCATCCAATCCTGCACAGAACAATACAATGGAACCATTATAGGTATATCAGCACAAAAGGTACTTGATGTTTCACATTACATAAGTGCAGGAGCCGTGAGTTTTGCGAGAGGACTGAACGACACTCCTAAAATGGTTGGATTACTTCTTCTTATACAAACATTAGATATAAGGCTTGGTGCTGCTTCCATAGCAATTGCCATTGCTGTCGGTGGTTTGCTAAACGCAAAAAAAGTGGGAGAAACCATGAGTAAAAAAATTACTGAAATGAATCATGGACAGGGATTTACAGCAAACTTAGTTACCGCATTACTTGTTTCAACGGCAAGTTTCAATGGTTTGCCGGTATCCACCACGCACGTTTCTGTGGGTTCATTATTCGGCATAGGTACAGCAACAAAAAAAGCCAATATAAAAGTGATCTCAGGCATATTGTTGTCATGGGTACTCACATTACCTGTCGCAGCATTGATAAGCGGAGCAATATTTTTATTAATCAAAAACATCTGACAAATGAAAAAGATAATTTTTGCATTATTTCTTTCCCTTCTATTCCAACAATGTAGCTCCGCTGTCTTTCAGGGAAACGGGAAAGCACCTTCGCATGAAATATGGAATAATCTTTTAAAAAAGAATGTTACTGCCGATGGGAAGGTTAATTATAAAGGATTTATAAAGGATAGCGTTGAGTTCAACAAATACCTGAAACTACTTACCAACAATCCTCCCAACGAAAAAACATGGTCGGTGAATGAACAAAAAGCATTTTGGATAAATGCTTACAATGCCTTCACCATAAAATTGATTGCAAAATACTATCCGATAAAAAGTATAAAAGAAATAGGCAGCAGTATTCAAATTCCTTTTGTGAACACTCCCTGGGATGTTAAATTCATATTTATCGGGAAAGAAAAAATGGATTTGAATAACATAGAACATGGTCAGCTTAGAAAAAAGTTTGATGATCCACGAATTCATTTTGCCATTGTATGTGCATCCAAATCATGTCCCGCACTTCTTAACGAGGTATACGATCCTGCAAAACTTGACCAACAACTCGATAACCAGGCTAAAGTCTTTTTGAAAGACACTTCCAGGAATAAAGTTTCCGCCACAAATCCACAGCTCTCGAAATTATTTGATTGGTATAAAATGGACTTTACAAAGAATGGATCGTTGATTGACTTTCTCAATAAATATACTCCTGTCAAAATCAATACGAATGCTAAAATAACTCACCTTGATTATGATTGGAACTTAAATGAGTAATATGAAAATCAGCGTTATCGTACCCACACTTAATGAGGCTGCAACTATTAAAAAGCTGATACTTCACTTGCGTAAGCATGGTGGAAAAGATTTGCACGAGATAATTGTAAGTGACGGAGGAAGTTCTGATAACACCTCACAAATCGCAACAGAAGTCGGAGCAACTGTTATTGATTCGGAAACCAAGGGTCGTGCAGTTCAAATGAATTTAGGCGCAAATCATTCAACGGGGGATATTCTTTATTTTGTCCATGCCGATATGCTTCCCCCTGCTGAATTTGTAACAGAAATACGAAATGCTGTATCACAAAATAAAAAGGCCGGTTGTTTTCGGTTTCGCTTTGATTCTAATAAACAATTGTTGTCTATTAATTCATATTTCACCCGGTTCAATGGCATTTTCAGTGGAGGAGGCGACCAGTCCTTATACATAGAAAAGAAATTATTTAAACAGCTTGGAGGATTTGACCAAGGTCATGTGATAATGGAAGACTTTGATCTTGTAACTCGCCTGAGAAAAAGTGGTCATGGGTTATATATTATTCCAAAAGAAGCGATTGTTTCAGCAAGGAAATACAGCAATAACAGTTATCTGCGGGTGAATCTTTCTAACCTTCTTGTTTTTTCTCTTTATAAAATTGGAGTTAAACCAGCCAAACTTTCAATACTCTACAAAAGGCTCATTAGACCCTATAACATACAAGAATCAGTATTGAATGATGATACGGAAATAATTATGAGAGAAGAAAAAGAGATTGTTCCCGCTGAAAGGGAAATGGACTTATACATAATGCGAAATGAAAGATACTATTGACATCAGAAAATTGTGCATCAATAACATGGGAAAACATATCGTAATCATTGGAAATGGGATATCAGGGATCACCTGTGCAAAGCATTTGCGAAAACTGAGCCGAAACCAAATCACCGTTATTTCTTCCGAATCCGATCATTTCTTTTCGCGTACTGCACTCATGTATATCTATATGGGTCACATGAAATTTGAACATACTAAGCCTTATGAGGATGACTTTTGGAAGAAAAACAGAATAGACCTCGTTAAGAATTTTGTAGAGAAGGTTGATACAAATAAAAAGTTGCTCCTGTTTCCCGATGGTTCATCACTTCACTATGATACACTTGTACTTGCCACCGGTTCCAAATCCAACAAATTTGGCTGGCCTGGACAAGATTTAAAAGGTGTTCAAGGCTTATATAATTTACAGGATTTAGAGCAAATGGAAGAAAACACCAAAAACATCTCAAGGGCTGTGATTGTTGGTGGGGGATTAATTGGGATTGAGATGGCAGAAATGCTTCGCTCACGAGATATCCCTGTAACCTTACTTGTACGGGAGAAAAACTTTTGGGGCAATATATTACCTGTTGAAGAAGCGAAGATGATTAATCGTCATATCCGGGAACATCATATAGAGCTTCAGCTCGATACAGAGCTGAAAGAAATAAAGGGAGATTCAACCGGACGGGTTCATTCTATTATTACCGGAAAAGGAGAAGAAATAAAGTGTGAGTTTGTGGGTTTAACAGTTGGCGTTAGCCCCAATATTGATTTTTTAAAAAACTCCGGCATTGAAACCAAGCGTGGTATTTTGGTAAATGAATATTTTGAAACGAATGTGCCGTGTGTATATGCTATTGGTGATTGTGCCGAGTTTAATGTCCCACCGGAAGGAAGAAAACTCATTGAACAAGTATGGTACACCGGACGTATGCATGGGGAAACGCTTGCTAAAACAATTTGCGGTGAGCATTCAGCTTATTCGCCAGGACACTGGTTTAATTCAGCTAAATTCTTTGATATAGAGTATCAAACATACGGATGGGTTGGAAATACATTAAAGGAAAATGAAGCAGCATTTTATTGGGAACATCCAAATGGCAAAATCAGTTTCAGAGTTATTTATGATAAAATTACCGAACATCTGATTGGAATAAATGTATTTGGAATACGGATGCGACATGAAGTCTTTGAC
>Ga0163149_10007655_pt1 | contig 10862 bp, 10 predicted proteins | sample OliLakLV19MP5G1_FD_148604 | JGI IMG/M metagenome (GOLD analysis project Ga0163149, IMG submission 148604) | Freshwater microbial mat bacterial communities from Lake Vanda, McMurdo Dry Valleys, Antarctica - Oligotrophic Lake LV.19.MP5.G1 | ecosystem: Environmental > Aquatic > Freshwater > Lake >...
GATGCATTGATTATGAAAAAAGAAAAAAGAGGATCGCTGGATTCTTATTCGACTTATGAGATAAAAATCAATCCCGATAATAAACAAAATGTGAAACCAATTGCTGCCGAGGATTTTTTTAAGAACTAAATCACTATTTTAATTCACAATATTTCGCGAGACAATCTCATTTCCAAACGTCATCCCGTGCCACGACACTGGATCTGCTTATTGAAAACTTGAGCATCTAACAGGGAGATACCGTGTCGTGGCACGGCATGACGATTACCATTATGTTTCTTCTTAATTTTAGCCAACCTTCAAAGCCATCTTTGCCTTCGAAACAATACTGCAGGTAAATCTGCTGATGCAAGTCAAATCTCCTGCATCATTATATATTTTTATTTCCCAAATGTGATTCATTCCTTTTGCGTGTATGGGTTTACAAACACCGGTTACCATTCCACCAGTTACTGCTTTAATGTGATTTGCATTAATCTCTATCCCAACACCAATGAATAAATCGGGGTTTACCATTAAAAAAGAAGCAATACTTCCCAGGGTTTCGGCCAAAGCTACGGATGCCCCGCCATGAAGCAGCCCGAAAGGCTGTTTTGTTCGGTCATCAACAGGCATTGTTCCTTTAATATAATCGTTCCCTATCTCGATAACCCTTATATTTAGTGACTCAGCTACTGTTTTGGGATTCATCCATTCAATGCTTTCGACAGTCGGATTTCCGTACCAAATTTTTGTGTTTTCCATTGCTTTATTGATTTTTAAGGTCTCTAAAAGTACATATTTTCGACAAACAGGCATTATATCAGGTCGGCTTGTACACAAATACGAATAAAATTGACTACTTTTGCACCCTTATAATTAACAAAAAAGCTATTTGCCATTGAGTTCAAATAGCTATTAAAGAATAGAAAATGAAAAACATTAGAAACATTGCCATCATTGCCCATGTCGATCACGGAAAAACAACCTTGGTAGATAAGATCTTGCACACAGGAAAATTGTTCCGCGATAATCAAGAATCAGGAGAATTAATTCTTGACAACAATGATTTGGAACGCGAACGTGGAATTACGATTTTGGCTAAAAACGTTTCTGTAAGATATAAAGGAACAAAAATCAATATCATTGATACTCCGGGCCACGCGGATTTTGGAGGAGAAGTAGAACGTGTTTTGAACATGGCAGACGGTGTTGTATTATTAGTGGATGCATTTGAAGGTGCAATGCCTCAAACACGTTTCGTTACACAAAAAGCATTGGCTCAAGGGAAACGCGTTGTTTTGGTAATCAACAAAGTGGATAAACCAAACTGTCGCCCTGACGAAGTGCATGATCAAGTATTTGATTTATTCTTCAACTTAGATGCTACCGAAACACAATTGGATTTCAAAACTGTTTATGGTTCATCTAAACAAGGTTGGATGGGTCCAGATTGGAAAAATCCTACAGAAGATATTACTTATTTATTAGATACAATTATTGAGTTCTTCCCTGAAGCACCTCGCCAAGAAGGAACTTTGCAAATGCAAATTACATCTTTGGATTTTTCATCTTTCGTTGGACGTATTGCAGTTGGACGTGTACACCGCGGTTCAATTAAAGAGAACATGCCTATTTCATTAGTGAAACGTGATGGTTCTATTATTAAATCACGTATCAAAGAATTATTCATATTCGAAGGTTTAGGAAAAGCAAAAACAACGGATGAAATTCAATCAGGAGAAATTGTTGCTGTAACAGGTATCGAAGGATTTGAAATTGGAGATACCATTGCAGATTTTGAAAATCCAGAAGGCTTAACTCCAATCGCGATTGATGAGCCAACAATGAACATGTTGTTTTGTATCAATAACTCCCCGTTTTTTGGTAAAGAAGGAAAATTTGTAACATCTCGCCACTTGCGTGATCGTTTATTCAAAGAATTAGAAAAAAATCTTGCTCTACGCGTTGAAGAAACAAACTCCGCTGACTCATATTTAGTTTTCGGAAGAGGTATTCTTCACTTATCGGTTTTGATTGAAACAATGAGACGTGAAGGGTACGAATTGCAAGTTGGACAACCACAAGTTATCATCAAAGAAATTGATGGAGTTAAATGTGAGCCAATTGAATATTTAACAGTTGACGTACCTGAAGAATCTGCTGGAAAAGTAATTGAGTATGTAAGTCAGCGTAAAGGGGATATGTTATTGATGGAACCGAAAGGTGATTTACAACATTTAGAATTTGAAATTCCATCACGAGGGATCATTGGATTGCGTAACAACATTTTAACTGCTACTGCTGGTGAAGCGATTATGGCTCACCGCTTTAAAGCATTTGAGCCGTGGAAAGGGCCTATCCCTAGTCGTAACAATGGTGTTTTAATTTCAGGTGAAATGGGAACTGCTATTGCTTATTCAATTGATAAATTACAAGACAGAGGTAAATTCTTTGTTGAACCAGGTGAACCAATTTACACTGGACAAGTTATCGGAGAAAACAACCGTCAGGATGATATCGTAGTAAACATTACTAAAGAGAAAAAATTAAGTAACATGCGTGCATCTGGTACAGATGATAAAATGCGTATTGCTCCAAAAATTAATTTCTCACTGGAAGAAGCTATGGAATACATTCAAATTGATGAGTACGTTGAAGTAACTCCAGGTTCTATCCGTATGCGTAAAGTTATTTTGGATGAAACTGAACGTAAACGTCAAGAGAAAAAAATGGTTTCTCAATAAGCATTTGAATTTATAATCTTAACGCCTTCACAGAAATGTGAGGGCGTTTTATTTTGAACTATATTTGTGTATGGCTTCCAGAATGAAGAAATTGATCCCCATCTTAATACTGCTGACTACCATATTAAACTCCTTTTCTGAAGAAGCGGACTCTCTTCAATTTAAACCGTTAACAATTCTTATTGGCCCGGGTATTGGAACAAGATCGCATATTGGAAATATGGGGTTGACAAGTAATTTTTTTCTTACAAAAAATTTCAATGTCAAACTTTCTTTAGGATATGGACCTATAGATTCAAATGGAGGAATCATATCTGCCGGTCCCGAGTTTTGCATAAAAACAAGAAAAAAACCATACTTTTTTATTGGCTCCGCATATTCAATATCGGGAGCTTATAAACAAACGAACGGGGATAATACTCCTCCAATAGAAGCACGAATGTCATCGGGAGCACAATACATAAGAAGCTATGTGGGAATTGCAATACCAATAGAAAGTGGGATTTTAAAAATTGAAGCGGGATACAGCTACGTATTAAAAAAACCATCTTACACACTATCGGGCCCGTGGACATCTTCAGCAGAAAAAAGGCTTCAAAAATCATTTGGCTCAGGCTTATTGGTTACTATTTCTTTTCAGTTCTGGGGACAATTTTCAAAAAAATAAAAAGTAAATGAATTTCTCCGGACTATTTGCCGACTATTCTTCCATCGTAATCATCTCACTGATCCTTTTATCCTTTATTGCCGGGTTCATTGATGCAATTGTTGGTGGCGGGGGATTAATACAACTTCCTGCTTTACTCATCAATATGCCCAACCAACCTTTACTTTCACTTTTCGGAACTAATAAAATTGCAGCATTAGCCGGAACATCTGTTGCTGCCTACCAATATTCCAAACGAGTAAAATTTGATTATAAATTATTATTCATTATCTCCTTTTTTTCGTTTGTAGCTTCTTTTTTTGGTGCGAAAGCTGTCAGCTTCGTAAAAGTAGAAACACTAAAACCAATTATTTTAGTCATTCTGATTTTAATAGCCATCTACACATTTATTAAAAAGGATTTAGGATCTATTCAAACCAAACAACTAAGCACAAACAAACAAATCCTCTTTGGTTCTTTAATTGGAATTGTAGTTGGTTTTTATGATGGGTTTTTCGGTCCGGGGACAGGAAGTTTTTTTGTTTTGGGATTTGTTGTCATCCTGGGATTTGAATTTGTAAATGCATCTGCCTATTCCAAAATCATTAATTGCATGACCAACATCTCTGCTTTGATTGTATTCATAAAAAACGGAGATTACCTTTTAGGAATCGCAATCCTCATGTCCGTATTCAATATTATTGGGAGTATCATCGGCAGCAAGATTGCACTAAAAAAAGGAAACGGATTTGTAAGAATCATCTTTTTAATAATTGTATCTATTATGATTTTGAGATATGGGTATGATGTGTTTTGGAAAGGGTAAAGTTGTATAAATGATAATTGGATGAAAAAGCAACATCCGCTAATGTTTTGCCCCTCTGGGGCAATAAAATACATTTCTATTGATGTTCTATAAATATTGGGCCTCTCTGAGGCCTTTTTACATTTTAATCATGCTCCTTCAAGTGCAAATACATTGGGTGTATTTGAGACCAATTTTATTAATTGGCTGTTCTGTGCACACCTATAAATGTATCCACCTATAAATGCAAGTTCCGGTTTTTAACAAAAAAATATTGTTTAGAGAGATCTGGCCTCAGAGAAGCCTTTTTACATTTTAATCATACTCCTTCAAGTGCAAATACATTGGGTCTCTTTGAGACCAATTTTATTATATTGTTTAGAGAGATCTGGCCTCAGAGAGGCCTAACATTTTAAAAAAAAACAACATCGCCCTACATTTTCATTGCCCCAGAGGGGCAAAACATTTATCAATGCTAATTAATAGCAATTACTTTAATTCGAAATCAAAAAGATATTCTTCCTTGTATTCAATTTCATTCTCTTTTAAAAACTCTAAATATTCTTCTCTAAAAGATTTTTTTTTATGATGTTCTTCTTGATTTTTAATATAATTTATAATCATTGGAACATCTCTTTTAGAAACCGAAAAGGCTCCAAACCCTGCTTGCCAATAAAATTTTCCTTTCAATACATTCTTCTCGTTAATAAACTTGGTAGAATGCTCCTTAATGTCACGAACACAATTTGATAAGTTCATATTGGGCTGACAATTCATTAGAATGTGAACATGGTCGGGCATCCCATTTATTATGAATAGTTTTTGTTTTTGATTGGTGATGACTCCGGATATGTATTTATATAAATCATCTTTTATTCCCTTAGTAATTAAAGACTCTCTGTTTCTAACTGAGAAAACAATGTGATAAAAAATTTGCGAATAGGTATCTCCCATAAATGTTTTGCCCCGCTGGGGCAATGATTAATTTGATTATTCTCTTCTAAAAATGTCGGGCTACCCTGGGGCCGCAAAAATAAAAAATAATTTTCTTTTTGCAATAAATATCTAATTATAAATGACAGCAAAAATTCCAACCATTTTTAAATAAAACATCACCCTCTTCCTTCTCTCCGCTTCAGCATCCAAAAACCAATAGCGGTTAACAAACTTAATCCTATAAAGAAATAAAACATTTTATCGAAACCATATCTATCGGCAATTCCTAAACCTAATAATGGTGCAAATATGTTTGCAAATCCGAAAGCAATAGAATACAATGCCGAATATTGCCCTTGTCGTTCGTTTGCCGGACGAGATAAAGAATAGTTCATCATAAATGGCATCGCTAAAATTTCAGACATGGTAATGAATAAAGTATAGACGACAGCCCAAATCATCATTCCATCTCCAAAAAGTAAAAAAGCAAATGAAACAGGTAAACAAAGTACTCCTGCGATAATGAATGAGAATACTTTCTGATTTTTTTCCAAGGCGGCAACCAAAGGCATTTCAATAATCACCACCAAAATTCCATTCAACGCCATCAGCAATCCTATTCTATCTTCATCGTATTTGCATACTTCAGAAAAATATTGGGGCATGCTCGCAAAAAGTTGAAAAAAGCAAATCCCGAAAAACGATACCAATACAATAAAAATTATATAGGTCCAATCGCGGTAAGCAGAAGTTGAATGATCACTTAAAACAGCAGACTCTATTTTTTTACTTTCAGCTGTTACTCTCGGCAAATAAAACCACAACATGGCTGCTGCTAAAAAACCGGAGCAAGCATCAATTACAAACAACCATTTATAGCCAAGATACAATGCAACAAATCCACCGGCAGCAGGGCCAATTGAAAATCCTAAATTTATTGCTAAACGAACCAATGAAACGGAGCGGGTTCTATTTTGAGGAGAACTATAGGCAGCAATTGCTTTTGAATTGGCTGGCCGAAATACATCCGCTGCAAAAGCATAACAAAAAATGACCAATGAAATTTCGAAAGGGGTTTTAACTATCAAAAGTAGAAGCAGAATTAGTCCGCTAATGATCAAAGACCAAAACATAATGTCGAAAAAGTTTTTCCTATCCGTTAGCCAACCACCAGCATACGAACCCAACACACTTCCAATCCCATAGAAGCTCAAAGCAACTCCTGCCTCGGCAATTGTAAAGTGTAATTCTTTGGTGAGGTATAAAGAAGTAAACAGCAAAACCATGGAACCACTTCTATTGATAAACATGGCAACAGAAAGTATCCAAACATTGCGTTGAATGTTTGCAAAAGAACCTAAGTAAAGAGAGAGCAAACGATTCATAATCCGCACAAAGATATTTGTTTTTATGCAACCTTTTCACACATTTTGAAGTCTATTAAGAGCATAGCTCTTAAATCAAAACTACTTATGAAAAAACTACTATTACTCATTTCATTTGCATTATTTATTACTAACTCATTTGCACAAGAAAATTGTGGAAATGGAATAGATGATGATGGTGACGGGCTTATCGATTGTTTGGATACTGTAGATTGTACAAGCAGTTCGGTTCCAACGGGAACATTATTTAATACAGCAACGAATGGTGTTGGAGGCGTTTTACCTGGAGGTAGCAACGATGCCAATTGGCAAATTGCAACAGGTTCCATTGCCGGTCCGTATTTTCCTGCAATTGTTATGAGCAGTGTTCCCGGCAGTTATTATACGAGTCCCTGGCCCGATTGTGATTGGATTTCTCATTCTGCAACCGGAACACATTCAGTGAACACAGACTACTATTATAAAATAGAATTTTACCTTCCATGTGTGAATGCATGTGGCACACCCTATTCTGATTCTGCAACCTTTTGTTTGAACATGGATTTTTTCACAGATAATTCGGTGGATGAAGTTTATATCAATGGAGTTCCACAAACTGGAATGCTTGCCGGAGTTCCTGCAGCATCTCCTTATTTTAATGTTGGCTTCAGTGCAGCTGGCGGTTTATCTTTTTCACTTTGCGGTGGATGGCAACCCGGATTAAACATTTTGATCTTAAAAGTTTCTTCAGGTCCAGGCTTCGCAGGATTCCTTGCACAAAATAGCACAACTGCTCCACCTATTTCAAATGACCCAACCATTCTTTCACCCTTTTCTAGTTTTACGGTTTGTGATTCAAGCGCACTAGTTAATTTTGCTGCAGCATCTTCCGGAGGAATTTGGAGCGCAACATGTGGAACATGTATTAATTCGACAACAGGTATTTTTAATCCTTCACTTGCCGGTCCGGGAACATATACCGTTTCTTATAATTTAACGGTTCCATGTCCGGCAGTTGACACTTCTGTAATACAAGTATTAGCACTACCACCCGATGCAACAATTAATGCAGAAGCAGCACATTGTATCAATGATGCTCCTTTTAATTTTAATCCTGTAACTGCTGGAGGTGTTTGGAGTGGAACAGGAATTACTAATACATCAACAGGAACATTTAATCCTTCTGTTTCGGGAGCAGGAACATTTACGATTACACATATTTTTTCCGGAACGTGTGGAGATACAGCAACGCAAACGGTTACAATATATGCTTTGCCATCACCTAATTTTACAGCAAATGTATTTTCCGATTGCAAACCATTTTGTGTCAATTTCAACGAACTTGCAGGAACAAGTTGCACAAGTGTTATGTATTATTTTGGAGACGGAGATTCTGCCACTACAGCATCGCCATCGCATTGTTATAATAATGCGGGAGTATATTCTGTGTCCATAGAATGTACCGATGTAAATGGATGCATTGGAACAACCACCATTCCGAGTATGATTACAGTATTTGATTATCCTATTGCAAATTTTACCATTTCACCTTCTAGTATGGTTGATCCAAATACAACAATTGACTTCACCAATACTTCAACAGGAGGAGTGAATTATGTTTGGACATTTGGTGACATTGCATCGGGGACAAGTAATTTTTCATCTCTGATGTCTCCTAATCACTTTTATTCAAACGAAGGATCTTATTGCATTGATTTGTATGTTCAAAATGCAGGAGGTTGTGCCGACTCTGTAAGATATTGTATCATTGTTGAGGGTGAGGGAAACATTTTTATTCCCAATGTATTTACACCAAATGGAGATTTGTCCAACGATTTGTTTTTAGTAAGCAGTTCGCACATGAAAGAAATCGAATATTCAATTTATGATCGTTGGGGATTAAAGATGGCAGATTATAATGGATTAACTGGTGGCTGGAATGGAAATGCTAAAAATGGGAAACCCGCTCCCGATGGAACCTATTTTTACATCTTAAAAGCAACAACTAACAGAGGAAAAGAAATTAATGCTGAAGGATATTTACAATTGTTATCAGAGAAACAATAATTGTCGTTTCCGCATTGTAAGACAACAAAAAGCCTTGCTTGAAATTCAAGCAAGGCTTTTTAATTAATAGGATTACAAATTATGCTTCCGGTTTAGGAGCATCTTTTGCTTTTAATGTTTTAGCAGCTTCTGTCATTGTTTCTGTTGCTTTTTCTCCGAACATTTCACCTGCTATATCTTTTACGATATAAGATACCGCTCCGGGTTTAACAACTGAATAAAAATGAAACTCAGGAGCTGTGATTTCAGATTCCCACAACAAAAGAGTTGGCTCATCTTTTACATAACGCTTGAATTTATTTACATCGTTTCCAGCAATATCGCTTTTCATTAAAGCAACATCTCCTTCACCTTCTTCAATAGAGATTTGAAAATCTTTACCAACTTTGATTTCGGTAGCACCCCATGATTGTTCAACCATTTCTAGCTTTCCTTTTGTAGAATCAGGAACCATGATTGCAAGAGCATTGCCATTAACTTTTAATTGAACTTCCATCATTCCCGGTATGGCTACTGTCGTGTCTTCTGTTTTAGAATCACCACAACTAGCTGTAACTAGAATCGCAGGAGCAACTAATAATAAAAGTATCTTTTTCATTTTATAATTGGTTTGTTTGTTTAGGTATACAAATATAGGAATATATACAATTATACAAGCCTAACTTTTAACAAAGAATTAACAGGCGGGAATATTGAAAATCGACCGTTTTTCTAATTACATTCGTACTACCCATATCGAAGTTTTAATGTACATATACAAATAGCAAGATCCTTGAAACTCTCATTCACACCTCATACACTTTACTTTAAGCGTCCGTTTAAAATTGCACACGGAACACGAACCGCCACTCCAATTGTAATTGTAGAATTGGAACACGAAGGAATTGTTGGTTATGGTGAAGCGAGCATGCCACCCTATTTGGGTGAATCTCATGAATCTGTTCTTGAATTTTTAAAGAGCGTATCGTCCATTGTAGAGCATTGCAAAAATCCATTTGATATTGACACTCTATTAAAAGAGATTGATTTGTTTGCTCCAAACAATTCTGCAGCAAAAGCAAGCATCGATATTGCATTGCATGATTTAGCGGGCAAACTTCAAAACAAACCTTGCTGGCAATTATTTGGAGCTGATAAAAGCAATGCGCCATTCACCACTTATACATTAGGAATGGATGAACCTGACGTTATAAAGCAAAAGATTGAAGATGGAGCCGACTTTAAGATATTAAAGGTAAAATTGAATGGGGAGAATGATAAAGCAATTATCAATAACATAAGAAGTATTAGTAACAAACCTATCGCAATAGATGTAAACCAAGGTTGGAAAAACAAAGAAGATGCATTACTGATGATCGAATGGTTGGCTGATAAGAATGTATTGTTTGTAGAACAACCTTTATTAAAAAACAATCTGGAAGATGCTCGTTGGTTATTTGAGAGAAGTCCCTTACCATTATTTGCAGATGAAAGTATTCAACGGTATAATGATATTGACCAGGTGAAAGATTGTTTCCATGGCATTAACATTAAATTAATGAAATGCACCGGAATGAACGAAGCTTTTAAAATGATTCAAAGAGCACGTGAATTAAATTTAAAAATATTAATAGGTTGTATGAGCGAAACCTCCTGCGCAATTTCTGCCGCTGCTCAATTAAGTCCGTTTGCCCATTATACCGATTTAGACGGGGCACTTCTGATGAAAAATAATTTGTTTGATGGTATCACTTTTACAGATGGAAAGATTACTTTAAATGATATGCCGGGGATTGGTGTAACTCCCAAAGAGGATAATTAGATTTTATTGAGTTTCTATACTTCGACTTGTTTTATGTTGAGTGAAATCGAATCTACTAAGGTGCGTCACACTGAGCGGAGTCGAAGTGTTTTGCATTTGAAAGGAAAGTAATGTATGTGAGGAAAGTAAAGGGCAAAAAAAAAGCCCCGAAGGGCTCTTTCTTACTTTTTCTTTTTAGCTGCTTTTTTTGCTGTTTTTTTAGCTGCTTTTTTAGCTGCTTTTTTTGGAGCTGCTTTTTTCTTAGCTGCTTTTTTTGGAGCAGCTTTTTTTGCTTTTTTTGCCATGGTTTTTTTTGGTTATTAAATTATTTGATACGAAGTAAGAAAAATATTTAACACAAACGAAAAAAATAGGGTTTATTTTATTAACATTGGATTGTTCATATTGTTAATATCCTCCTCTCTGCATTTTACGATTTCGGAATGTAAAATTTGAATTCTACAAAATAAAATTTTTAAAAATAAAATTTTATTTTATTTCGATACTCTGCTTTAATTGATTTAACAATACATACAGA
>Ga0163149_10007656_pt1 | contig 10862 bp, 10 predicted proteins | sample OliLakLV19MP5G1_FD_148604 | JGI IMG/M metagenome (GOLD analysis project Ga0163149, IMG submission 148604) | Freshwater microbial mat bacterial communities from Lake Vanda, McMurdo Dry Valleys, Antarctica - Oligotrophic Lake LV.19.MP5.G1 | ecosystem: Environmental > Aquatic > Freshwater > Lake >...
AGCTCTACCAACTCAGCGTGGACTGGCGCCCATCTTCAGGCCTCCCAGTGTGCCAAGGCTGATGGGTACTTCGGTCGCAGTTCAAGGTACTTTGCTAGCCGAGATCAACGGTATCGGTGCCGGTAATCCGACGGCTATCTTCCAATCGAATAGAGTGAGGGCCGAAATCTAGAAGGTAAGCATGCAAAACTACTAGCTAGCTAATTACTAGTAAAAACACTAGTTATTGTTTTTTTGCCCAACTTGTATTTTTTTGATCTTCGTCGATTTGAACTTCGTACGTATGTGAGATGGTACTACTACTAGTATCATAGTCCTGTACAATTAGTACCATGTCCTACGGTAACATTTTGTGTTACTATTATTTTACACTACGTTCACAGGAGCTAGCTAGGAACCAGTGGTAGTCTGCTAGAAAATGTCTGAAGGCCATGCCTATTCTTAGGGCATGGTGCGTCGCCACTGGTTAGCTAGCTAGCGTACAAGTAACGCGAGTACAGGACAGTCGGGATTCAATACTGGAACTATCCCGTGCCGTTCGGTTAGATGTCCTGTTTTACTTTGGCACCAGAAAACCATCATCATGGCATTGAATTGAACCATTATTATGAAAAAGTAATTCTTTTAAATTGAAATTTTTAAAGAATCTCATTCGTCTTCGATGGTTTTCCATCGGTTTTGTAGGATTCATCAGCCGCTCGAGCTGTCCCCAGGGACCGACCGGCTGTTTCTGGCAGCAAACAGACCAATGCGCCGGTGTACAAACCGAAGCAACCCAATACAATGCCAATCGTTTGAAGCGAATTGTCGGGGCTCACTAGCCAAGGCATTAAACTGCCGCCGACACGGGATACAGCACTAGCGGAAGCATGCCCCGTGGTTCTAATTTGAGTTGGTATCAACTCCGCTGTCATCAGCCAAGTAATTTGAGCAGCAGCTGTTTGGGAGGGGTAATGTTGATTTGAGGGCCACCCATTTCACACGCGTAAAAAACGATTATCAACATGAAGTCAGAATTTGATGATCACGCTGTTGGTCTCAATCAACGTCCTTGATAAACGCACGCTCAACACAAAACCAAATACACTGCTGGCTTGACACACATTCAGAACATCCCAATCTTATCAGACCTACCCATTACGCTCATTCTGGAAAAAAAGGCCAACAAAATTAGAAGGGTGCGCTCCTTTTCCACATTTCCGACTGTCCCCGCAGTCCAGCAAAAACCAAATACTAGGCCGCCCCCCAACATGTAAGCAGCAGATTGAGATGCCTTTCGTCCTGCCCGGTCCACCGAAAAGATAACAATCGAAACACCTACAAGCTCCGCCATCGAGCTCGCTAAGATAGCCCCGTAGTCGAAGTCATACGAAACATCGCCTGATTCAGGATTTGTACGAGAAAACGCCAGCGTAATGACTTGAATGGTCCCCCAATACATGAAGGATTTGCCGAACCAAACTCCCCATATACAAAGAGTCAATCGGATCCATTCTTTCTTGAGCAGACAAAATATTGAGTGCAAGTGATCTTCTTCATTTGGGTCAGAAACAAACTGGATACCATCGGGAAATGTTTTCTTGGGGTCCTTGCCATTCATGATGGCACCTTGTCTTAATATCTCAAGGGCCTTCTCCGGCTTGCCGTGGTGGATGAGCCAGCGCGGGCTCTCGGGCACCCAAAAGACTGCCAAGATAGTACTTAGTAAGCAAGGAAAACTGCACAACAGAACGAACAACCGCCATGAGTTTTCCTGTTGCAACCCAAGATAAGCCAAAAGCGGAACGGACATTGTTCCTACAGCCCAGAAAAGGCCAAATCGGGGTATGTAGTGCCCTTTGTTGCCGTGCGAGAAAAAGTTAGAAACGCCCATCGTTAGCAAACAAAGAAGCACAAATATGCTGGGGCAAGGTCGGGCATGGCCTACTGCTGCTATCAAATGCTCACCTCTATCTGCGGAAGGAATGAATTCCGTGAGAGTGTCGAACGGGATGACAATGCCCCCCAGCCCGATTCCAACGCCAAATCGCAATGCTACCATGGTCCAATAGTTTTGAGCCGCTGCCGAGAGCAACCCCGACACAGAGATTATAATTGCGCCCACCAAAAAAATGGGCTTCCGGCCGTACTTGTCTCCCAAATGACCAAGGGTGAGAGTCCCGATCATAGCCCCAATAAATACCACGGATGTCACTAACGAGCCCTCGTGGGGGCCGACACCGAATTCTTTTTGAACCACTATAGTCAAAAAGCTCAATAGCAACACTTCCATGGCATCTGACATATTGCATAGCCCAGCAGAAATGAGGAGGCGATGCTGAAAAGCGCCGAGTCCTAGGCGATCTATAGCAACAACCGGCAGTCATAAAGTGAGATTGGCGAACAATCGAAACAGACAGATAAGAGACTTCATGGCACACACCTATGGCCTGATCTATGGTCAGTTTCATCGGTTCAGCTCCACTTGATTCAACCATCGTTTTGAAAACTATTTCGTCCGATCGCTAGACAATCAAAAGCAATTAAAACAGTAGTCATTTCTTTCGTCCGCTACTACAATAGCTAATAGCATTAAAGCTAACCATGCAACATACAGTTATCCAAAGAGAAAGATGAGACATAAACATGCATAAGATAGCAAATGTTTGCCGGATACCAAATTTGGTATCTCTAACCCTATAGGAGTTAACAACCATGAAAGAACAGGTGTGCGTCTTCATTTACGCTCCTAGTAATAACATTTAGCTGCCGGTGGTTACCGTATGCACTCCTGGAATGAGGCAGCTAACTGGAGCTGTCACCATCAAATACGTTGTCGTGGTGGCGGTCATAAGCTAAGCGCTAGTTTTACACTATCGGCTAGTTAAGTTATGTTGTCTACTGTACGTATCGTAGGGTGTTGAATGAAACGAGACACCTATCAAAGACCGCAAACTTTTGCGAAGTGCATCCTCCGCCAAAGTTACGATGCCGCGGGTGTTTGTCCAGCCTCCTTCTTCTCTTCCTTTTCTTTCTTCCTTCTCTTGATGACATTCTTGAGCTTCTTGAACTGCTTGTCGTCGCCAACGCGACGAGGCCCGTCCATTTTAAACATCAACTCAAAGTCGTCATCCGAAAACTCCTCGGAATTTGAATGCGTCGTGTAGTATTCGGCTAGCTCTTCAATAGACATTTCCATCAACGCAGTGAATGTTGCCGCTCTCTCAAAGGCAACGGCCGTCAATTGGATATTAAAGAAAACACTCTGAAAACCTGTAGCTGTTTTCAAGTCCTTGTACAAGACAGCCGCAGTCCGATCAAGGGATTCGATACCATTCATCGTCAGCGGTGCTCGCTCGATTATTCCTTCGCCCGTGGCGATGACCCTTACGGTGGACATGAGGCAAGCAGGGATGTACTGTCCGATGTTCGAAAATGCGTAGGCGGACATGGAATTGCTTGCAGATTCGCGCAAATAATCCATAGTACTGGTTAAGAATTCACCAAGCGCATTTGCGCTGGAAGGTACACGAACTGCATCTTTGGCACAGATAGTCGTACTCTTACAGATGGGTGCCATCTTTTTAATTCTGTAAACCAAACGGGAAAACCACTGGAGTTAGACACCGTCATCTACTAGAGGCCCAAATAAGGAAATCAGGGTGCCAACAACTTACACTTGAAGTAACACCTCCACGTGACAAAACTTTGCCATTCGGAATCCCATCCCTTTCAATTCCTTAATTTTTTCGTGGAGTTCCTCAATGTTGTTAAGAAGCTTATTGACTCCTTTCGCACGTGACTTGATCCTTGTCTCCAAAATACTTGCTACTTTAAGCAAACTGCAAAAGAAAACAGAAGAAACATTAGTGACTCTTGCACGCCAAGGAAACGCCAATGGACAAAGTAAAACATTCATACCTATGCGCCAGACATGTGGCCCGTTTCAATTCTGCCTTTGGTATCAAATCGTACTCAAGTGAATCCTGGTGATACGGGAAAAAATCCAAGTAATCTTCGAGCTGCTCCATCTCCAACTTCAAGATGGCTTCTTCTCTTTCGATGCCCCTTGGCGGCAGTCCGTCATTCCCTTGAGCAACGGATTTGCTTGGCGATTCTTTTTCATCGCCAGCTTCGCCGCTAGCAGCGATAGCTCTTGCACCAGCACGTACATCCACTTCATCGATAAGATCAAGATCGTACTCGTACGCTTTCAAAAGCATTATGAATGCCTCACGTTTCCCAAGAGCTGCCGTGAGCTTTCCTTTGTCAGGACCCAAACCTTCCAGCACCTCTTCGGCTGACGTGTCTTCGCAAATGGCTGTCATCGCCCTCTGCACGGCAGCATTGAAAGTCTGCATGACGACCATCATGACTTCGACGAGACCTGTGTACATTTCCCCGCCGGGTGGCAGGCGGTGAATAGCCATAAACAGTGGCTCGGTCTTTTCCAGCATTCCCTCACAAGCCTGTACCATTGCCACATCCAGCGGACTAATGCGATCGGACCTGGCATAGATGTTGGGTTCAAGAGGTGGGTCAAATGCATCCTTCATCTCTGTGCCGACGATTGTTCCGGTTAGGGCATCCGTCTGGATGTAGGGAAGTACATTATCTTGAACAGCCTTGTCCAGAAAATCAATTGCTAACTCTTCAGATTTGCTTCTCGCAGCTTTCGAAGTTTCTCCGCTAACTTGAGCCAGTTCTCTTTCTCTAGCTTCATTAATTTTCGTAAACTCGTCCATACTTCGTCGAAAGACAAGCGCATTCTGAATCCTGGGTGTCGTGTTCGTCATGGCGAAGAGCACAGATGATACAAATCTATCGGTTGGCATCTCCGAAAATTTTCCAGAGACTTCTTCTTCTTCTTCTTCTTTGACCTCCTCCTCGGGTTTGGGTTCCTCGGGCGCTTGCTTATTGGCGTCGTGCTTTTCTTTATCTTTATCTTTTTTATCCGATTTGGGGTCTTGCTTGTTGTCAGCTTCTTCGCCCTCCTTGTGTTCTTCAACTTCACCCTCAAGGACCCCAAAAGAGAATATTTTGTTCTTATCCTTGGGGTTCTCTGCAATGGGTGCTTCCGCTGCTTTGCTGCGTTTACTGAGTTCCTCTTGTTGAAGACAGGCCCTCAAAAACTCCTTGAACTGTGTTTGCATCAGACTGTAAGCCCTGTCTATTACAGGTCCCAGGAAGTTGGCCGCATCGGGTATATTCGAGCAGAGCTCATCGTCGGCAAGCTGAGAAGATTTAAAGCATGCAGTGATTGAATCATGGAAATGAGGGAAGTTGACCATGGAAGACAGGCGAAAGACACGTAGCAGCAAGAGACAAATGCTTCGACACTTACAATTTTTGCGCGTGAAACCTGAGCAAAGTGAGAAAGACGCATCATGATGCAGCCAAAGCTGCTCAAAATGGCCATGAAATGACGACGGAAATCCTTCAACTCGTCAACTTCCCGGCCGCCGGGTGACCTGATGGACTGGGGCCCTTTTCTTCGATCCAAACGGTAGAAGGTACGGGCCTGTTCTCTATCGATAATACGCTTGATTTCATTTTCAACATTTTCCATCAACAGTTTCTCTACTTTCCCGAGCCTGCCTATTCTCACCAAACATTCGACAACTACTCGAATCGAAAGAACTGGGTCCGTATACCGAGGCATATACCGTTCCTGAATACTCACTTTGGAGAATTCTTTGGTTTCGCGGTCGAAGCAACGTAATTCGTCTCCCACAAGGTCAAGTTCTGATTCTACGACTGCTCTTGGTATCATCATCTTCTTCTTCGAGTGTTTGTTGGCATCTTCCTCAGCATCATCTGAAAAGTCACTTTCAGCGCTAGATTCACTTGAATGGCTAAATGTGCGCTTAATAGTAGGATCATCAGCACCATCCTTGTGATCATGATCCTCTCCCTCTAAATCGTCGAAATCCTCCTCGGAATCCACAGAGCCCCGACTGTCAATGCTTACGTCATCCTCCTCTTCTACACACAAAGCCACGTGATTCCTGTGAAAGGGATTATAAAGCTTCCTCGTCACGGTCGGAGTTATAGTAATATTCTTGTCCTGGAGAGCGGGGTCGCCAGCTCCCCCGGATGGGGACGGTTGAATACCGGGCTGCTCTTCCATGATACCAGACCCTCTGGGCAACGCATTTTGTTGTTGTTGATCCTGTTGTTGTTGCGGCGGCGGCTGGTGGAGGTTTTGTTGCAATTTGTCATCCACTTTCTTGTGATGAATTCGAAATTTAAGAACTGGGCCGTTGGAAGTGCGCAAGTAAAGGATATCCTGAATTGTCTCCAAGAGGATTTCTTCTGCAGTCCCTTTCCTAAGCATGAGATTTTCCAAAATTTGGGAAAGTGCCTCCACCTGACTAACATCATCAGCAAACATTGTATCGAGCGCTTCCGTTAGACAGAGCGTGGCTGCGCCGATCCGACATGTTTTATGCCCCCCAGCCGTGAGATCGTCAAATCGTCCAGGGGCGTCGCGCACTAGATTGACCTTGGCAATGAGCCCCAACAAAGCTTCACTTTCAAGCTTCTTCATCCACAATTCTCGCAAACTCATTTGATTGGACGGGGTGACAGCTCTAACCACATCTGTTTGTTCCCCAGCAGCCTCCTCTTCGCCACTTCGTCCCTCCTTGGATGCTTCCTGTTGTTGTTTGGCGCGGTTTGCCTCTTCACGACTTCTGGCACCAATCGTTTGTTGAATGACTCGTACCTGTCGACGAAGAGTTTCCACTTTGTCAATGGCATCATCGAATTCACGTGCAATACGACCAACTTGAATGACGGAACGATTGAGCGCATTACAGTACACCCGAGACATGTGATCAATCGCATTCTCCACCACTTGTTCTTGTTTCTGTAGATTTTGGTAGGCCGGATTTCGTTCCAACAGTGATTTTCCTGACGTATCTTCCTTGTCATCCACGACCTGAATTCCAAGCACATTGATCACACGATTTAGGGTATGAAAGTATCGAGGTTCCACAAAAAAGTCATCGTCGACTTCCACATTCAGCATGTGTTCGAGATCTGCCAAATCAGCGGCTTGGTCATCCCCAAAACCGATATCGGTATCCGGGTTATCTGCAAATGGAGACACATATTGCTGCTCCTCCTCCTTGGACTTTTTCTTGTTTTGCTTTTTCCCGCCTGCATCATCTTTGCCGGGTGCGACCTTGGCGTTGTTGGCGGCTGCCTTTTCGGCTGTTGCTTGATCCTTAGAGTCGGACTTTTTGGCTTCTTCGGCGGCGCCCTTTTCTGCCTTATGGTCCTTCTTGGAATGCTTGTCATGCTTTTTCTTATCCTTATCCTTTTTCTTATCCTTATCCTTTTTCTTGTCCTTTTTCGCCATTTTGTGTCACTAGATTTCTTGGAGAATTTGCTTTACGTGTGTTACTTTTTTCTGGGAAGTTGACAACTTTTGACGCCACTTCCTGTAGTGTATTGGTTTGTGGCTGCTGCTGCCAATCCAGAGTTGGAACAGGAAACTTTTATCAGACCCGGGTCGAATCAACGAAATTGTCCCAGCCCAGCAGAATAGATTGCGAATCTCTTCGCTATTGTCCTACTAATAGCTAGCAGCGTTTCTATATCTTGGCTTTGAGGGTCTGGAAACTGGAAGACAGTAGCCACACTAGCTAGCTAGAATATTCTTGAGAGCTCACTCGTGCTTTCGCCTTGTTTGCCCATGTTGTTACGTTCAACGTTGACAACAACAGCAGATTTGTTGCATTGACGATCGCGACTCAAAAGGCGTTGGAGCAAACTTGCGTCCAAGCTCAAAGTGATGTCAGATTCACTTGAAGCGCGCCCGCCGATTCGTAACCGTTAGTCGGAGACTAGCCGGAGTAATGAATCTAATAAATGTTATCCCGGACAGACCGTCATTGAACGACGCAATAGAAGAAGTGATGATCAGATGGAGTTAAAAGTACCAGTACTGGTAACACAACAACAACAACTTTTTGTCGTGTATCCTTCCGTTGTCAATACAGTACAAATCTCTCAGTATAGTGCACCATTCGTTGCTGCCATATCAAAGGCTACAGTATCAGATTCACTTGTAGGCACAAACAGATATTTAGCAGCCATGTCTATTTCCTATGAAGAAGCCCTGTCGACGCTCCAGGCCATGTTTGGAGCACCATGGACTCAGGACAGCTTGGACACAGTGTTACGTCACTTTCAAGGGTAAGTGACCATCGCATTGTTAGGGCTTTCCTTCTACAGTACTGCTGTGTTCACACATACTTAGCGTTGTATACACTTTCGAAACGAAATAGACACTCACACTCTTCAATCGTACTTCCTTCAAATACAACTGTTTTCATAGGCACATGGAGAATACGGTAGAAGCACTTCTCAATCACGGCGATCAGGATCCACAGCTGCTGCTGCAAAATCTCAAATCAGGCAACACTGCCAACAACAATACATCTTTGGACGAGGAGTTAGCTCGTCAATTATCATCGCAACGCCAAATCCCAGGAGCACAAACCGCAAATATCAACAATAGTAGTGGTGCTGGATCGTCTTCGTCGTCTACACCCGGAACGTCAACTCCAGGAACCGCAAGTTACCTTCCCAATTACACGCCCCGTGGGACACCCACAAAACTACCCGACGACTTTTTGCGCATCGAGGCGGGGACATCTACCTTGGATTCTGACGAAGCCTTGGCACGAATGCTACAAGACCAATTGTTTTCGGAAGAGTTGAGACGAAATCCGGATTTTGCCCACTTGGCGGGTCGTCCTCGTGTGAGCAGTGCTCATCAGCAACATCAACGAGCAGCCGCCGCGGGAGGCCGAAGTAGCTTCAACGCTCAAACCAATCAACCCATGCCAATGCCAAATATTATGGAAAAGTTATCTGGTAAGTCATGTCAAAGTCTTTTTATTATATATATTTTGTTTTCCGTGTCGCTGCCCGACCAAGAAATGCTCCTATTTCCACTTCCATTACTCACGGGCTGATTCCTTCATCTCAACGGTACTAAACAAAAAAGAAATGGGTGTTTCTGCCAAATTTAAACTCACTCAAATGGCGGAACAGTTTAAGACCAATACCAATCGCTTGGCGGAAAATATGGGCGCTGGCGGAGCTGGCCACAATGGCGCTGCTGCTGTGAGCCCTGGCCGCAAAACGGAAATGCGTGGTTTGTTGGATCGGGACAATGATTACAACAATGATGAGTATGAATTGGCTTCGCGAAAGGATTTGTAAAAGAAAAAAGGGATGACAGCAGCTCGGTTGGTCACTCTTGTTGGAACCATTCTTTCAAAGTGGCAGTGACCAGAGGAGCAGGATTGTATTTGCCAATCTACCCATGGGTGCTTTGTCGAAGAACGGCTCTGATCGCTAGATCCTTATCCAACGTCCTGCCACTTGTAGGAATAGAATTTCGGAATTGATTTGGATAGATTTTATTTTATTTTGTCAACAAAGTAATGCCTTTCATTTGATTTAGTTTTTGACAACACTTGTTTTGGCCTTGTGACAATCACATTGATATGCACAACAAGGGAGAGCCTGCATTGGAGAACAAGATTGTGCTCTGTACTGCAATCCATCTATCACTAATTGATGTGGGCGGGGTGGCGTTGGACCTGACAAATGTGCTTATGCCCCTCTGCATTGGAATGCTTATCATATAACTTGAGCAAATCTAGTGAGGGACATAGAAGGAGCCCAAGCTACAGCTAGAACTCTGCCCAACTGGATTACCAACTGGGCCAGCAACTATGGCGTTACAAGAGCCACCAACCCAGAAGCTTTCGATCCTATTGAGCAACCACAGCAGCGAGCCACATTTTAACCCTGATTGAAAAACGTTGGACTCACTCGTGAATCACAAATTTCAACCCCGACCGATTTTTTTTTTACTCATTAACAATTGATTCACTGTGGACACATTGTTGGTGCAGACTCTAGCGGTTCTTTTTCAGATGCGGCCTCCCCGTCCCATTCAAAATTTGATTCCAATGGCCTCATTTAATCAATGAGTCATCATAAAACAGTTTGATCAACATTGTTGCAGCCTTTGAAATTTAAAGAAACCATGGAAGCTGATAGCATAGAGCCTGAATGTTAAAAGTGCAAAATTGAATTTGTCATTGTCTGCTTAATGGCCATTGCACACGATTGATTGGCACGTTTTTCAAGATCAGGGCACATGGTGTGTTATGTCATCATCACCATAAACAACTCTAAATGCAATCAATCATGGCAGTTAAATTTAAATAAATCATAGTAGACAAGGTAGTCCTTGACAGGATGATGATGCAAAATGACAATTTGGATTGATTCATGACTGTCTGCAAGAAGATTTTGAAAGAAATGAATTGCCTTTTGCATGTCATGGTGCCTTGAAATCTAGGATAAAGAACAGTTAACAACTTATCCAATGGCCTAGACACACATTGGCTTACATAAACACTACATGATTTTGTTGGTCCTCATAGTGACATCATACTACTCTACTAGTAGTAGCTGTTATCATCTCAACCAAAAAAGGGATGGACAGTTCCAATAGATAATTATGATGTCCTGTCCTTCTGGCTGCACGTTGAGTCGCGAGCCAACGGGGTTCATCATGACGTCATCTAAATGTCTGAAGCGTCTAATTTCCGTTAAGTTGCGAGCGAGCCAGTCGTTAAATTTCTCAGAAAGGACTCACTCTCACTGGCTCCAACCACTCATCACTGAGTAATAACGTGAAGCTAAGTACTTGTAAGTAAAGCGTAGTGCCCTGCCTTGTGTTCGTAGCGCACGAAAAGGGCCGCGTAGTTTATTGACCGTAGCTCGTGGTGTATGGCGGCCGACCCAGATCGAGTGATCGGAATCCACCAACACCAGACAGGCTGTTG
>Ga0163149_10007657_pt1 | contig 10862 bp, 11 predicted proteins | sample OliLakLV19MP5G1_FD_148604 | JGI IMG/M metagenome (GOLD analysis project Ga0163149, IMG submission 148604) | Freshwater microbial mat bacterial communities from Lake Vanda, McMurdo Dry Valleys, Antarctica - Oligotrophic Lake LV.19.MP5.G1 | ecosystem: Environmental > Aquatic > Freshwater > Lake >...
CTATGCGTTGATGTCCATTCCTTCCGGAATGATTGTTCAGAAATATGATGAAAAGAAAAGTTTAGCGTTTGCCTGGATACTCGCACTCACGGGTGCGCTCGTGTTCTCTCTCTTTCCTTCGTTTCCTGTTTTTTTAGGTTCGTTGTTTTTGATTGGTTGCGGCATGGCGTTGTTACAGGTGATCATCTACCCTTTGCTGAGGGTGACCGGAGGAGAGAAACATTTCGCCTTCAACTCGGTGCTTGCGCAATTGGTTTTCGGGGCGGCTTCCTTTATCAGTCCATTTGTGTATTCCTATCTGGTTACTCACCTGGGCGATCCTACCTCCAATCAGGGACCCTTCATCTCATTTATTTCATACCTGACACCCGCTACACTTTCCTGGGTATCCATTTATTGGATTTTCAGTATCGTGAGTTTTCTGATGATCACGATCATTCTATTTTCTCCCATTCCAAAAGTGATACGCAACGAAGACGAAACCGTTGGAGCCTGGGACACACATGTGGAGTTATTTAAACAGAAGAATGTCATCTTGTTCTTTCTTGGAATATTTTCGTATGTAGGCGTAGAGCAAGGAATCTCAAACTGGATCTCTGAATTTCTAAGAACGTATCATGGATTGAAACCTGAAGTGGAGGGGTCTGCTACCGTGGGTTTGTTTTGGGGAATGATGACAGTGGGTTGCATTCCAGGAATGGCTTTATTAAAAGTGATGGACAGTAAACTCGTGCTGCGCATTTTCACGATCGCAGCCATTGTCATTTTAATCGGCACACTTTGGGGCAATGCGAAATTTGCGTTGTTTGGTTTCCCTGCCCTTGGCTTTTGTTTGTCGGTGACGTATGCCATCATTTTTTCTTTGGCGCTGAACAGCGTTTCAAAATTTCATGGTTCGTTTGCCGGAATTCTTTGTACCGGTATTGCCGGAGGTGCTATCATTTCTTTGTTGATTGGGAAACTAAAAGACCTGATCGGGTTGCAACCGGGCATGATGATTTTATTTATACCCCTGCTATACATTCTCAGCATTAGCTTTTGGGCCAAGCCCATTGTTCAGAATGCTACGATTGGAAAAGATAAATGAATTGAAAAGACTATTCGGGTTGAGGTTTATCGAAACATCAAGAAATATCTGGCTTACAGAATCAAATTTGAGCAAAAGCATTATCTTCATATTTGTTATAATTTAAACTACCCACTATAAACATCATGAAATCATTTCTTACCATCGCTCTCCTGTTCATCTCTTTTGGTTTGTCGGCCCAGCAGCCTGACGCCCGGTATTTTGAGATGCGTATTTACTTTTGTTATCCGGGACGCTTAGACGCATTGATCGAGCGCTTTCAAAACAACACAACAAGAATTTTTGAAAAGCATGGAATGGAGAATATTGGTTATTGGCTTCCAACTAAAAATGATCAGAATGCACTCTACTATATTCTGGCATACCCCAGTAAGGAGGCACGCGAAAAATCATGGAACGCTTTCTTTGCCGATACGGAATGGAAAGAGGTAGCCGCCAAATCAGAAGTCAGCGGAAAAATTGTTGAATCCGTCACTTCTGTTTTCATGAATGCTTCAGATATTTTACCCAAAATAAATGCTGCTTCAGCCGGCAAACAACACGTGTTCGAACTTCGCACCTATAGCTGCCTGCCCGGAAGACTGCCTAACCTGATCACACGCTTCAAAGACCACACGTTGAAGCTGTTTGAAAAGCATCACATGGAAAACATCGCCTATTTCATCAGCGAAGAAAAAGAAGGTCAATCCAAATTAGTTTACCTGCTCGCTCACAAGAGTGAAGAAGAAGCAACTAAATCCTGGAATGCATTTCGAAATGATCCCGTTTGGATAACTGCGAGAGACGCTTCTGAAAAAGATGGCAAGATTGTAGAGAAAATTGAGTCTGTCTATCTCAAACCATTGAGTTTTTCAAAGATTAAATAGTCGAACGATTTAGTCTGACAGATTCCTTACCTGATATCAACCCACCAGTTGGAAAAGGTTTGGGTGCTGTCATTCAGATTTATCAATTCACCAATAATGGGAGTTACCAGTGGCACGTTGACGCTTTTGTTGAATTCAGTAATCTTCACGAGTGGTTCATCTCAGGCGTGATTGGCCAAAGCGAATTTAGCGGAATGACCAGGAAATAATCGTTTAGCATTTAAATCCCGGGACGCTTGCAAAACTTCTTCGGGCATCATGTGAATGTATCTCCAGCTTTTATCATACTGGCCATTTTCTAAAATCACGAGATCAGACGTTCCGAACTGTCCGATATAGGTTTTGTAAAACGGGGCAAGGGTTAGAGGTATTAACAGAAGCAAGAAGTATCCCAGATATATATAAGACTTTTCCATAGAAGTTTATTGTATTCGGCATGAGCCCTCATTAAACCCTTTAGTCCAAACACGGTAACTTTTTTCGGCAAGCATCGTGCTTCGGACTTTTTGCTTACCCGCATTGATTAGAATTGAAAATTGTATGATTTGCATGCTTTGATCTTTACTGTTTCTATTTGAGCTATTAAAAAAAATCAAAAACCCAAAACATAAAGCAACATCCTTCAAACTGTAAACAAGATCAGTCTTGTATTTTTAAAATGCTGGTCAATCAAACAGATTACTAAAACCACAACTCATCTTTTCAATATGGGAAACAAACTTCTATCAATACCCGGTATTACTTTCAATGCATTTTCATAATACACTTTTCGCAGCACAGAATCCGGTAGTTCCAACCCATACATCTTCCAATGTGCGTGGCGCTTGCGGTAGTAGTCAAAATATTCATCACCTGTTTCCAACACGCGGAAGTAGATGTAATATTCTTCTTTTTTGTAAGTGTCTTTTCCAAACATAACCCTGTCCTGATATTGAATCATCCAGGCACGGGCAAATTTTGGTTGTCGGCCCAGCTCTGCGAGCACGGCTCCCAGCTCGGTATAAACATTAGGCAATTCATCAAACAATTTTCCAAGCCGCGCCAGGTCATTACCAAACCATCCGAGGTGTGCATTGATGAACGTTGTTTCCGGATGTTTACGAAACACATGATGCTGCTCGGCCATAATTTCTTCGAACGTTGGATATTTCTTCGGATCACGATAGCGATCGGGCTCCTGCTTCAACTCCAGCCAGCGCTCATTATGTTTGTCTTTCGGATTCCAGAATGAATTGGGCTCTCCCGAATGAATCAACACCGGTATACCCAACTCACCGCACTTCGCCCAGACAGGATCCAGCCTTGGATCATCAACGGCAATACGTCTTCCTTCATTGTCTTTGTCGGTTAATCCTAATCCCTTGTATACCTTCAAGCCTTTCACTCCTTGCTTTACTCCTTCTTCCAGCATGGTAAGCGCTTCTTCCGGCCAGCCTTCATCGTCCAGTTTTTCAAAGTTGATATTTAGAAAAATCACAAACCGGCTGGGATGATTTTCATTCACATTATCCAGCGACCACTCGAGCACCTTTCCGCGAAAGCCGCTTAAGTTCACCATCACGCCCATGTTCAATGAGTCCATCTCCACCACTAACTTATCCAGACTTTGCACCGGCATAATCCATTGGTGATTGTGCACATCAATGAAAGGAAACTTAGCGTGAGTGAGTTTATGCTCCGGCACTTTTAATGTGGAGACTGGCTCATACTCCTCCACGTCCATTACATTGAGTCGGTATTGAATTTTACCAACGCCCCAATACACCACAGCCAGAAATACGAGCGTCATCAGTGGAAACAAAATCCACTTCCTTTTTGAAAAAGCCATGAGTAGATTTCTCTATTGAACGGTGATGGGCACTCTGATCAAAAGGTTGTCCCAAACAAAATCCATGTTTATCGCTTCTGCTTCTTTTCCGAAGTTGATGACGAATTTTTCTGTCACCTCAGGTATTCTGGTAACTGGCACATCCACTTTCAATACATCCAAAGAATAATCAGGTTCCGCTACGCCAAAAGCAACACCTGCTTCGCTATTGAGAGAAATCTGAAACGTATCAGCACCCGGCACGGCATACATGCGATAGGTGCCTGCACTCACCGGCTTGCCGGCAAAGGTGATATTTTTACTGAAGGTTATATCCGTTCCCGCATTCGCACCCAGTCTCCAGTATTTACCATAGGGTTGCAGGGCTCCATCCTTCTCTTCTCCAAAAATTACCCTTCCCTTTTTGGATGGCTGAGAATAAGAAACGCTGATGTCAAGTCCCTGATCACTGAATGATGCACTCGTGGGCGGACTCTTGGGGAACAATAAACCGTAGCCGATAAAGCCAACAAACACAAGAAGTAATAGACCTAAGCCGATAAAGATTTTCTTTTTCATGATGATAATGGGGTAAAGGTTATTTGAAATGTGAATATACAAACTCAGAACGGAGTAATAAAATGAATGACACCACCTCAATACGGTAGCTTGCTTGAATACAATAGGCGGAGAAAGTAATCATCTGCGCATAATTTCATATTCTTCCCATCAAACAATACAATTCTTATCCTTACTTTTAGTTGAACACTATTTTTACATACGCATCTTTAAAAATTAACCTGACTTTTACAATGGAAACTCCGAACCCATTTATTGCTGCGGTCGTGCAAGCATCTCCCATTTTTTTCAATAAGGCACAAACTGTTGATAAAATTCAGACGTTGGTTCATCAGACTGCCACTGAAAAAGCCTCGCTTATTTTATTCCCCGAAGTATTTATTCCTGGCTATCCACGAGGTTTGATCTTTGGTACTGCCGTTGGCGGCCGAACACCCGAAGGAAGAGAAATGTTTCTTCGCTATTGGGAAAATTCTATTCAAGTACCCGGAGCAGAAACAGAACTGCTGGCACGGTCCGCTAAACAAGCAAAAGCCTGGCTGGTAATTGGTGTTACAGAGAAAGATAAAATCAGCGATACGCTTTATTGCACGTTGTTATATTTTTCTCCTGAAGGTCATCTTGTTCACAAACACCGGAAAATAAAACCCACGGCTGCCGAGCGGATCATCTGGGGCGAAGGAGATGGCAGTGATTTAAACGTGCTGGATACTTCTCTCGGAAAATTAGGAGGACTAATCTGTTGGGAAAATTATATGCCCCTGGCCCGCACTGCTTTATATCAGCAAGGAATTGAAATCTACCTTGCGCCTACGGCAGATTGTCGTGGCACGTGGCAATCTTCAATGGAACACATTGCCTGTGAAGGCCGATGCTTTGTGTTGGGATGCAATCAGTATCTCACTAAAGAACATTACCCGGAGGATTTGAAATCAAAATTATCAGAATCACATCCCTCGCTGCCAAGTAGTGGCGGGAGTTGTATCATTTCTCCAATGGGAAAACACCTGGCGGGACCACTCTATGATCAGGAGGGAATTATTACCGCAGAAATCGATCACCGCGAAATCATCAAAGCGAAGATGGATTTTGATCCGATTGGTCATTATGCACGACCTGATGTTTTTGAGTTGAAGGTGAAAGGAAATTCTAATCAAAAAGAGTCAAAATAAAAGAGACTTCAGCTTTTAAAAAGTAACCGGGGGCCATACACAACGGTGAGTAAACTCAGATTAACCATCAGCCTGGATCGCTTAAACCTTCATCTTTTATTTTGTTGATAGTGATTGTATCCAGCAGCTCTGATTGCAGCCCCAACAAGGGCGGGAGTATCGTGTATGCTTTTGACTATCTGCGTGAGCGTATTCTTCCTGTTCTGTAGAACAATTTTATTCAATCGGTCAGGAAATTAACTTGGCGGGGCACTCCTCCTTTTATCAAGTTGTGCCCGTTGCTCCCTTTATAAATGCGAAGATCAAGGAAGCGCGTAGTGGCGCAAAATAAAATCACAGTTTCTATGCGAGCTTATCGCTTGTGTCGAACTCTTGATAAAAAAATAGCCACATGCCTGAAGCATGTGGCTTCTTTATGCGTTTATCCAAGGGAACGCGTACTGCGCGTTCCCTTGGATAAACATTATCAATCGCGCCAGCAGTCGTTCGATCGGGCGATGAGAAAATTGGGCGCGAAACCCCGGTGCAGGCAATGAGAAGCACTCGACCCATTTCAATGGTTTCATAAAAGCACCATCAAAAGCCTGAGTTCAATATCGGAATACCCGATATTTGTTTTTCATGGCTAGCCCTATTCCCTAACCTGGGATTGACCGGATAGGGTTTCAACAGGTACAGCATTCTTACAAAAATCGCTATGGTAATTCGGTGATGATTAAATCCTTATAATATACTTCCAACTTGCCTCCGCCATGAACCTGAAGTCCGATGAGACCCTCACGCGGAAGTGTGGATTCTGGTTCCAAATAGTCAACCGTTTTTACCCCGTTGAGATATACTTGTACGTGACGATCCACACAAAGGATTTCCATGTCGTTCCAATCATTCCCCTTCACCAGTTTTGACAGGACAAGAGAATCGGGTGCCATCAAGGTTTTATTACGCCTTGATTCATCGTACAGGCTGCCCCAATACCCAGGGCCTACATCGGCCTGATATCCAATCATCTCGTAGGCCGGGTTCACTAATCGTTGACTGCGGAACTGAATACCCGCATTGATGAATCCCGAATTCGCAACCAGCTTAACCTTGAGCCGAAGGTTAAAATTTGCATAGTTTCGTTTTGTGCAAATAAAGTCATTGTGAGGTACTGTTTCGGTTAATGAACCTCCCACGATGGCGCCTTTCTCTACGCGCCAGGTGTGAAGCGTATCCCCTTCCCAACCCCGGAAAGTCTTTCCGTCAAAAAGCGGGTGGGGTTTCTGATTGAACATGCCTGAAAAGCTTCCAAGCAGCGTCAAACAAAAAATCGCGCCACAAAAAAGTAATCCTGTTCGATAGCGAGCCATAGGGTAAGAGTTATATTTTGACTTAATGTACTGAAATTCCGCACCACTCATACTACATGTAATAACCGAACTTGATGTCCCTCGGCATTGCTGGTGCTCTTCACGTAAAGAGCACCGACAAGGGCGGGAGATATCTGATTTAATAATCGTTGAAGCCTTACTGCCTGAAGATATTAAAAAAAGAATAGTAGCTGGTAACTCGTGCCACTAATTTGCTTAATAAAACATGAAAGTTGCGTATATTACTAAGGTGATTTTCAGAAGTGCGAAATTCTTGTGTGACCTAAACATTCGTTTAAACATACAAATATGAAAAAAATTATCATCCTGTTTTGTGTTGCTCTAATGGCCTGTAACCAGGGAAAACAAGAGCCTCCAATCGAAATTGCCGACCCTAAATACATTGACCTTTCAAAAGGTGTGCTCATTGCGCTATGTCAAGGTGATCTGGAAGGATTTATTAAACCCTATTCACATAACGCAACGTATCGGTGGAATTATGGTGATAGCCTGGTTGGCCGTAAGGCTATTGCCTACTACTGGACAGAAAGAAGAAACTCCGTGATTGATACGATTACCTTTAAGAATGAGGTGTGGTTGGCGTTTAAAGTAAATGATCCACCTAAGCATATGAAGCCGGGAGTAGAATCCCTAAATCCTTTACACGCCTTTACTCTTAACACATGAACAACCTTATAACCTATAGAGTGTATCGCACTGTTCTTGCACTGCTTGCGGTAGCTACTCAAGCTTTTACACAACAAAAACCAATGGTGTTGTGGTATGATAAGCCCGCCTATCAGCCAGCGTTATTTACCTACGAAGCAAAAGAGTTTAAGAATACATTTCATTTTGAAAAAAAAGGATGGTTTGAAGCACTGCCTGTTGGCAATGGTCGGCTTGGGGCGATGGTTTTTGGTGGTGTGTTTAATGAAAGAATACAACTGAATGAAGAAAGCCTCTGGGATGGCTACCCGCGCGATGCAACCAACCCAGCATCCGCAAAGGCCCTGCCGGAAGTACAAAGATTAATGTTTGAAGGAAAAAATGATGAGGCTGAACAACTAGCCTCTCGCACCATGATGGGCGTTCCGCTAAATATACAGCCTTATCAATCGCTCGGTGATTTATTTATTGAGCAGCTACATGCACCCAAAGATACTATCTACACCAACTACAAACGGTGGCTCAATCTGGACTCTGCTGTTGCCGTAACGCAGTTCACGCATAATGGAATTAATTATCGCAGAGAAGTTTTTGCCTCGCACCCAACCAATAGCATCGTTATTAAAATCTCTTGCAGTAAACCCAATGGGTTGGACTTGCGCATTAAATTAATGCGCGAGAAAGATGCCACAGTTTCGGCCTCTGCCACAGACCCCTTTTCTATACTCATGAAGGGAAAGGTAAATTGCCTTGACGAAAAAACAGGAAAACCCGTTGGGATGAGTTTTTCATCCCAAGTAAAGGCAGTTAGCAAATCGGGTAAAATATCCGTTGCTCAAGACGGAACAATGACTATAACAAAAGCCACAGAAGTAGTTCTGCATATTGCCGGAGCAACAAGCTATGCCGGAAACGATCCGCAAAGTAGCTGCGCTGAAATAATTCAGGAGAGCCATCAGCAGCCAATGGCAGTGTTGGTCAGCGAGCACGTAAAAGATTACCAATCACTATATAATCGTGTTACAATAAACCTTGCAGAAGATTCAAACCCAAATGAGCTACCGTTGAATGAGCGGCTAGCAAGGTTGAAGAAATCGGGTTATGAAGATACGTATCTTTCAGAGTTGCTTTTCCAGTATGGAAGGTACTTACTCATCGCTACTTCCCGTCCCGGAGATCTTGCTGCGAACTTACAAGGTATTTGGAATCAGAGCATGAACCCACCCTGGAGTTCAGATTACCATACTAATATCAACCTGCAAATGAACTATATGGCTGCTGAGGCGGTGAACTTGCAAGAGTGTTTACTCCCTTTGTTTGATTTGATTGACTCCTTGGCAAAACATGGACAGCCTACTGCCAAAACTATGTACAACGCACGCGGCTGGGTAGTGCACCATCTCACGGATGTATTTTGGCGCACCTCACCGGTGGATGGAGTAGTAGGCGTATGGCCGATGGGTGGAGGATGGTTGGCACATCATCTGTTTGATCATTATCTTTTTTCGGGTGACAAAGAGTTTCTAAAAAATCGGGCTTATCCTTTAATGAAGGGATCCGCACAATTTTATCTTGATTTTCTAAAGCCAATACCTGTTGGCCTGCCCAATGCCGGCAAATTAGTAACCAACCCTTCGCACTCGCCCGAAAATGCTTTTGAGAAATCCGATGGTACACAATTTCAATTTACGTATGGCGCCACCATGGATATGCAGATATGCCACGAGTTATTTACCAATTGCTTGCTCGCCATTGCCGACTTAAGCACAAAAGAAAAATCATTTGATGCTGCCTTCAAATCAGAATTGGAAAAAGCATTGCTAAACCTTGCACCGATAAAAATCAGTCCTTCTACTGGAGGAATACAAGAGTGGGTGGAAGATTACAAAGAGATTGAAATAGGCCATCGTCACATTTCTCATTTATATTCTTTGTTTCCAGGCAATCAAATAAATATTAAAACTCCAGATTTATTTACGGCAGCACGCAAAACGTTAGAGCGCAGACTTGTCGGGAACCCTAACGCAAAAATCGAAGAAGCGAAGAACAGATATCAAAGCTATGGCAGTTACTTGAACGGTGAAAGCTTTGGTGGCTGGCAAAGTGTGTGGATCAGCATGATGTGGCTGCGGCTGGGCGAAGCTCAGGAAGCGTACAAACATCATCAGTACCAATTGAAATATGGAATGCATCCAAACTTTTTTGGTGGGGCTGCGCAACTGGATGGCACGTTTGGCTCCACCGCAGTAGTTGCCGAAATGTTATTGCAGAGTCATGCCGATTATATCAGTCTGCTGCCGGCTCTTCCAAAACGTTGGACAACCGGAAGTGTAACTGGCCTGCGCGCAAGAGGTGGTTTTGAAATAGATATGAAATGGAAAGAAAATAAATTAACGAATGGAAAAATCGTCTCAAGAAATGGAGGAGTGTGTACGCTGCGAGTAGAAAATTCAATAAAAATATTCCTTAATAAAAACGAGGTAAAAATTGAAAGAAGGAATAAGGACGAAATTATTTTTTCAACAAAAAAAGGCGCTACCTATACTTTTTTAGCAAACTAAATTCATTGATTGCGGCTTCGTAAATCTGTTTTATTGACTATCAAATATAATCTGCTGCGGGTTAGGCGACCCGCAACAACAAAAAGGTAACTCTGCGTAGAAAGAATGGCGTGGGGTGCATTTCAAATTGCCGTACTATTTAAACAATTCCTTATTGACAAATTATAGAAGCGCGTCTTGCTATCTGCTGCCACTTGCCTTTTTTCTTCATCCAGATATTTGTAAATCGTCTTTTATAAATTTGTCCTCCCTTGGCTCCGGGAATGTCGTTTCTTGAAACAAAGGTTTCGTATCCCATTGTAATTACAATATCTTTTTGAAATTGCATTTGTTCAATCACTCTTTCAAAAGTGCTATAGTCAATCATGCCTGATTTTTGGGTCTGTAGAACGATGTTTCGGTTGCCTGAAATATTGTTTCTTGGATTGTTAACCAAAAATTCAGGCGCCCAAATTTGTTTGAGCGTACTAGTGTCCGCTCTTAAAATTGCCATCACAACTGCTTGTTCCAATTTTCTCATTTCAACTTCTGTTTTTGCTGTGGTTTGTCCATTAGTCACAAGAGTTGATATTAGAAAAGCGATTGAAAGAAAGGATTTTCTCATAGTGATACTGTTTTAGTGGTTACTCATGTTTTTAATGTCATTGATGTGTAATGCTGCCCTTTTGTTATTGTTGGTCAGCGACCAACACTCCAGCTATTTCCTTCTTTCATTTTGCCAAATCGAGTTCACTTAGTCTCTTGCAGGTCAGGCGACCCGCAACAACAAAAAGGC
>Ga0163149_10007658_pt1 | contig 10859 bp, 11 predicted proteins | sample OliLakLV19MP5G1_FD_148604 | JGI IMG/M metagenome (GOLD analysis project Ga0163149, IMG submission 148604) | Freshwater microbial mat bacterial communities from Lake Vanda, McMurdo Dry Valleys, Antarctica - Oligotrophic Lake LV.19.MP5.G1 | ecosystem: Environmental > Aquatic > Freshwater > Lake >...
CTATCTTTTTGTCGGTTATGCTTTAGGATTAATAATCAATCCGTATTTTTCACAAAATTTTGAGTATCTCCTCTTTCATTTAAATTTTAAAACAGTAAATCCTTTAGCTCTTCAGGTTGGCGCCGAATGGGCACCAGCATCATTAGAATTTATACTTAAAGAGTTTTGGTTACTTCATCTAGTAGTTGTTGCCCTGATGCTTATATCTTATCTTAAAAAAACAGCATTCAAACCTGACACTATAATTTTTCTTCTTATCTCTGTTTTCTTTTTAGTATTAGCACTTAGACATGGTCGAATGATTGAGTACTGGATACCGGCCACCTTATTTGCAGCAGCGCTGATCTTCCGTGATCTAAATCTAATGACAGATGCTACATGGGAGAAAAATTTAATTATAACTGCTTGCTTGCTTTTCGCTCTTGGTTACACAAAGACCATCAAAGCTAAATCAATAATTGATAGTGGTAACAACCCAGATAAATTTAAAGAGATCTCAGATTTTTTAGCTTTAAATACAGAGCAAGATGAAATTATTGCAAATCTTTATTGGGATGACTTTCCGTTTCTTTATTTTCATAATCCAAAAAATAGATATCTAACCGGGCTTGATCCAAATTTTCTTTATTATGCTTCACCAAAGAGATCTCGACTTTTAGAAGCTCTAATTCAAAGTCCAGAGGTTTTGACGAAGATAGATAAGATTGTAACGACAGAGTTTCAGAGTAGATATCTAATCACTCACACTGAAAATAAAGAGGTTTTTCTAAAATCACCAGGTCTTACACTTCAACTAGAAACACCTGAGGGGATCCTTTGGAAAGTTACAGAAGATAGTTGATATTAAAACCACAACTAGTTATTCTTATATAGTTACTCTTATACAAATATCCTCGAGTAGAAGTTAAATCGCACCCAGAGAAAGATTTAATAGCTTAGCTATTCACTTTAGCTTAAAATCTCATCTTTTGTTTCTATCTCTTTCTGTGGGTGTCGATAGATCAAAGTCCCCTAAGGAAAGGAGCTCTCCCCGCCAATGCAGCCGATCTTCATGGCTATCATTGCACTTGTGGCCGGAGAACCGCAGTCCATGGCACGATGTAGAACTTAGATAAAAGTCGTTAGAAATCCAATTAATCCGCCAAATACTCCGCCCCAAACAACGAGCCAACCCAAATGTTTTCTGATCATATCTTGGATAATATCTTTAACTAATTTAGGAGTAAGTTCATTAAGTCTATTTTCAACAATGCTTTCAACCTGTGTTAAAAAATAATCTGTAACTCCCTGAGTATCGGATAATTCTTTTAGCTTTTCCTTAAAAGACTCTGAAGAGACTATCTCTATCACAACCTCTTTCATCTTCTCGGCAAATGGTTTTTCAAATGCAGAGAGAGCAACGTCCCCGCCCAGCATCATTAAAAAACCACCTAGCGGACTCTCTTTTAATAGATCAATAAGGGCATAGAAAACTTTTTTATAATCTATTGCCTCGCCAACCCTATCCCATTTGATAGCTCCAGAGGATGATCCCATATTTTGCAGAAATCTCTCTAAATTATCTCGGGTAAAAAATTGATCCATGATCAATCTTTTAATCCCAGCTTTAAACTCCTCAAAACGGCTAGGGATCACTCCCGATCCATAAAGACCAGGCACTTTTTCAAAAAGCATATAGATAGCTAACCAATTAGTAATCGCTCCGGAAAATGCAAACACGCCTACAGTATAAAGTTCCCGCTGATATACTGGGGAATAATATCCAACAACAATAAATAGAATTGCAATTAAATTAGTAATAAAGCTCATGTTAAGGAATCTTTCCTTTATGGACATCTGTTATGCCTGGGTAGTTTAATCAAAAAAAGCTTTTACTACTTCAATAGTAATAAGCAAGATAACAATTACTTCTAATATTTCAGATCGCCGAGTGTGGTTAACTTCTAATAATAGATCTGTGACATCTCCTGATACATCAAGCATCTTATCAACATTAGCGATTCGTTGCTCAACATCAAAGATATCAATTTTTGTCATCTGATCATAAAGTTCATATAGCTCATCACTCTCCCAGGTAACATCTGGTCGAGTCAGCATCGACATCTGTCTAACTATTTTATGACGTGAGCTTAATCCATTCCCTATGAATTGTAATAGATGGCGTCGACCACGGCGGACAAACCCTGTACGACCAAGAAATTTAGTCATATTCTCAGATTCAGTTAAGAATCTCTCAACTTGCCATTCAATTAACTGCAATGCTGTTGATTGAGCTAATAGTAGAGCAATCAATAGTAATTTTCTAAGTTCAAGATCAGGCAGAATTGCAAAATCGATCTCTACATCTAAAGTATTGTGCTCAATGCGGATAACAAAATCATCTTTAGAATAATCTTTAGCAAAAGGATCGCTACTTACTGTAATCCCGAGCCGTTTTAAATAATCTTTATGATATCCATCTTCAACATTAAAAAAAACAATCGTTCCGAATGGAAAAACAAAAACCTTTTGAGTGTAGCCTAGTTCATAAATTACACACCCTTCTGGACGATGAATACGGCTATCCTTACTTTCAAGTTGCGCTGGTAAATTCTTGAAATCTAACTGCGCGACAGTCCCATATGCAACAAGCCGGTATGTTTCTGTACTCTGATCTTGATCAGTCATTCTTCCTTCAGCTTTCATTTATTAGGTCGGTACTCCTTTCTTAGGCTACGACCGAACACAAACGACCGCTGTGGATCTATTACAAATCGGTTAACAAGAGCAGTTCTTCCTAGTAAACAACGAAACAACATCGATTCACGACTAGCCAGTGTCACCTCTATCGGCCATTGATGAGTCCCAAGATTTATCATCGTCTTAATAACGTATCTAAGTTCACTATGTCCACCAGAGTCAGTCACCATTCGCTTATCAATTACTGGTGCTTCGCAGATAATTTCAATGTCTGTGCGCTTACGAACTGGATGCACTCCAAATCTAACAATTTCAACTCCATTGACTTCCCTACTCTCAACAAAGAACGCGTGAATTGCTGAAGTGCGCGCTCCACTATCTATTTTTGCTTTAATGGCAGGGATCTTTAACTGTGGAAATGAGGTCCACTCACGCCAACCAACTGTTTCGATTTTTCGCTCCTTATTCATGGTACTAGATCTTTTAAGTATAAATGTAACCAGTCATTAATAGACTATACGATAAATTCCCGAGGAGAATCGATCTCTAAAAACGGCGTCCCTTTGGTTTTAGAACAAACTCTTTCATAGAGTTTAATTCTGTTGGGGTATGTTTAGATAAAAATAGAATTTTATCAATGTAATTGGCAAGATCTTCAAAGTAATATACGTAATCAAGCTTTATATCTTCGTCTTCGCCACTTATAGGAGAGATAGCAAGGCTACCAATCTTAAAGATTCTTAATAAAATGTTACGTGGTACAGCTTTGGTTTTAAGGACATTCGCCCAAAAAAGTGTTCTCTTACGAAAGAAAAATGGGAACCGTGGCTCAAACCTAACAACACGTCTTTCTGTAAGAAAAACTTTTCCATCTCTGTAATATTTATTGATCCACCATAAACCAGAAAACGAAACAACTGTCCCTATAATGATCGCAGCATTCCGCAGAGGTTCAGCGTATTTTGTAAAAATTTCCCCAGAAAACCAAACAAGAGCGACAATGGCAAAGGTCCCAAGTAAAAATTTTGTAACTTCATTCCAAAAAGCAACTGGATGAGCAACAAAGGTAAAGAGGATTCTCTCCCCCTCTTGCTGACCATCAAAGGCCTCTGTGAAAGGTCTACCCAACTGAGTGTTAAGCTCTTCCTCGATTCTAAAGGCAACTTCGGAGTTATTCTGCATAAAATTCAGTAAGAGAATTTAATTTATGCCATGAGGAAAGATGGATAAATCATGGCTATCTAGGAGCGTATATTAAATGATCCTTGAGTCCTTCTCAACTTTGGGTGGATAAGCGATAGCAAAAAATATAACTATCGATATCGATAAGTTACCAAGCTCTAATTTGTTTACTTACAATATTCTCTAATGATACGTCTTGCATCCAATGAATCCAACCCAAACGCAACAATCCCCTCTCTATGCCCAGCCATTACAAAGATCTTTGATTCAGCTAAATCAGATGTGTGAAAAAGATCTTTTACAGCCCGGGCCATCTCTGGTGTTCCATATGGTACATCTTTAGGAGTTGTTGGAACTTTATTCATGAGTTCATTCCAATACTTCTCTGAATGAATATGAAGAACACTTCTGATCTCTTTACTACATTCATAAATAGCAGCATGCGTCATTGATTCTGAAGATGCTTTAAGTTGTCCAACACAATCCACAGAATTATTTTCAATATTGTAATTAGTAACTAAAGAGAAATGCTCTTTAGTAGCGTTGCTAATATGACCAGTTTGAGTTGATGAGATTATAAATTGTCGATTAAGAATTCTCTGACTTACATTTCCAAATCCAATTCCATCAGGATAAACTCCGATCAATCCCAAAGCATAAAGCTCATTTCTAACCTTAATTAGCTCACCTAAATCTAAATCATCACGGATCTCCCCGAGAGTAAAGTTACACTGAAACTTTATATACCCTTCATCAATCATTGCTATTAAGAGATCCGCTCCGGGAAAAGTTTAAGAATTGACTCCTCGGTAGCACTGCAGATTCCACGCTCAGTGATTAAACCTGTCACAAGTCGAGCCGGAGTTACATCAAATCCATAATTAAGCGCTGTGGTGTTTTTTGGAGTTAGGAGCACCGATTTAATCTCACCATCAACCAAGCCTGAAATATATCTTACTTCATCTGGATCCCTTGTTTCGATCGGAATATCAGCACCATCATTTAAGTCCCAATCAATTGTTGATGATGGCAACGCCACATAAAATGGAACATTATTATCATACGCTGCAAGGGCCTTAAGATAAGTCCCAATTTTATTTGCAACATCTCCAGTACGGGTTGTCCTATCACTCCCCACAATTACTAGATCAATCTCACTACGCTGCATAAGATGTCCGCCAGTATTATCAGCAATAACGGTATGCGGTATTCCAGCTTGCCCTAACTCCCAAGCTGTTAGACTTGCGCCTTGATTTCTTGGTCGTGTCTCATCAGCAAATACATGAAGCTTAATCCCTGCTTCCCAGGCCTGATAAATTGGGGACGTTGCGGTGCCGTATTTTACGCAAGCAAGCCACCCAGCGTTACAGTGTGTTAATATATTTACAGGTGCTCCTGATTTTCTCTCTTGAATTTCTTTTATTATTTTTAAACCGTGCAGACCAATCTGTCGGCACATTTCAATATCATTAGCTAAGATTTTAAGGGCAAGCTCCTTTGAATGTTTTTGTATCTCAACCAAGTTGTCATTTGACTTAACTAGATCGATAATCGCAGCAAGTACTCTTTTTACACCCCAAGTTAAGTTAACTGCTGTCGGTCGTGTTTCAATTAAACACTTTGCTGCATTTTCAAAATAACTATGTTGGTTTGCGACTGCTTCATTACAATTTATTGCCGCCAAGTACATTCCGAAAGCCCCACAAACTCCTAAAAGTGGCGCTCCTCGTACATGCATCTCTGAGATAGCATTTGCCATATCTGACACTGTGCTAATCTTTTCAATAATAACTTTATGAGGCAACCACCTCTGATCAATGATATGAACAAGCCGCTCATCATTAGGATCGATCCAAATTGTCTGACTATAGGATGATTTATCCACTGGTGTTATATAGTAAGTTCAAAAAGTAAGTTCCGAAAGAAGTTGATTTTTGGGATAACTATATGCCCTCTTTTATAGTAAGATGCCGTATCCTATCCTAGTAGCGCTGTTAAACAGTGACAACTAAAATTATTATAATTCGATATATTTAAAAGGACTTTGTGATAGACAATAGAAACCCGATGCACCTTGTTACTATAGGAGCAAAGGCACCTGAGACCGTCAGAGGAATTGTAGAGATCCCTTCTGGCTCAAAAGCTAAGTATGAGCTTGATAAAGAGAGCGGCTTACTAAGTTTAGACCGTGTACTTTTTTCATCAGTTCACTACCCTGCAAATTACGGATTTATCCCCCAAACATTTTGTGATGATGGTGATCCATTAGATATTTTAATCCTGTCTCAAATTTCAGTTGTTCCGATGTGCATCGTTGAGGCACAAGTAATCGGTGTCATGCGAATGATTGATCAAGGACAACATGACGATAAGATTATTGCCGTTGCTGCTGGTGACATGAGCGTTAAGCATATTGATTCAGTTGCCTCTCTGCCAAAGCACTTACTTTTAGAGCTTAGGCGATTTTTTGAAGATTATAAAAAGCTAGAGAAAAAAGAAGTTTTAGTTGCAGACTTTCATGAGAAAGATGTCGCTTTAGAAATCATTACTGAAGCTCAAGCACTCTATAAAGAGAGATTTAAGTCAGGCACATGACAGATATTCCACCTGTACCGTTTAGGGAAGCTTTCTGGGCATGGTGCAAGATTGCAACCCTTAGCTTTGGTGGTCCAGCTGGGCAGATTGCAGTGATGCATCGAATCCTAGTCGAAGAGAAAAAATGGATCTCTGAGCAAAGATTCCTACACGCCTTAAATTTTTGCATGATTCTCCCAGGGCCCGAAGCTCAGCAGTTAATGACATATATTGGCTGGCTTTTACACGGTGTATTTGGTGGCATTATCGCCGGCACATTGTTTATTCTGCCTGGCTTTCTTAGTATTTTGGCCCTAAGCATTCTTTACACTGAGTTTAAAGAATTCTGGTTTGTTAGTGCTCTTTTTTATGGCCTTGCCCCAGCTGTTATAGCTATCGTTGCGCATGCAGTAATACGCATCAGTAAACGTGCACTAACAAGATCTTCAATGATAATAGTAGCAGCTGTCTCATTTATTGCTATCTACTTTTTAAAGATCTCTTTCCCTCTAATAATATTAGCTGCTGCGATTTTTGGGTTTTTAGTTGCAAAGTTATCAAAACAGGATGAGCAACTTAACATAGAATCCTTAAATGAAGATGACAGATCAAAAGTAAAACACTCTCCAAAAATCGCTTTTATTTTTCTGATTCTCTGGATTATACCAATTGTAGTACTTTATTTTTCACTTGGCCCCGACAACATCTTTGTTGAACTAAGCATCTTCTTTAGTAAAGCCTCTGTAGTTACATTTGGCGGAGCATATTCAGTTTTAGTCTATGTTGCTCAACAAGCTGTTGATGTGCACGGTTGGTTAAAACCTGGCCAGATGCTAGATGGCCTTGGTATGGCTGAAACAACACCTGGGCCACTTATCCAAGTTGTTCAGTTTGTCGGCTATATGGGGGCCTACATGAAAGCGGAGGTTACAAACCTACATGGCCTTTCCCCTTTACTAGCTGGTACGCTCGCCTCAATACTAGTTACTTGGGTTACATTTATTCCATGTTTTCTCTGGATCTTTTTAGGAGCACCATTTATTGAACGGCTCCGTTCATCAAAGCTACTTAGCTCCTCTCTCTCTTATGTTACAGCTGCTGTAGTTGGAGTTATTTTAAACCTAGCGATCTGGTTTTCAATTCATACTCTCTTTGCAAAAGTAAAAGAAACCAAAATAAATGGAGTATATATTAGTATTCCTGAGCTTAATTCTATTAATGTAATTCCAACTATAATTACCCTTGTAGCTCTGTACCTAACGTTTAAACTAAAAGTCAGTATATTTCGAACTCTGGCAATTTGTGTATTTATAGGGCTTCTATCTCATTGGGCAGATTTAGCACTGTAAACTGAAAACTGAAAACTTAATATCCCTCCCTTTATTTGTTTCGGAGACAAAAAATGCGTGAACTAATTATTGTAGGAACAGGAAGTTTTTTTGGAGGCATGTCTCGATTTTATCTAAGTGGTGTAGTCAATCGGGCCTTTGACCCTACCAAGATCCCACTCGGCACTATCTTTGTAAATTTTGTTGGCTGTTTTTTAATTGGCATTTTAGCTGGTCTATTTGAAAATAATCCATCGATTTCAAATGAAACTAAGCTGTTTCTGACCACTGGGCTTTTAGGAGGATTCACCACCTTTTCAGCGTTTGGCTATGAGACTTTTGCACTAGGCAAACAGGGTAATTACGAACTGGCATTAACAAACGTTGCTCTATCTTTACTTGTTTGTTTATTCTCTGTTTGGGCTGGATTTAAAATTGGAACTTACTCTAGTGCTCTTTAGTTAAACTACCACCTAGATCAATCCTGAACTAAAAGTCGTCAACATCATCTATAAAAGCAAAATCAAAATCGACCATCTGTGTTGGTACCTTTGTAATTTCAATAATTCGTGTTTCAGCTGTAGCAACATTAAAGTACTTACTAGTTCCACCAAAAAGAATCGTAGGAACATCTAAGGAGACCCAAACTCTCATTAGATTTGCAGCCGGCTGACTGACAATAATTTTTGCACAGTTAGGACCACTAGCAGTACCACAGGTAAACTTTGATCCCGGAAACAGTGCCTTAAAAGCAGTCTCTGCATTTCGTAATGCTGCGGCATCTTGATTAATAGTAGAATAAGTTCCAGTCAAAGAGGCATCACTCACCTTTCCCAACTTTGAATATAATCCAGCTGAATGAAACGCGATCTCTTGAAGCGAGGTTTTTGCACGAAGAACATTAACAATATCTAAGATCGCCGAAGAGAGGGTTATAAGGACGACAACGGCGACGCCTATCTCAATTAATACTGAGCCAGAGGAGTACTTTGATAAACTTTGAGGAAATTTCATTAGTTGCGACTTTACTACTGTTGTAAAGCCTACTCAATAAAATTCCTTTAGGCACATTAAAATTATTGATTAAGGTGTAATACAGCTGTAAAATGCCCCGATTATTAGGTATTTATCTTAATGCTCCTTTTGCTGATGGCGGTAAAGAATTACATCATAATAAGAAAACTCCGGTTGAGATCTATCTCAACTAGCCTAAGCAATTTGGAATCAGGCAGTGCGATGATTTTCTTTATCGCTTGTGCCATGCCGATTCTTTTTACAGTTCTTTTTCTTGGGTTTGATATTGGAAACCTTTTATACAATCGAGGAGTCGAGCAAAAGATCTTAGATCGTGCAGCGATGTTCTCTACTCAACACCTGCCATACAAAAATAAAGCAATCCATGCGGCACAAACTATCCTTACTCAACAGAGCCCCACAGTAAAAAATCAGGGGCTCTCGGCAGTTCAAGTTCTTGCGACCAATGATTCAATTGAGCTTAAGCTTACTATACCTAGTGTATTTAGCTTTGCATCTAAACTTGGTGCTCCTACCTTTCCAGATATGCAGCTAAGATCATTAGCTAGAATTCAACCAAAAGATGTTGTAATTTTCTTTGATTCTAGTAACTACCTCTCCCCTTTAGAAACAGGAGTTCAATTCTGGGGGAAAAAACCACCTCCAGTTCCTGGCGTGCCGGATTATAACGCTTTCTTTATGCCGACAAGTACACTAAGTGAATCTGAGCATTGGAAGCCATCAACATTTTTTAAAGGGTTTGCATTTACTGGGGACCCGTTCCCTATTGATACAGGGATAGCTAATGTTCGCACCCAGCAGTGCTTTAACCCTCCCTTCTCTTCGATTAAAGAGACTACTACTAAACTTTACTATTCAACTTCAATGTTTAACCTTAATTCAGTTGGAATTATATCGGGACCAACTACAGCTACTACTAACTCCATTTTTACTTTAAGAACTGTTAAAGAGGGAGGATTTCCATCCTACTCTGAGGGGGAAGCTTTAGTTGAAAATCAGGCATTCGGAGGGATTGGATTAAGGGATTCTCATTGTTTTACCGCAGCGGAAATTGCAGATGCAGAATTAAAAACTTGGCGAAGTAACCACACGCCCTCTTATCAAGAGACGAATCTACCACAACCAAGGATGTATCACGCCTTTCCATATTTTAGCACAGAGCTAGATCAAGATATCATGAGTCATAATGGAATGGGATCTGGTTTAACATTTACGAATCCTACAACTGGAACTATTATCGCCGGTCGCGAAAAATACATCTCCGCACGGGAGGCAGTTTGGGTTAGAAGATCTCATAGACAGAGCCAGATGGATATCAGAAATGCTCTAGATGGATCAGTTAATGCCCTACTTCAGGCGCCACAAAGGATCGACGAGCGTGGGCCACTTTATAATAGTTTGACACGAACTGCATTTGTAATTTTAGGTCATATGCCTAGAGTAAATGATGGTGGTGTCTGGCACAAGTACGAGATAGTTGCTGAACAGCAACGAGTACGACAACTCTTAAAAGCAAAGCTAATTGCCCTTGATAATCTAGCTTTTGGCAAAAAGATTTTTATCTACATATTTTTAGTGCGTCATTATAATATGTATCCTTACTGTACAAATGCATCGTGTCCAGATTTCTTAGATCACTTTGATGATTTATATGTTCGAGTTAACTATTGGAATAACAACCTACTAAATAACATTACCGTTAAATTTGTGCGCGTCCCCGGTGTAAACGCATTAGTCTACGACTTGGCAAGCTACTTGCCACTGTCTGAGCAGGTGGCGCTTTTAGGATTACCAGAATGATAAAAAAGTCATCAAATAAAAATCATGGTCTGGCACTACTTGAAACTGCTATTTTAACAGTTGTCCTAGTTCCTATCTTAGCTACAATTGTTGGACTCTTAGATCTGGCCTATACACAGTTAGCCATTAAACATCTTGCTTCTGAAGCTCTCTCTGATATCGACATTAAAACTCTAAGATTAAGAACTGGAATTAAAGGCTCATACCTTTACGGTAGAACTTTAGAGTTGGATCAGTTAACACAAGCTCTTAATAACCAAC
>Ga0163149_10007661_pt1 | contig 10857 bp, 10 predicted proteins | sample OliLakLV19MP5G1_FD_148604 | JGI IMG/M metagenome (GOLD analysis project Ga0163149, IMG submission 148604) | Freshwater microbial mat bacterial communities from Lake Vanda, McMurdo Dry Valleys, Antarctica - Oligotrophic Lake LV.19.MP5.G1 | ecosystem: Environmental > Aquatic > Freshwater > Lake >...
CACTCCACGAGGCTGCACGGTATGTGCATTGCGGTGCGAGTGCGAATCATGGACTGTGCTTGCGCTGTCGAGTCCAGAGGGTCCAGTGTTTCTGCTGCGGGCTCCGCACTGAGAAGTTGTTGGTGGGTCTCTGGTGTATCGGCGCATCGCGTCGCGGCTACGACTCGTTCCAGTTGGGCAGGATCGAGTTCAAATGTGTTAACATCGATTCCCCCGACAACGTCGCCTACATAGCCGATGGTTTTTCCACGGTAGGCCGAAGGGACACCTGGTGTTCCCGAGCATACCTTGAAGCCGTGGGCGACCTTGAGCACCCCAGTGGATGAATTGGGGTCTTTGACGAAGAAGCCAACTCCTCGAATGGGCGATTCGAAATCAGTCAACAAGTCCCTGTGCACATCAGGCACCGTGGGAGGGTTGTTGGTCAACCGCCATCTCGCGAGTATCTCAGCGTATCCAGCACTGGGATCTGCGCCGACGGGGTTTAAACTGGGGTCTCCGAACAGACCCATGTAGGATTTGGGTCAGGGGGAACCAGCGGCGGACATGATGCTGTCGTCGGTGTAGTCATGCATCGGTGCGGGTTGTCGTGTATTGAATCCTCACTGGTTGTTCGGCTGTGCTTCTTGCTACGCCGGTGACCCTTGGATCAGCGTGTCGTAGGAAGTAAGGCAGTCGACAACAACTAGTTGGGGCTAGTCGGTGATCTAGTTGCGTCTAACCGATTATTTCTAGCTAGACTGCAAACTGTGAGGCAATTAGCCTATGCTGTTGCTGCAGTTGATAAGGTTATGAGCCTTTCAAGCGACGGACAGACCCTTACGACGGTCGCCAGGCCATTTGCCAGGGAAAAAACCAGGAGTTCGCTGCGACACGCTCTCGACCAATCAGAAATTAGCACCACTTCCTGACGCACGTCATGTTGAACACCCCAGCCAGTAGTAATAACCAGGCATTTTCAAAGGTCTGGTCGGGAACTTTTTTGTGACCAGACAACATAGTACAAGTACTACTATTACTCGTTCGAACACTTCGCGTTGAAACAGTAGCTACTGCTATAGCAGTAGTAGCAGTGTGCTTTCAATTCGATCGTTGCGATCCGGATCGTTCGTTCGACTGCTAGCTCTACTGTTAGTTTATCAGTGAGTTCGTAGTGGGTTGTCGTAGTTATTCGCATCGAAAACGGTACCGAAACGGGCAAATGCGACAGGATGCCTTGGTTTTCGAAGCGAGTGATGTTTCTAAGGCATCTGAACGGTCTTATGAATCACCGTTTGAAGCATAGGCTTTACCGTTCGAGTGCAGACGAAGACGACGACAGCATCGAGGAAGCCAAAGACGCAGCTTTGGCTTCCATAATCAAACATTGCGAAGGAAAACGTTACTTGTTTCATTCCGCCACTTATCGAAAAGGCCGAGCCGACCGCTTCTCCGACGACCTTCCCCCTCCAGAAACGGTTGAACAAGCCACAGCGGCATTGCCTTGGTTGACTCCAGATGAGTTCTTGCAGAAATGTCGCATGTCCAAAGCGGCCTTCAATTGGGTCCTTGGACAGATAGAAGATAACGAAGAATTCACGACAGTCGGCAACGAGAAAGCAGGACGACCACAAGCATCGGTCGTCCATCACTTGATGGTTTCCTTGAAATACATCGGCACTGAAGGTGCGAGATCCAACAGTCAAAACCAAAGGCAAACATTCGGCATTGGTCAAGGAACCGCGGACGTTTATCGGGACCGAGTCATGCGAGCGATTCTGAAGCTTCGTCCGACTTACTACACTTGGCCAGACAAAGAGGAATGAAAGAAACTTCCGAAGAAGGTTATGAAGAAGACTGGATTTCCGAACGTGGTTGGAATCGCTGGCGGAACCTTGTTTCCACTTGTGTTTGAACCGGAGATGGAGGACACTCCTGACTACAAAGGAAGAAAGCACACTTACACTTTGACCGTGATGATCATTTGTGATTACGACCGAAAGATTCGTTATTACCATTCTGGTTATCCTGGATCGGCCCATGACAACAGAGTCTATCGAAGCATGGATTTGTGTCAAAACCCGAAGAATTATTTCAGCGAGAACGAGTTCAATCTTGGCAACTCGGCCTTCTCCAACAGTCCATTCATGGTGTCGTCTTTCAAGAAACAAAGCAGCGAAGAAATCCCTGAAGAACATGAACGGTTCAACAAGTTGTTGTCGAAGGTTCGGATGCGATCGGAACACACGATTGGAATCCTCAAAGGACGCTTCCCTTGGTTGTGTTCCATCAGAATGAAGACCACGACAAAGAAGAGGTCACTCCGCCGCATCCTTCGATTGTTGGACGCCACAATCATTCTTCACAACATGCTGTTGACATTCAAAGAGAACTGGACGTAACAGATTGGATTGACAAGGATAAGAATGATGTTTCGGATTGTGATGCGGAAGGAAGAGAAGAGGACATGAGTGAACTTACCAAGTCAATTCCCGAATGGATGCCGAATGATGCTCGAAGAAGCCAGCTTTTGCATTATTTCCAAGACTTTGTCCGGCACACTTAGATTAATCTAATCACTTAAGCTCCGTTTCGATTTCGTTTCCTAGGACTCCTTTGCTTTGGACTTTCCGTCTCGGCCAACGCATTGATGATTTGTTTTGCTTGGGGAAGAACTATCAAGATGAACTCATCGCTTTTGCCGTCTTCCTTCATCTTGTTGTGCTTTTCATACAGTTCGTACTTGTGCGACACCTCTTCGGGTTTGGCCTTCCAGTCGACAGAAGCGGCCCTAGCCTCCTCCAGTTGCAACCTCCTGTTCTCGATGGCCATCCGTTTGGCATGTTGCTCCGTCATGAGCTTCATGCGATCGGCCGAACTGCTAGTCGCCAATGAAAACATCTCCTTCGTCTCAGAATCGATGACGGAGATGGAACCCGCAGGACTTTGGGAACGAACCGAAGAAGCTTTGGCCGATGATGCTTTGGCTTTTGGTTTCTTGTTTCCATCGTCACTGTCGTCGTCGTCGTCCAGCGGCTTGTCTTCGGACTCATCGTCATCTGATTTTTCCAAGTCATCACTAGTCACAGCAGGATTGTTTCCAGCCCTATCTGTCATCACAGGTTCCCAGTCATAGTAGAAAGGACAACGAGTCTTAACACATTTATCAAAATGAGGTTTACCTTCCAACGGGTTGTCCAAACAACCCTGGCCGGTGTTGTTGATCCAATCGTTACAGTTATGCCAAGTCTCTTCCTTTGCTGCTATCATTGTCTGGACAGATTCCCAGGTGGGTTCACTCAAAGTCAGATTATTCATCTTAGCACAAATGGTCATACAATAATACTTTTTGGTAAATCCATTCTCTCCCTTGCCGCGATAGGCTTCGTAGTTACCAGGTGTAGTTATCCAATCATTCAAAACATAGTTAGAGGTGACATTGGGAGTCTCGGGCTTGGCATTGTTGCTCCAAGTGAGTTTCTTTGAGGGGTTGGCTAATTTGACTATGGCTGTATAATGATGTTTTCTAGTGCAACAAACGGAGTTATCAGGAAGTGGAGCCCACGGTGGTTTGCCCACGTTGGGAAGAATCCTTCTCTTGTAGCACTCAACATGCACCTTCTTAATGCATTCATCAAGTCCACAGATGTAGGCAACAGCAGCTTTGCGAGCAAAAGGACACATAGGCAAGTCACATTTGCCTACTCCTTCGTTGGCTGGATGCTCTATGAGCGGCATGTTACCTTTCCTATTGGAATCGTATTGAATCGTATGGAAATCGTATGGAAACTACACTACAATTGAGTGTTGGCCTGCTTTTGAACCAAAACCTAGCTCTGAACAAACTGTGCACGTCTATGAGCACCCTATTTATCCAACGCAATGTCAAGCGAAAAGAAGCGCCGGAAATGTCAATCAAAACCGTACGGAATATCAATCAAACTGTCGTGGGATACTTCGCCTATGTTCCAGCGTGTGACCCCCAACGCTGGCTGGTTTTTGTACCAAAACCGGAAGCCGATTGAGCTGCATTTGTCGGCAAGCACCCTGCAAGAGGTGCCTCGGTACTAATATGCAGTAGAAGACCCTGTAGCTAAGACGATATGAGTAGTATGAATGGATCGATCGCACTTAGTAAGGTAGTAATTGTTGCGTGTTGTCTGGTCGCAAAAAACATCCCGACCAGACCTTGTAAATTGCCTTGTTCGTTTTTGGGGCCAGGAAAATTCCAATCTTCCAATAGGTTATGAGTGATTTGGTACTTAACAGTGAGTGTCACATTGACTTTGGATGGTTCCTGTTTTTTTTTCCTGGGAAATGGCCTGGCGACTTTTTGACAACCCCTATTGTTAGCCCTATTGTTATGCTACTGTAAAAATAGAGTAATGTCGTTTTGGTCCGGCGCACAGACCGACGGTTTTGTCTGATTGCACGTCCCACCATCGATTTATTCTACACGTAGAGGCTAGTACTAGATTGTGTAGAATATAAGGTTAAAGTTCATAAGTTAATAGGTTACGAAGAACAATTTACCAAATGATGGATACAAAGGCTAACTGTTTGTTCATTGTCAACAATTAATTATTAGGTTCAAAGAGGAGCAAATTGCTCCGCATTTCGCCACTGTGCCCCCACCGGTTCAGCATTAGTAGTCTGTTCTGTCTGTGCCGGCTCTGTAGCTGTTGGTGGACGTCTTTGTGTTGCTCTCGGTGTGTGCGGCAAAGGGGTTGGCACAATGGGAACAGCAATCGGCTGCAGTATGTTCTTGACATTTTTCCTGTGTGCCTGCGCTGTTTCTTCAGTTGGAAACTCGAAGTCACATTTCCTCTTCCCGAGCAATTTGTGGTCATTCTTTGCCAGCCCAAAGAAGGATGTGTTGTGACAGTGATAGAAACATGGAATGCTGGACTTGTTTGTTTTGTTGTCTTTGTGCGTTTGCACATGCAGAGCCACTCCTTGTTTGCCATCTGGTCCAACACATTTCACGCATGCATGATATGCCATCTCACCACAAACAACACAGATCTTGTGTCCCTTGTTGTCGATAGGCACGCATTGTTGCATATGAGCGTAAAGGGGTGTAAGGTCACCGCAAAGTTGGTTCTTGTTTTGGGCAAACGTCTCACACGTTAATGCAGACGAGGATGTTATGGTGCTCCCTGTGGAAAAGCTACGGTGAATGACTCTTCGTGAGGTGTGCTGCTTCGTAGCAGCTCGAAACTTCTCATCGCCGGGATACTTCCTATCAGTGGGCAGGTAGTTCAACATTTGCTTTGCAAGCTTCTCACAAAAATGGTAGAGCAACACAGGCTTCTCAATTTTCTATTCTCCATTTCGAAGTTGGCCAAGGCAGCAGTCTTTGTACATGTCGTATGCTACAACTGTTGCGAGTGCCATTGCGTGGAGCATAGGAGCATGCCAGTATTTCCAAGTTCTGGCAACAAAAAAGAAAGAGAAGGGTCAAGATTAATTATCAAATAATCATGAGTAAACCTCAGCAATAAGGATCACCTGTAATGCATGTTGCAGTTCTTGATTAGAGAATTGATTGTGTCAATCTTTCCATATTTGTGCAGGTACAGTGCCCTTGACCGGTTCATCTCAATCGCCCATTTCCTCATGTTCTTCCCTTGTCCTCGTTCTTTGGGCTGGGCATACAAAGTACAGTCGTTAACTGCATTTACATGAATGATGTTGCAGGATGATGTTGATTGAAAGGATGTTAACTGAATCTGCCCTTCATCGTGTTTCTTCAGACAGAAGATAGGTTGAAGAAACCGTGCGGCCTTTGACCTTGAAGTTACTTGTGTCTTTTCTTTATGCAGATATTTCCTGGGACTTTGCCGGGTAGTCGGTCATGTCGACAAGTCATCGCTAAACCAAAGCCTTCTTTCAGAGCATACTTTAAGATGCAGTCCCCACTGAAATAATTATTGCATGTGATGTGTGGTTTCTCTTGGAAGATTCCAGTTGGCGACATCTCCTCAGATGAACCTCGTTCGGACCTGGCAAACTGAAGTGCTTTTCATGGAGCTTGTGCCGGTGAACATAGGCTCGTGGACGTATCCAATCAACATCAGATATCATGACTTTGTCCACCACGCGTGACACCAGGCTTCCCAAGAATAAGAGCCAGCATTCCTGTTCCACTCTCCCCCATCCATTAAATGCATAGGACGTCACATCTAAGCATAAGTCCTTGCTTGCAAAAAGTGTCACCGCATTGACGTTGTGGTGCAGGACATCAAATATGTAGTCGAATTTGTACGCAGGATCGTAACCAACTTCCTTCTTCTTCTTGGCAGTAAGATTATTACAGAGTTTGTAAATCCTCTTTATCTCAAGCCAGCGTGTTTTTGTAAACGCTTTGGATATGCCTTCATGGTAAGATTCATTGCCTTCTCTTTTGTTGAACCTTGACAGAAACGAACCCCGGCTTCCATCAAGAACTCCATCCATCACTACACTCCCATCCTGCTGTAACATCTCAGCAGGATTTGTAGGTTGGTATTCGTGTCCGTATCCACCTCCAAGGATGCCAAGCTCGCTGTCGGCATAGAGATTGCTCCAGCTTGAGACATTGGAGTAAAAGGCTTTCCTTGGGTCATTCGTCACAGTCAGAACTCTTTCATTATCTATTGCATGGATCGGGAGAATTAACTGGTAAAAGAATAAAGCGTCCGGTGTTTTATCTGTTTCCTGCATTCGCGTTGGTGACAAGCCAAGATGGTGTAGGATGTCTCCGTCCAATGACCCACCCCTTTCTTGTGGAAACAGATTATCAACCGTTGCTCCATCGCGAAAGGGCTAGTCATGATTCTGCCACCCTTGATAATGGAATTCGTATTTCTCCACTTCTCTTTTGTCATTCCTTAACAGAACTGGAGTTGCACCTATTGGTAGGCTCTGATACAAATAATTTCCGAGTGCAGCACCATCGTCGGCATCTTTTCTTTTATCTTTCTTGTTGGCTGGTACAGGCTTCTTCTTTGCTGTTTTGAACTTGGGCCGGAATGCAAAGGGCGGCCAATCACCTGGGTTGTCAATGAGATCGAAAACAGGCGGTTCCCCTTTCTCTGCTTTTGGAGGGGCCATGGTCCAATCACTCTTGGGTCCTGGACGTTTCCAGCCAACGGGAGCGCCAGGAATGTTTTCCGTCAAATCTATTTCACCCCCCAGTTGTTCTAGCTCATCAGTGAGGTTGTTGTCTGCAATTTGATTGCGTTTGTTTTCTTGCGTGCTTTTAATGTAATCCGCCCAGTCAACAAGCACTGCCTTTTCTGTATCAAGACATCTCTCTTTCTCAGCTTGAAACATTGCACGGGCCCTATCACCGTTTTCTTCCTCCTCCGAATCATCTGTTCCAGGATTATCATTGCACACATGCCTGTCATAATAATCCTCTTCATCCCACGGCTCCATGCATTTAACCGGAGAGATAGGATCATTGGCAACCAGACCGGCGATTGGTACATCACAGATGCGGCAAACATCAGAGTCGAATTGGGCTTGATTGGATCTTGTGGACGCCGCTGACGCTGGATTGGTTAAATCTGATACCGCAGGAGATAAACCATGGTTAACACTGCCAGGAACACGCCGCCGGCTAGAGCGACTGCTGGAGGGTGTCTTGCTGCTGTTTCTTGCGTTGTCGGACATGTTTGTGTGTCAAAATGCAGATATAACCATCGTCATTGTTGAATATTTTGATGCGAATTTTCAATTTTCAAAGCAACGGTGTGCCCACGTACAATTTGTACTGCATGCCACGTAGCAAAACCATCGGTTAAACCAAACAAAGGGCTCCAGTGCACGCCTCTTAACAACAATGAAGCTACTTGAGACATGAAGAAACATAACAGATATCCTCTCTATCCAATAGCTTATCTACAACATGCTAATGCTAATAGAGCGCTAAAGCTAACTAGTCGTTATGCTTTTGACTGAGTATGTTCAAATCGTTGGAATGCACGACTGATGGAGCGCGCACCGCACCAAAACTATACTGCGACAAAAGACACCCTTCTATGAGACTCGTAACAGACCGAGTAGGATGTGTACTAAGGCCTACACATGCATTAAGTCTCTAGCTAAAAGACAATGCCATTTCACTAAGTCCAAATCTACTACTGATTATTTACTAGTAAAAAAGGAGGCATAGCAGTGCTGAAACATACACTAGATAGCTTTAACAAGAAAACTAAATGTTAGATATTGACTTTGAATTCCACATTAGATAGCAGCAACTGGCCGTGTGGTGCCATCAGCTCTAGTTTCCAATGTAATTCTGAGTGATTCTCTCTGCTGTGCTGCTTGTGCTGCTGCTCTTTGCTGCAACCTAGCCAATGGTGCCATCCTCTGAGCTTGAGTAGGTGCTGCCCACTGCTCTATCATGCACCTCCGCATGGTGTTTTGTTGAGGCTGTGCCCTGTTTGCTTGCGTCTGGGGAAGATGTGTTAGTATTCTTCTTGGAGGCAAAGCAGTTGGTCTTCTTCAACCAATGTGGAACACTGGGTTGACTCCACCAAGATGCCTGTAGGTCTTCTTGTCAACCAACAGAGAGTCAAGTACTGCTGTCACACTCGATGACCTACCATAGTGATTCCAAACCTTGTCAACTGCAGCCGGTGCACCATATCCTGCATTGACAAGAGTTGATACAATATCCCAGAACACACGTCGTCGACAGTGCTTCTGTTTTACCTTACCACGTTCAGTAGGAGTGAAGTCCTTTGCCGGCTTGTTGCCACCAACACCATGAGTGCATTCAACCCATAAAGAATGCATACACTTTGGTTTGCCAAGTTGAGCAGGTGTGGAACAAATGGGTCCTGTTGTATTGGCATTGCCCGGCGCTCATTGTGTGGGAGCTAACAACTGGATCCTTGGCACGTTTCTGTTGATATGAGATAGCTGCTGCTGTAACTCTTGCTTGATATCACCATGGCTGGCTTCAACCTTCTCTTCTAAGTGGGAAAGTTGTTGGTTCATGGAGTGTAGCATAGCCAACTGTTGATCATTGCCAATGCTCTGCTGTTGCTGCTGTTACTCGTTGCGTGTCTACTATTCCTCTCTGGATATACCACTACGAATCTACCACACCATACCACCACTTAGGACCTCACTTATTCTCACAGCAATAGACTTGTCTCCGATCAGCTGAACCTAAGCCAAATACCAAGACGAGTGTGGGATCCGGGCATAGCAGTGTGGCAAGACAAACAGCCGAAGCAGTCGTCGTCACAAGGCACAGATGCTCAAAGCATACCCTCCACAACCAACAGAACCTACAGCCACTCCAGCCAACGCCACAGACACAGCCAACTCTCTCGTGCCGCTGATCCGTGGTGCACGGCACGGGCACGCCTTCTCTTCACAAGTACTCCAGAAGCTCCAGACACGAGCGTCGAGTCAGTGTCGCCAAGCATAGCCGAGAGTTTTGTTACTGCTACTACTATAAAGTGGTTCTGCGTTACTGCGTCAGGGATTCCAGTGCATCCTACAACCAAAGTATACAGGATGCCCACACTCAACTCCTTGGAGTCGACATTGAATCCGATAATGAGTAGCTCTGTCAATTCATCGCCTACAGCCTCTGATTCCAAGCCTCCTACAGTTGCCTCCAACCGGTACCAAGTGCTCAATTTATTGTCGCCATTGCTACTTACTTCGAGTATCGAGGAATCAAGTGCACTTCTTGCATCTTTGACTCTCAATCCTCATCAGCACCAATACGCGACACTCGAGCTATTGATCCCAATTCCTAGTGTATATTACGCCGCATCATCCAATCCTTGCAAAGTCGAGTCATTGCAATTTAGAGTCGTTGATTCAGTCATTGCCGTGCAAGTATCCAATCTTACTGTTGCTCTCCCCAAGACGCCTACAGTCAATTCAATCGAGTCATTGAATATAGTTGTCAGTCAAAGCCGATTGACTCCGACTGCAGTCAAACACACAATCGAGTCCGTGAATTGCTTACTTGTCCACGCCTGCATCTGTGTCCAAGACATAACAATCAAGTTCCTGCAGGAGTGCCGCAATAAGGTCGAGCCATTCAATTGCTATCAGACAACAGCCGGCTTCCAGTGTATGTACCAGTGCACTTCTGCCTTTGCGTCTATAATCGAATCAGTTCCCGTCCAAACAGTCGAGTCATTGCAGATCATCCCAGTCTTCCCAAAGGATACTTCCAGCTGTTGCCAAACATCGCTTCAATACAAGTGCTACCAAGTCGCCGAGCCAATACAATTCAGTCAAGTGCACAAGAGCCGTGAAAGCAGAAGTCCAAGCATCTACTCACACACGATCTCCAAGCAACGATTCCAGCGTACTGAGCAATACAAGTGTTGCCAAGCACAAGCAGTCGAGTCATTGAATCCATTGATTCCAACTGCTATTCACAAGCCCAAGCCTAGGTGTTGCCGTGTATTTGCATCGGTAGACAGACTTGCAGAAAGCGAGGCTTCCAGCTTGATCCTAAAGCCCGGCTTCCAGTGCACATACATCTCTGTCAACCCAAACACAGTTACAGTCACAGTCTCAAGCCCTTTGACTTCCACTGCTATTGTTGCCACACCTACTCTTACGGTCAAGTCATTGAAACATATCTCTGTCATCATGCCTCCAAGACACCAACCCCAACGTGCAGCCCAGCAGCCACAGAGGACCCCGACAGCTCCATCATATGCAGCGGCTACAGCAACCTCATCTCTGGCAGCAGCAGCAGCAGCAGCAGCAGTCACCAATCCTACTCCGGCAGAAGCAGCGGTACTTGGAGGAGGCACAACTGGACTTGCCATCAGTGGAAACACTGGTGCCAGGCCCCCTATTGCTGCCAGCAACAGCGACCCCAGAACCAATATAAACACCAAAGGC
>Ga0163149_10007663_pt1 | contig 10855 bp, 14 predicted proteins | sample OliLakLV19MP5G1_FD_148604 | JGI IMG/M metagenome (GOLD analysis project Ga0163149, IMG submission 148604) | Freshwater microbial mat bacterial communities from Lake Vanda, McMurdo Dry Valleys, Antarctica - Oligotrophic Lake LV.19.MP5.G1 | ecosystem: Environmental > Aquatic > Freshwater > Lake >...
ACGTCCTCGTGCGCGTCGCCACGCATCCGGCCAGCCGCGTCGACGAGCTGACGCCGGATCGCTGGAAGATGCTGTTCGGCCCGCAATCCGCGACCTGAACGCACTGCGGTGCGCGATCTGCCGGCACGCGCGGCCTGCCAGCTCCACCCCGACCTCGCCAGCGCCCGCTGCGAAACGCCTCCGGACGCTTACCGTGCAGGGCACGGGCTCGACTATGCGAGCAGCCGGTCGCATCGACGCGCCTCGCGCGAACCAGGGGCGCTACGGTCGGTGGGAAACGGGGACTTAGACGGTCTGATTCGAGCAACGCGATATCGCGTTGAAGCCGCCCCAAGGACGAGGTTCTAATCCCGCGATGAGCACCGATATCCGCACCCTCGTCGACGACTTCACCACCCGCCTCGAACAGATGATCCGCCGCACGGCGTTGGAGCAGGTCGAGCGTGCACTCGGCGCTGAACTGGACGAGCCGGTGCGTCGTGGCCCCGGCCGTCCGCCGAAGACTGCCGCAACCGCGAAGCCCGCCGCGAAGGGTGGCAAACGCGACGCCGGCTCACTCGACGAGATGGGCGTAGCTCTGCTTGCGTTTGTGAAAGCTAACCCCGGTCAGGGCGCGATCGAGATCGCTCGTGCCATCAAGACCGACGTCGACACCATGCGCCTCCCGATGCAGAAGCTGCTCGCGCAGGGCAAGGTTCGCACTCAGGGTCAGCGGCGCGGGACCAAGTACTTCGCGGCGGGCGGCGGCTCGGGGCCGGCAAAGGCGACCGCACCCGCGGCGAAGAAGAAGGCGGGCAAGAGAGGTGCGAAGAAGGCGAAGTCGTCGGGCGCGAAGGCCGAAGCGGCGCCGATCGCGGCCGCCGCGTAGCTTCGCTCCGCGCACCGGGCCTGAGGTTCGCCGACAGATCCGTAACAAGTCCCGCTTCCGGGACGGCCACCCATGCGCGGCCCGGAAATGTTCCTGGGCCATGACCGGACCCGCTAGACTCCCGAACAGGAAACGGGTGGATGGCCCATTCCGGGCCCGACGCCAGATGATCTCTCCTACGCGAAAGCAAGGGTAACCAGCGATGAAACGAAGCCTTCCCGCTCAAGTCTGCCTACTTCTCGTCACGTTCTTGAGTCTGAGTGTCCGCTCTATCGCGGTTGTCGAGGTTACATGTGGTGGTGACGAAGAAAGGCACATCGTGGAAACTTCTTCAAACACGGTGTGCGACACACTTGCCAGGTCGCACCGGCGGTCTTTGGCGGACTTGGAAGCGCTGGTTCTCGCCGCCTATCCCGATGTCAGTTGCATGAACGGTGATTGCCAGGAGGGCACCTGCGTCCCCACGGTCGTGTTCGTCGACACGGTTACGTACACAGATCACTACAATGCCGTGCTTGACTGCTACACATCGGATGCAAAAATCAACGGCAAGATCCTCATTCACTGCACAACCTGCACGGTGATCTAGGACGGCTGCGTGGCCTGCCACGCCATGGTGCCCAAGAGGTGATCTACCTGGCGCCGTTGTCCTAGAACTGCCACTTTTCTGGGCGACAGAGCCGGTGCTGCTCTGGCGTCTTTCCAGAGTAAGTGATCCCCTTCGCTCACGAGCCTGATCGTCCGCGGTGTCAAGGGGGTGCCATTTCGTGATTCCCCTGCCGAGACCCTGCGACAGGATAGTTTGCTGGCCCCATCACGGCGTCGACTGCGCTGGCTGCCGTGACGGCTCAGACAAGAGAGAGTAGGAGTGGCATGAAGCGAACCAAGATTCTCGTATTGACCCTCGTTTCGGCAGTTGTGTGCCTTCTGCTTGTCATCCTCGTTAGGGGGTCGCATCCCTCTAACCCAGTCTCGCCCGAAGCGCCGGGCAATGGGATGACAGTTACAACGACAGCCGAGAGCGTTGTTTCGGGTTCGGATCAAGTCCCGGACCAGACACGACAAGTAGTGATGGGAGAAGAGAGTTCCGCCGTGCTCACCAGACTGGCAGGCGGACTCGTCGTGCGAAAGCGAACCGGCGAAATAGACCGGGTAAAAGACGGAACTCTCCTGACGGATATCTGGCTTAAGGGTTCTCTAATTGAGCACGCCAGACACGTTCGTGTCCAAGGGGGACGGTGGGAAACACAGGTTACGTCTGAATGGACGCTTGTTCCTACCGAATTCATTTCTAACTTTGGGAGTCGGGCGACGGTTGAACACGTCAGCTTAAGTTGCCGAGATGATCTAGACCGCACGATAACCGCGACATGGTTGTCGGGAACGATGCTTTCGGTCGTCGCGATGGAGACAAATGAGGTTATTTCCGACGTAACTGTTGTTCTCGCGAATTTGCATTCTGAAACTGCACCTCTCACATCGATTCCGTTCCGTTCTACTGACTATGATCGACTGATAAAGGGGGATGCACAGCTGGAGTTGCCGTGCCTAATCAAAGGCGCAGTGGCCTTTATCAGCTCCCCCGGCCGAGAAACAACAACAATCTCGTTCGTTGGATGCGAAGGATCTAAGACAGTTAGCTTGGCCAAGTCTGTTCCCATTCGCGTAGTGGTTGAGCCCTCGGTTAATAATGCTCGATATTTCTTGCAGGCCTGGAAAGATTCCGACAACATCCCGGACCCTCAACTAGTAACGGGGATAAAGGACGGGGAGACCAAAGACATTTTGGGCCTCCCTGCAATCCCCCTAGTATTCACGCTCGCGAGGGTGTCGGAGCCTCGCGTCACCGATGTGTTTGACGTGCAAAGGGTGGAAAAAGACCCCGTTACCGGAGGTGGCATTGTGCGCCTGTGCGCGCAGCGCCCCAGCGCGTCGCGTACAACCGGGTCCATTCACCTTAACATCTATGGCTCTCAATCAGGAGTCAAGTGGGTCGCCCTGACGCCGATAGGTGCCCAATTACATCTCTTGCCGTCCCGGATTGATACCACAGGGATGCCGGTCACCGGAGCAGTGCAGCAAATCGCCCTCGAAAACGTTGTGCCGGGCGAATATGGTCTTGAGACCGCTCCGTCCATGGCCCCAACAAAGATCATTGTCAGCCCAGGGATTACCTCCGAGCTGAATGTCGACATCGACCATCAAGCAAGATTAGTAGTGGATATTGTTGACTCGGATGGTGATCGACCAATAAATGATGCTCGGCTTGCGGCTCGACGAGTAGGCTCTTTCGGCGCTATTGCGTGGATGCCGGTTGACTTTGACATCTCACGGAGTGCCTATTCCGCAATGCTAACCGTGGGGGACTACGAGCTGGCTACTACCAGAGTAGGTGGCGGCACGATATTGGATACCGTGAGTATTGCTGGGGCGGAGGTTCGTCACACCGTCGTATTGTTGAGGTCCGAGCCAGTCGTGGTTGTTATTGAGGCCGAAGACAATCAGTCCGGTGTAATTGTTCCCTCGACAGTGTGGGCTCGAGTTAAAATGCATCCCCTGGCTCCAACTGTTGGGCATCTGGTTGGAATCAAGATGACTGAACCGGATGGCGAGGGTGGTGTCGCTCAGGCGGAATTCCTACTCAGTTCCGGGGGGCAGTACCGGATCGTATTCCCGCCATTTGAGGGTTATGCAGCAGTGGAGCCAGTCGATGTCACGGTAGAGCTAGGCAAGCCATATGTCCTCAAGCTTAACCTTGTATCCCCGCGACTAGGTTCGTCGCGCTGAGCTTAGCGTGAGCGAGTTCCACCGAAAGCACTCTATATAAATGGATACTTACGGTCGTGGACTTCATTGCTGTAGAGTGTGGAGAATGAGGCACAGCCCTCTTCGCTACTCCAACGGCGCGTCTTGCAACCATCGGCTGAGCAAGCACCCAAACAGGCGCTAGTACTCCTCCGAGATGTTCTCCGGAGCAGAGTCCCCGTCACGTCACGCCCGCCTGGACGCCGCCGGAGCGGACGCGACGATCGCGTGCATGTATCAACGCGAGGAGGCGGCGGCGTGAGCGCCTTGTTCGTTCGAGGATCTGACGGCCGAGTGGTACTGACTAGTCCGCAGTATAGGCGACACTTGGAGCATGAAAGAATGAACGAACGAGCCGAGGCTGAGATCGAATGCGGGCAAGGTCGTGCTCGACGCGTCGTCGCAGAGATTCGTTCTGGCGCAGCGGCGTCTTTGACGTTCCCCTCCTTGCCAACGTGAGCGAGACACCTTCCTCCATCCGGTTTAGTGTCGAGGGCTGAAGGTTGCCTGCCGTTGTCCATCGATCCCACAGACGCCGCGCGCTTGCCCCGAGAGGGGCGATCGGAGCGAAGCGGAGATCGCCCCTCTCGGGGCGCCGACTCGAATCCTGAAGTGGTCGCACGCCCCACACGCCGGCGGTTCACCGCCGAGTTCAAAGCCGGCATCGTCCGCGAGGCCGACGCATGCACGAAGCCCGGAGAGATCGGTGCGCTGCTTCGTCGCGAAGGGCTGCACTCATCGCATCTCGCAGTCTGGCGACGCGATCTGCGCGAGCACGGCGTCCAAGCTCTCGCGGCCAGGCGTCGCGGTCCCGCGCCGGCGCCCAAGCCGAGCGCGCGCGAGGTCGAACTCGAACGCCGTGCACGCAAGCTCGAGAAGCAACTCGCCAAAGCACAGGCGATCATCGCGTTCCAAAAAAAAGTGCACGAGCTGCTGGGGATCCCCCTGAAACAGCACGAGATCGACGAGGACGACTCGTGATGGCTGTCAGCGAAGTTCGCGACGCGCTCGGAGTTCGCGATGCGTGTGCGGCGCTCGGGCTCCCGCGCGCGACGTGGTACCGCGCGCAACCACGAATCGTGCTTGAGACGCCGGGCTCGCACACACAAACTCGCCGCTCGAAGTCTTCGCCAAGAGCCCTGCGTGACGATGAGCGCGCACTCGTCGTCGACACGCTCAACAGCGAACGATTCGCCGACATGGCCGTGCCGCAGGTGCACGCGACTCTGCTCGACGAAGGCCGCTATTTGTGCTCGCCGCGCACGATGTACCGCCTGCTCGACGAAGTCGGTCAAGTGCGAGAACGACGCGATCAACTTCGGCATCCGATGTACACGAGGCCCGAGCTGCTCGCATCTGTGCCAAATCAATTGTGGTCGTGGGACATCACCAAGCTGAAGGGGCCCAGCACATGGAACCACTTCCACCTCTACGTGATCCTCGACGTCTACAGCCGCTACGTCGTCGGATGGATGGTCGAAGAGCGAGAGCACGCCGAGCTCGCGAAGGAACTCATCGCGCAGACGATCCGCAAGCAGAGCGTCGATTCCGGTCAGCTCACGATTCACGCCGACCGCGGCTCCTCGATGACATCGAAAGTCGTCGCCTTCCTGCTCGCGGACCTGGGTGTGACTAAAACGCATAGCCGACCGCACGTCTCGAACGACAACCCGTACTCCGAGGCTCACTTCAAGACGCTCAAGTACCGACCCGAATTCCCCGAGCGCTTCGGCTCCGTGCAGCACGCGCGCGACTTCTGTCGCCGATTCTTCGACTGGTACAACAATCGACATCGGCACTCGGGCATCGCGATGATGACTCCGGTCGACGTGCACTGCGGTCGCGTCAACGAGATCGTCGCCCAACGCGTACGCGTGCCGGGCTCGGGCTCTCCCGACTTCCCCGCCGCGCTCTCGAACCCAGCCAGAACCCGCAGGCTCCGTTGGGCCGATCTACTGCGCCGCGTTTTCGCCGTCGACGTTCTCACGTGTCCCGATTGCGGCGGTGCGCGCAGGCTGATCGCCATGATCACCGACGGGCTCGTCGTGCGCAGGATCCTCGACCACCTCGAGCTGCCCAGCACAGCCCCGCCGATCGCCCCCGCCAGAGCGCCTCCCGAGCCCGAGTTCGCCTGGTAGTCCACGACGCGAGCGAGCTGCGCACCTCCAAGGGGGCGCGGTGTGGCGGCGCCGTGCCCCGCGCCGCAAGCCCGGCGACTCTGGCCGGGTCGACGCGGCTCCCGAGCCTGCCCGCAGCACCGAAACGGGGCTCCGAAGGACCGGATCCACTCGTCCGGGGGCTCGAGACCTCCCGGGAATCGGCCCGAACCGCTACCCTCTGCCGGGGGTCATCCGCTTGGAGTTCCTATCCCCGAGACCCAATTCCACGCTGGCTCTCGATCGTAAGCCTGGGCGCCAGCTTTATACCGGGCGGGAAGATCGCGGTTCGCGGATGGGCGGCCCTCGGGGCGATGGCCCCAATAGGGGCGAAATCGTTCAGCAGCGAGAAGCGGGCGCTTGTGGAAATGGCCAAGCGAGACAAGCGGACGGGCATGACGGGTGGCGACATGCAGGCGTACAAGGATTTGAACAAGGCGCTCCCTGATCCCTTCCGTTCCAACCAGGTCCACGGTCCAGAAGCACATCCGCTGCGAACCCCGAACTCTCCGCCAGGCCCTGGACAGACACTTCACGGCCACGTCGGTCCGGTAAACTACATTCCGATCAAGGGCGGTTGATTACCGTGCCCGGAAACACATCGCTATTGCCGTGGTCCTGGAACACCGCCTCAGCGGATCTCGGGATCGAAATTGTTGCGCCGTTCGAAGTTGTCTTGGCGTCGGGAGAGTGCATTAAAGTGCATTTACTGGTTCCTCATTTCGGAGCTGCCAAGGGCATGCTCCTGCTAACCGACTACTCACTCATAGAGGATCACACTAGCGAAATCATTCAAGCGGGGTATGGGTTCTCAGTATTCAGCGAACCTGAGGCAAGCGAGGAGTACGATCGAGACTCCTACATTGAAGTTCTCCGGGACTGGGGCTGGTCTGGCCCAGAGTCCGAGAAGCCTGCGTGGCTTCAAGGCGAAGCGCCCGAGACAGCGTAACGCAGCATAGGGTGGCAGCTTCAGCGCTTCGGGCTTTCGCGTGGATTCATGGATTGAATCCCGGTCGCTCTCCACCCCGCAACCGAAAACCTCATGGCCGCCCTGCAACGGCACGCGCGTCGACTCCACGTACGACGCCGAGGGGCGGCCGCAACTGGAGAGCGTCACGCCCGCCGCCGGAGTGGTCGGCGAGCTTTACGCCCAATTCGCGCACGACGCCCTCGGCCGACTGACCCTGGCGAGCAACGCAGGCTCGGCCGTCACACGCGAGTACGACAGCCTGTCGCAGCTCTCGGCCGAGGTTCTGAACGGCAAGCGCACGCAGATCCGCACTAGCGGCAACGGCTACGTGCAGGGTTTCACCTACCCTGGCGGGCGGGCCATCGGCCACACCCGCGACGGCCTCGGGCGCTTGAAGACCGTGCGTGAGCAAGGCGCGAGCGTCGACGTCTCACGCCTCGAGTACCGGGGTCTCGGAGCGATCAAGTCGCGCGCGTACGCCAACGGGACGGCCACGACCTACCAGTACGACGCGATCCTACGCACGCTCGACGTCTCCCACACGAGCAGCTCGACGACGCTCGCGCGCCGGAGCAGCACGTGGGACCGCCAGAGCAACCGCGTCACGCGACAGAACCCCGGGCAAAGCCCGGTGCGGACGTTCACCGGCACGTACGACTCGGTGGGACGGATGGTGCGCTCGGAGCGCGTGGGCGGCGGGCAGACACCTCAGACGATCCAATACGCGCTGGACGACGTCGGCAACCGCACGAGCGTCGTCGGTGGGCCCGACGCGGGCACCTATGCGATGAGCGCGACCGACGCCCCGCAGAACCTCTACACCTCGACGCCGCTGGGCACGAGCACGTACGACGCGAACGGCAGCCTGAAGAGCCGGGCGAGCAGCGCCCACGCGCTCGCCTACGACTACCGCGAACGACTGGTCGAGTACCACGACGTGGGCAACGGCCGCCTGCACGTCTACGGGTACGATGCGCTGGGACGGCGGTACAAGAAGGTCACGGACAGCGGAACGCCGCAGTTGAACGAGACGCGCTACTTCTTCGACGGCGGGTGGAACGTGCTCGAGGAGCGCGACGAGGAGGATCAGGTCGTGGCCACGTACGTGCGCGAGGACGGGCTCGATTCGCTGGTCGAGATCGCGCGGGACGCGTCGGGCGCGGGGAACTTCCAGGCCTGGGCGGTGCATGCGGACGATCTGAATAGCGTGGTGGCGCTCTCGAACGTTAATGGCGGGCTGGTCGAGGAGTACGAGTACCGCGACTACGGCGAGGTCGTGAACGCGGCGACGATGCAGCCCTTAGGAGGCTCGGTGGTCGGGAACACGACATTCTTCACCGGGCGCGAGTTGGACGGCGAGACGGGTTTGTACCAGTACCGGCACCGCTACCTCGATCCGAGCGCGGGCAGGTTCGTGTCGCGGGATCCGCTGGGGACTTGGGGTGACGCGGCGAACCTGGGGAACGCGCAGGCCTACTGCGGCAACAACCCCTGGTCGCGGGTCGACCCGTTGGGGCTAGATTGCGCCTACCCCGCAGCGTTGCTGCCGCCCAGCATCCGCGGAGACTGTCGCAAGGGGAGCACCGACAGAAAGGGTGTCAAGGGCGACTGCGAGCACCATGGATCCGCCTCGGGCAAGCAGGGAAAGTCAGGCGAGCGCATCAGCGATGCCGAATACGCAAGCGCGGAGCGAAGAGCGGCCGGAGAAGAGATTTTGGGCAGAAGGCCGTCGATGATCGATACCTTCAATCAGAACGCAGCCGCTGAAGCGGAGCTGGGCGGAGAAGGCTCGTCCTGGATGGAAGGGTGGATAGACGCAGACGGATTCGTGCACTTGGAAGGGTCAATAAATGGCGAGGACTTTGACACAGTCTATGACCCAGCCACGAGCGCCGGCAGATTTAGCATGTTCCGTGATATGCAAGATCTCAACGGCCGCATGGTGGACAATCTCATCCTCGCTGTTGATGCGGCGAACAGGAAGGAAGTGATCCTGGGCTTAGTAGGCGTGATTCCGGTTGGGCGCCTCGCGACCGTCATCGTCAAAGTGGGGGGCGCGGCCGGGCGAGTCTTGGCTGGTGCCGGGCGCAAGATCGCAGACCTGTTTCGGAAGACCAATGGCGCAGGGGGGGGCAGCGCAGGCGTTTGATCCGAACAAGCTCCACCACATCTTCGGGAAGTCTGGACGTGGCCTAGACGGTGTCGTCAAGGCAACGGGGTCAAGGGAGGCCGCGTTTGGTGCCATGGAGAAAGGTGCGCAAGCCGTAGTTGACGCGGGCAAGTTGACAGGAAACTTCGAGACCGTGGTGAACATCGGAGGTATACATGTCACCGTGCGGGGCAAGGTCCTTGGCGGTGTGGCCAGAATCGGGACGGCATTCAGAAACCAATGACCCAAGACTTGATCGACCTTGAGCGAAGCGTCATTGCGTTGCTGCTTGCAGGGCAACATCCCGTGCTGGATGCTCTTCGCAGGCAGTTTCAGGTATCCAACGTCGAAAGGCGAGAGCTTACTGGATGCGGATTCTTCACGTACTTCATCGTGGACCACTCCGCAGCGCCACCGTCGGCACAGAAGAGTCTTCGTATTGGAGATGTCGATGCCATTATCCCTGGCCTTAGGCTCGGTGCTGGTTTCGTGCTGTTTGTCGAAGACGGGTACTTGGACAATCTTGAGGGATATACCTATGACGAGCCGTGGCCGAGTTCGGTCTCGGGGTTCGAGACCACGTACACGGGCGGATCGCGGAACATGGAAGGCCTCAACCTCGACCACGAGGCGGACTAAGGGCCTGCGCAAAAATAACCTTGACGATCACTTGCGAGGCTTCAGCGCGTAGTTCCACTCACCGTGGAAGGATTGAGGTGTAAGCCGCAGGCTAGCCATCTGCTCGTCGCTGACCTTGATCTCGGTCTCGTAGTGGTCGGTATCGATGGCCGCCTTGACGATCAGTCCGGCGCGCATCGTTGTGCTGGAGATGAGGTTGACCACCGTTTGATGGCTGATCAGCGGTCGCCCGCGCCAGTTCCGCGTGATAAAGCTGAAGAGACGGTGTTCTATCTTGTTCCACTTGCTGGTGCCCGGCGGGAAATGGCAGACGAGTAGCTTTAGACCCAATGCCTTTCACTTAGCGCGGCTCCTCTCACGGAGGGGCCCTGGGACGGGCTTCGGCTTCGTGCGGGATGCCGACGGATGTTCTGGGCGCGTTCGTCCTCACGGGGCACGGAGCATTCTCTGGGTCAGTCGATGTGAGACTCGTTCCATGTCACCCACGAGCAGGGCGAACGCGCCAAAAACCGCGCCACAACGCCCGAATATCCGTGTGTAGCTCGTTGACGTTGATCGACGATCTGGCGTGTGCTTCTCTTGCTACATGCCTGAACGAAAGAGTGTCTCCCAGCCGTCGACGTTCTCACGTGTCCCGATTGCGGCGGTGCGCGCAGGCTGATCGCCATGATCACCGACGGGCTCGTCGTGCGCAGGATCCTCGACCACCTCGAGCTGCCCAGCACAGCCCCGCCGATCGCCCCCGCCAGAGCGCCTCCCGAGCCCGAGTTCGCCTGGTAGTCCACGACGCGAGCGAGCTGCGCACCTCCAAGGGGGCGCGGTGTGGCGGCGCCGTGCCCCGCGCCGCAAGCCCGGCGACTCTGGCCGGGTCGACGCGGCTCCCGAGCCTGCCCGCAGCACCGAAACGGGGCTCCGAAGGACCGGATCCAATCGTCCGGGGGCTCGAGACCTCCCGGGAATCGGCCCGAACCGCTACCCTCTGCCGGGGGTCATCCGCTTGGAGTTCCTATCCCCCCGGTGGATCTGCCGCTGGGGTAGTATCCTCGTGCATCGCCTCCTGTGGCGGTCCAATGGGCACCTTTCCCCAACTCGAGTGTGAGAGTGAGGGGCCACTCGGTGGCGGTTCCTCGAATCCTTCAAGTGCGGGATGCGGTTCTGAAGCCGATTGGGAAAAGAAGCGCTCGGGGGGGACGTGCCCGCAAGGCAACACATGGATGTAGAGCCGTTTTAGGATCCGCATGGAGCCGATTATTCGTTCGGCCGAACGT
>Ga0163149_10007672_pt1 | contig 10847 bp, 19 predicted proteins | sample OliLakLV19MP5G1_FD_148604 | JGI IMG/M metagenome (GOLD analysis project Ga0163149, IMG submission 148604) | Freshwater microbial mat bacterial communities from Lake Vanda, McMurdo Dry Valleys, Antarctica - Oligotrophic Lake LV.19.MP5.G1 | ecosystem: Environmental > Aquatic > Freshwater > Lake >...
GGGTGGTACCGACCCAAGCCTCCTCACGAGCCGACGCGTCACGAGGCCACCCAGGCGCACTGCCGCACGAAAGACGAGACCACCGTCGAGCGCTCGAACAGGCGGCGCTTCGTCGCCTCGCCGTACCGTCGCGCAAGCTCGTCCTCGCTCAGGCCCGATGTCACGATGGTCGGAAGCCCGGCGTTGTACCTCGCCTGCGCGACGTCGAACACCACCGCGATGTCTTCGCGTCGACCGGCCGGCTCGAAGCCGACCTCGTCCAGGATGAGTAGCGCCGTGGTCTTCGCGCGCGCCACCATCGGCGGATCGCTGTCGACTCGAGCGGCGCCGAAGCCGCTGCGCGCGTGCTCGGTGCGCACTCGGTGCAGGTCGAGCGTCGACATGAAGCGAATGCCTGCCGCTATGCGCACCTGCTCCGCGGTCTTCGCCGTGTCGAGCCTATGGCGGGCGATGGCGACTGCGCACGTCGTTTTGCCCGCGCCGGTGCTGCCCAGGAGCACGAGGCCGCCGGTCTTGACCGACCACGTGCGCGCCGCCCGCAGCATGTCCGGCGCCACCATTGCGGCAAGCTCCGGGTTGCCCAGGTGCGCGTGAGGCATCGAGGGCAGCGTCCGTCGCGCGTACGCCAGCGCCATGCCGCGCAGCTCTTCGATCTCGGCGTTGGTGCAGTCGGCGCAGAGGTCGCCGCGGCTGGGCACCTCGCGATCGCATCGGCATCGGTGCCGCACCGGATCGCCGCTCGGGTGGTCGATGAGTGCCATTACGGTTCGTGCCATTGCGGGGTCGGGCATTAGAACGGGATCTCCTCTGGGTCGATGCCCTGCTCGGCGCATTCGCGCAGACGCTGGGCTTCGCACTCTGCGTTGAAGGCTGCGCGCTTGCGCTCCTCAGTGGCCTGGTAGCCAGGGCTCCGCTGGACGTCAGGCCTCGGCGCCGTACCGAAGCGCTCGGCGTTGGCCTGCCACGTGCGCCAAGCGGCTGCCCAGTCCACGAAGCGTGAGTCTTTGGCTCGATGGTGGTCGAGCCACTTGCTGACCTCGCGTCCCCAGCCCGAGTCGTCACGAGACGGGATGGCGAGCGCTTCGAGCCACGGTCCAACCGCGGCGTCAGGCTGCCTCGTCGACGGCTTCTTTCGGTCGACCCTGGGATGGGCGCGCGCCCTCGCGTGCGTCTTCGCGTGCGGCTCCGCCGCGCGCTCCCCATCAGGGATCTGCGGTTGGTTTTCTGGGGTGGCTGGGCTTAAGATGGGATGGGATGGGATAATGCTAGGGTCCTGCCAGGCAGCCGCTACATGGCAAGCGCTAGCTGCTGCTGTAGCAGCTGCTAGGCGTGTGCTAGCAGCCTCGGCCTTGCGGATGCCGCCCTTACTGCCAGCTAAGCGCTTGGATTCGATGCTTGCCCGGACCTGTGCTGCGGTAGGGTTCCACTCGCAGTAGTCGTGCAGCAGCAGGTCGGAGCTGCCCTCGATGCGCTCGGCAAGTCCAGCGTCGACGAGCTTCGCCCACACCCTCGCCGGAGCGATGGCGAGGCACGTGTCGAGCGTGACGCGGCCGTCAGTTCCCTCCCCGGCGGAGGTGGCGCCGGCCCGGCAGAAGGCGCCCCAGCACTCGTTCCCGGCCCGTAGAATCTTGCGGTGGAACGCGCTCTTGTCGTCGACTCGGAACCAGCTCACGGCAGCACCCCTTCCCACTCGCGACACCGCCTCATCTCATCCTCCGACACCTCGACCAGCTCGACGCGCACACCGTAGGGTCCGCGCGCCTGGGCGTACTGCCACGTCACCATCGACTCGTCCCCGTCGTCGCCGCCGAGAGCATCGGCGACGCCGTCACGGACCGCCTTGAGGCATCCGGCGACGTTGTCGCTATCGAGCTTGCGCGGCCCGATGCGCGTGAGCAGGACCGTCACCGGCCATTGCGTCGGCTCCAGCGCGCGACACAGCAACGCGGCCGTTCCGCGTTCGCCCTTCACCCGCTTGGCTCGCGCCCGCCAATGCTCGCGGGCGTTCTGCGATCCGATCAACTTCACTTGCCAGGCCACGATCATGTCGACCTCGCAAACAATTCGCCCTGTTGGGCTCGCAGGCAGTGTGGCGAAAACCAGATCCGCTCTAACGCGCGATTGTTGTTGCCCTCCTTTGCGTACCCGCGGGCGGCCTTCCACGCGTGCACGCGCCAAGACGCCGGCATGTCGTGCTCCCCCTCGTAGCCGCAGAGCGCGATGCGCAGGTCGGGATCGTCGCCGTGCTCGAGCGCCCACGCGCGAACCAGCGCCGAGATCTTCCCGTCGTCCTCGCTGTAGAGGTACGGGTCACGGAGCTCGAAGCTGTACGGCGGATCGAGGAAGACCGCGCAGGGCATCCTGCCACCGACGTTTTTGCCCTTTCCGAGCACGCTGTTGCCGAGCACGCGCTTCCAGTCCCCGCAGGCGACGCGCACCCGCCGAAGCCGCGCCTGCAGCGCCAGGAACCAGTCGACGCACGGTGCGGCCGCGACGCCGTTCAGGCCCCGATCGTTGCCGAGCGCCGGGAGGTGCACGCCCTGGCCGGCGCCGTTGTCGGTACCGACCGCCAGCATCGGCATCTGGTCGTGAGCTCCATCGCTGTGCACGCCCATTCCTGTGCTGTCGCCGGACATGTGCGGGCGCTTAAGCTGCGGGTGCTTCCCATTGTTCGGCTCCATGCACCAGCCTGAGCCGATCCATTGGCACAAGCCCCACACCCACCAGCCGGCGATCTTCACGTCGTAGAAGTCGGGATCGACGTGCATGCGCTCGCGGAACTCGACCTGGTTCACGAGCCACTTGTGGCGCGCGTGCAGGTCCGCCTCGTTCACCGGCCAATCGGCCCAGCGCGCCACCTCGTCGGGCTGAGCATGAACCGCGCGCCAAAAATTAGCCAGGTACCGGTCGCGATCGTTGACCGTCTCGATCTTGCCTGCGCCGCCGGGGCGGTGAAGCAGCACGGCAAGGGATCCAGCGAAAGGCTCGATGTAGTTGGGCACGTCAGCGCCGAAGGCCGCCCACACGACGTCGGCAACGCGCCGCTTGCCGCCGAACCAGGGGAATGGTGCGCGTAGGAGGTCAATCACCAGCACGCTCCAAGCGGGCCAAAAGCCGTGGCCCATTGCGCACGATCGAAGCCGAGCCCGATCAGCGCGCTGGCGTGTGTCGGCGAGCCACCTGGCTTCAGGCTGCCGTCCGACTGCGGCGACAGGTAGCGGATGCGCTTGGCGGGAACGCAGATCCGGTAGTCGCCGAGATCGCAAAACCGCTGCAACTGCGAAAGCTGCTCGATGGAGTACGCCATGTAGACCGCCTGCTCGCAGTCGTCCGTACTCGACGAGCGGTGCCGCCTCAGCAGATCGGCGAACCAATTGCGCGGCGGACTCGGTGGGTTCATCCACACGCGAGGACCCCAATACGAGCGCGCTAGGCCGTCGTCGGGCAGACCGCAGAAATCGGTAGCCTGCACGATGGTCTGAGCAAGTGGGCAGCTACATGGGTCGAAGTCTATTCCGCCCATTGCCATCCGAGCGGCCTCGACGTAGATCGCCGGCGAGTACCATTCGCTCGACCTTGCCGTGAGCTGCGCGGCCTCGGGGAGTCTGCCATAGGCCGGCGCACAGAGTCCCTCGAGGCAATCGAGCACCAGCAGGTCCAGCGTCTCGAGCTGTCCCGACGTGATCTCTTCGGTGCTGGCTTGCTTCGGGGAGTCATTGCTCATCGCTTCACCCACATGTCCATGATTTGCCTAAGCCTCCCGCTACGCGCCAGCTTGCGCAGCGCCCGTGACTCGACATCCTTCACTGCCTGGTGCGACACGCCCAGCTCATCGGCGACCTCTTGCAGGGTCATCGCGTAGAGCGGTTCGTCCTGTACCTCCGCGGGTTCGTCACTGTACTGGCGCACGAGCCTGACGACCTTCACGCTGACCTCGCCATTGCCAGGATCACGAGCGGCACCAGCCGCGACCGGTACTCGCTATCGGTCAGGTACGGCCGCTCAGATGGCACACCGACGCTGTCTGCCAGACGCTGTAGCTCGAGCCTGGACGCTCGCCATAGCCGCGCATTGATGGTGGCATCCATCGAGCGCAGGCGAGGCCGCATGGCGATGCGGCAGGCGATGCAAAAGCGATCCTCGACGGCGACGTAATGGCCGCAGGCGCCCTCGCACGGGATTGCGCGGCATCTCATCACGAGCGCGCGCGCCTCTTCAGCGCCTCGAGCAATCGGTGGTTGGCGTCCCCCATCCGCTCGCACGCACAGGAGCGGCGTTCATTTATCGCGCAGAGCTTTGCGTTCAGCGCATCGCACTCCGGCTGCAGCGCCTGCCGCTCAGCTTCGATGCGCTCGAGGTCGAGCATGATCAGCGCGCATTCGTGGCCGGCGTCGTCGACGTCGTTCACGCCGCACCTCGCAGCCGCTCGACGGTGGCGAGCACCTCCATGACCTGCGCGTCGCCGAGCGCGCCTGACGCGATGGCGTCGACCACGCGGTTGATCGCGGCGTGGCGATCGACGACGGGAGCGGTCAGCTCCGCGCGAGGTGACCAGTTGCGGCCGTCGTGGGTGACCTCTTCGTGGTAGGGGCACGGCGCCTGGCGAGGGCGCGTCAAGAGGCGACCCTCTCGTCTGGCTTGGTTGCGCACTGCATGTGGCCTTGCAGGATCGCTCCCATCGCTCTGGCGAACTTCTTCGTCTCGTCATCCTCCGCCAGAACGCCGCGAAGAGGCAGTCGCAGTTGGCCGGTTCCAAGGCAGTGCTCTGCGCTGATCAACGACGCGGCGAGCACCGTGCTGGTCATCAAATTTTTCTCGCGCCTCGCGCTTTCCACGAGCGGGTTGTCGGTGTTTAGGGCGATGGTCGGCTCCTTGAACTCGCCAATGCCGGCGGCCTCTCCGAGAGCCATGTGCACGACCCTGTAGCTGCCACACGCCGAGCGACGGCCAAGGAACGTAGAGCCGTCTTGCTCCTCGCGCGCGCGCTTGTGGCGACCACCTTTCCCGGTCGGGCGCCTTGGTCCAGCAGAGTCACCGTCGTCGCGCTTCGCTTTGGAGTCAGCGCCGAGCGATGCGTTGATGGCTCCAGCGATCTGCGACTCGAACGCAGCGGATTCGAGCCTTGAACCAAGCTCATCAGCTCGCTTGAGTAGCGGGGTCAGGGCGGCGAGGACCGCCGCATAGAGCTGCTCCTCGTCTTCGAGGATGGCGTTCTTGTTCTTCGACAACTTCCAACTCTCGTCCAACATCACGAACCCGCAGACGCGCGCAGTGTTGAACTCCCCGCAGCCATTGGCACACGACGGAAGAATCACGCGAAAGCCGTGAGCGTACGTCAAACCCCATCGGGGGTTGAGTTGGCCTTCTTTCACGATCCCGCAATGCACATTGGCTCGCTTCCCGGCGGCGATTACCGTCTCGCTGATGTGTCCGGACTCGAAGTCCGGCAGCTTCCAGCGCACAAGCGGCTCAGGCTTCGAGCCACCTATTGCAATAGAAATCTGGGCGCCGTCCTTAATGGCCGGGGAGTACATATATCCAAGGTCCGACCGAAGATTCGAGATGCGAGCGGCGCCGAGCGGCTGCCTGGGACACGGCTTGACTAGAAGGCTAGTCCCGCGCTCTCCAACCTCCGCCCGCCTCTTGGTCGGGTCTGGCGCCTGCCAGTTGTTCCGAGCCATCTCCGCCCAGCGCACCGTCACCTCCCGAATGTCTCGACCGTGGACACTTGCGACGACCACTTGTGAGTCCTCGCCACCAAGCGAAAGCAGGGCGTCCTTTGCTCCAATGCCATAACGACCAAGGCGCGTGGATCGGTGGTGTCTGTGGTCGCCGAGCGTGAAAAGAGAGCCAAGGTTGGCGCACCCGTCGCCATTGTCTCGAATGGAGAACGCGTCCTTTCGGAACTCGATCTCAATGGTCATGGCGCCAGCATCGAGAGAGTTGTCGATCAACTCCCCGAGCATCGTCTTGAAGTTCAGCGACTGCGCGCACAGCGCGCGCAGGTAGTCACTCTTAGGCGTGCAGTCCATCGTTGCCTCCAAACTCGTTTGCGTCCCACTTCTCGATTTTGTTGGCCAGCTCCCGCAGCTTGAAGACGAGCCGAATGCGCTTGCGCCCGACGGGCCAGCGGTCCGTTAGCTCGCCCACGTAGATGCACACATCGGCCAACGCCTCGTCCTCGAGCCACGGCTCTGGCTCGTCGCTGTCAGGCACTTCAACTGCCTTTGGCTCTGACGCCGCAGCCGCCGGCGCAGTCTTCACCGGTGCTCTCGGCTTCTCTTTCGCCGGCTCCGTCGAGCGCAGGATGGCCGCGGTCGTAGGCCGCTTGCCCCCGCACTTGAGCCCCTCGACCTGCCGCTCGAACTCCTTTGCCGGAATGGCGGCGAGCTTCTGGAATTGGTGCGACTCCTTTTTTGAGACCCCGAGGTCGGAGAGCGGAAGTGGAGTTTCAAAAAGTAACTCCACTTTTTTGCCAGCGCCGCGGGCTCCGTTCTGCTTCGGCGCCTCCTTCAGCAGCTGCCCCATGCGACGCTCGGCCCTGGCGACGATCTCCGTGATGTACACCTCGGACTCTTTGCCGGCCTTGCGCGTGCGCTCGTACACCGCCATCGCCTTGGCCTGGTCGCGCAGCTCCTTGGCCTCGTCGACGGCGACGCACGCCGCGAGCATCGCCTGCGCGCGCTCAACCGTTAGCGTCCCATCATTGGCTGTGCGCGCGATGGCACCCATCACGCGATGACCGCCATCCCGATCCGCCTGTCGACCGCGATGAAGCCGTCCTCGTCGGCCCACAACACGCGGTCGGGTCCGGCCGCGATCGCAGCGGCGTCGAGCCAAGAGGGGGCGTCGACGGCGACGGCAGCGTCGAGGATCGGATCCAGGTCGTCGCGCTCCCATGTGCCCTCCTCGAGACGTCCCGCACCGGTATCGCAATGGTCAACGTGAGTCGTCATGATTGGTCTCCATGGTGGTTTCAGACAGCGTCGACTTCGCGGAGCTCGACGCCACCGTTGGGTTTGGCAGCGTGATGGCGGTGCTCATTCAAGCCGCCTTTCGGGCTGGGATCTGCCAGGCGCCGGTCGGGACGCCGCTCGCCGTGATCGATTGGATCCGCGTGGCGAAGTCGACCCGTGGGACTTGCTTGCCCGCCATCCACCGCCAGAGCACGGCGGGCGCAACCTTCAGTTCGCGCGCCAACCACGCCTTGGTCCGGCCCTCTTTCGTCAGCCACTTCTCGAGGCGTTTCCCGGCGGAGCAGAGTTCAACCATGTGCTACTGGACGGTAGCGACAGCGGTGGGCGCTGTCAATCGGTAGCAGCACCGATTGACAGCGCTACCGGTCGGTAGTAGGTATTGGCGATGGCAACCACCGACCGCACCGCCCTCCGCAACCAGATCGCCGTGGTCCTGTGCGGCTGCGGCAGGCGCTTCAGCCGCGCCGCCTGGCAGCTGCTGCAGATTGTCGGCCACGTCGATGCGGAGACTGGCGAGCTGTGCGGAGCTGCACCGGGCGCGATCGAGATGCGCAACTGCTCCGCTTGCCGGTCGACGATCACGAGGTCGCTGTGAGCTGCCGCTGCTCCCCCACCGTTTCGCATTGAGAGGCCCGACCATGATCAAGATCGTTCATCGCTTCTGTCCCTCGCAGGTGCTTTTCGAGAGCACCGCCGAGACGCTGCGCGAAGCCGTGCTCGAGGCGGTCAAGAATGGCGCGAGCCTCGTGGGCGCGGACCTCGTGGGCGCGAACCTCGGGGGCGCGAACCTCGTGGGCGCGGACCTCGTGGGCGCGGACCTCGCCGATGAGCGAAACGACCTCTTTGAGATCCTCAAGGCCGCGCCAAAAGAGGTCGCTGGCCTTCTGCGCGAGCTGCGCGCGGGCAAAATCGACGGCTCGACGTACACGGGCCGGTGCGCCTGTCTCGTGGGCACGATCGCCAAGCTGCGCGGCGTCGACCACCACGACCTCGGCCGCGGCCTCGCGCCCAACTCCGCGCGCCCAGCTGAGCAGTGGTTCCTCCACCTCAAGCCTGGAATGACTCCGCGCCATAGTCCGGTGGCCGAGGTGACCGAGGGATGGATCGTCGCGTGGATGGAGGCCAACGGGCAGGACCCGCGGCAGTTCGTCCAAGTAGGGACTCGGACCGAATGGGAGTCCGCAGACGGACAGCGGACCGTCGCCAAGCCCGCGGGCAAGTCGAAGCGGATCACTATCCGACGATTCGCGAAAGCAGATGTGCAGTCATGATCCGAAACGAGGTCGCTGTGAGCTGCCGCTGCTCTGCCTGCACGCTTGGCTGCGAGCCTCACGAGTGCCAGCTGCTGCCACCGGCGCCGACGGACATCTACACGATCACAGCGGCCTGGGCGACGGCTCACCGTCGCCGCTCCGTCCTCGACGCCGCGGACGCCGCGCTCGATCTCGGCCTGGTGGGGCTAGGCTTCACCGGCGCGGACCTGCTGGCGATCTCGACCGAGCTGGTGCTCCACGTGCGCCAGCGCATGTCGGAGCCGCTGCCGGCGGTGGTGACCTACAGCCGCAGCGGAGAGCGCATGGGCGCCCGGTGCCCGCGCTGCCTATCGCCAGCGGACGGTCACGGCTGCGGCGTGGAGCTGCGACGGGAGCCGCTGTCGCTGGAGATGGCGCTGAGCATGAGCCTGGCAGAGCCCAGCAATGACGAGAGGGGGGCGCCATGACCCTCGACCCCGACGCGGACATCGGCGCAGAGTTCGCCCGTCGTCGTCTCGCGCACGCGCGCCGTCACGGCCTCCCCGTGCCGCGGTCGCTGCGCAGTGTGGTGACTACCGCCACGCTACCGCCACGGGAGCGAGCGGAGCTTGCGCGGCGCCTCGGATGCAGCATTCGTTGGCTGCTGACCAAGGGCCTCACGGCGGGCAGCATCCGAGAGATGGCCGATGCCAAGGAGAAGGCCGATGCTGCCCAGTGACGCCGCGATCGCGGAGGGTCGTCACCTACTGCTCATCGACCTGTCCGCGATCTACTACCAGGCATGGCACAGTCAGTCTCCGCACGACGCGGCCACGGCCGCGCACGACGCGACCGTGCGCCGCGTCCGACAGCTCGCTGAGCGGTTCGGTCATGTCGCCGTGTGCTGCGACCACCCATCGCCCAGCTGGCGAAAGCTGCGATACGCCGGCTACAAAGCCCACCGCGAGGCCAAGCCGCCCGACCTCTTGGTGCAGCTCCGCAATGCCTGCGAGACCCTGCTGGCGGATGGATTCCTGCTGTGGGAAGTTGAGGGGTACGAGGCGGATGACGTAATAGCCTCGGCTGTAGCGCAGGCTCCGCCAGACGTGAGCCTGACCATTGCGACAGCAGACAAGGATCTGTCTCAGCTGGTGGGTCCAGGCGTGCGCATCCTGTCGACCCGAGACAGCGCCTTCGCTGGCGTGGACGAGGTCACCGCCAAATACGGCGTGGGTCCGGAGCTGCTCGGTGACTGGCTGGCGCTGGTGGGAGACACGTCGGACAACATCCCCGGCGTCCCCGGCGTCGGCGCCAAAACGGCTACGCTGCTGCTGCAGCGCTGCGGGAGCATCCTCGGCGTGCTCGACATGGCGCGAGATGAGGCCAGCGAGATGAAGGCGAGGACGCGTGAGTCTCTGCTGCGGTGCGAGCAGACGCTGGCGCTTGCGCGGACCCTGGTGGAGCTGCGTCGAGACGTGCCTGTCGACGTGGAGTCTGCGCTGCTGCCGCGCACGCTGCGGCCATTGCGGAGCGCGTCCGATCAGGAGCTTGGGGCAGAGACATACGAGGAGACGAGCATGGACCATAACGAAGAATTGAACGAAGAAGTGCCGGCCGAAGTGACGCCTGCTGTGGCAGCCGAAGCGCCGCCGGCGGCAGCCGAGATCGTGCGCTACGATCCACCGCCGCAGCATATCGTGGCACACGTCACGGCTGGCTCCGACGACTGGACGCTGGCGCTTGAGCCGCAATCGCCAGAGTCCGCCTGGAAGCTCGCCGGCGTGTTTTTTAATAGCCGCATGTTCGGGGGCTTCAGGAGCCGCGAGGCGGTCTTCGCGGCGATCATGTTGGGTCGCACGCTGGGGCTGCCGGCGGCCACAGTGGTCCGCGGATGCCACGTGATCGAGGGCAAGCTGACGATGAGCGCACAGCTCATCGTTGGGCTCGTGATGAAGTCCGGTCTCGCGGACTACTTCAAGTGCTCGGAGCGGTCGCCGGAGAAGTGCACGTGGAAGAGCCATCGCAAGGGCGACCCCGACGTTACGCCCGTGAGCGTGACGTGGACCATTGCGGACGCGAGGCGAGCTGGCCTCGCGCGTGGCGGCAGCGGCTGGGAGAAGTACCCGTCGCAGATGCTGTCTGCGCGAGCGAGCGTGGACCTGGCGCGGATGGTGTACCCCGACGTCGCTGGCGGCCTGTACACCCCGGAGGAACTCGAGGAATCATGAATATCTGCTGCTGTTCTTCGCTCATCTGGGACCCACTACTGCGTGGGATGACTTGCGGCGGTCTCGAGGTCGTCGGTTGGCTCGTCTGCTCCGCTTGCGGCCGCGCCTCGCTGGACGACCGGAGCAAGAGCTGCGAATCGGTGGACTGGAAGATCTCGAAGGGCGGGCGCTCTGTTGACGCCGGCCGCTTCCGCATCCGCGCAGAGGGAGACGGCGACGTCGCGGCGTTGATGGAACGAATCAAGAAACTGCCCCAGCTCGAGCTCGAGCTGGAAGCACTGAGGAGCCAGAGGAATGACGCGCGGTGACGAGGCGGCGTCGAAGGAGGCCGCGTGGGCGGCTTGGGAGGCGGCGAAGGCGGCGCTCGCGCAGAAGAAGGCGGCGTGGTCGGCGGCGCGCGCGCAGAAGAA
>Ga0163149_10007673_pt1 | contig 10847 bp, 11 predicted proteins | sample OliLakLV19MP5G1_FD_148604 | JGI IMG/M metagenome (GOLD analysis project Ga0163149, IMG submission 148604) | Freshwater microbial mat bacterial communities from Lake Vanda, McMurdo Dry Valleys, Antarctica - Oligotrophic Lake LV.19.MP5.G1 | ecosystem: Environmental > Aquatic > Freshwater > Lake >...
CATCTACAAACTCACTTTTTCTGGCTTCAATGGCTATTTGCTCTATAAGGTTGGTAGCGAGCTCGTGGTATTTTATCTTGGTTTTTTGCTCGGGTTTGATGTGAGCTTCTTGTTGGGTTATCTTTTTGCCAGTTTCAATAGATTTTGGGTAATGAGTCAGAATTTGGCTTTCAATTCGATCTTTCAAAGGCGTAACGATGCTTCCTCTGTTGGTGTAATCTTCGGGATTGGCAGTGAATACAAATTGAATATCAAGAGGCAGTCGCATCTTAAATCCACGTATCTGAATATCGCCTTCCTGCAAAATATTGAACAAAGCTACCTGAATACGTGCTTGCAAATCGGGCAGTTCATTGATTACGAATATTTGTCTGTGCGAACGGGGAATAAGCCCGAAATGTATCACTCTTTCATCTGAATAGGGCAATTTTAATGAAGCGGCTTTTATTGGGTCAACATCGCCAATCAAATCGGCCACCGATACATCAGGTGTGGCTAGTTTTTCAGTATATCTGTCGGAGCGATGCAGCCAAGCAATGGGCGTTTGCTCGCCTTGTGCCTTCAAAATATCTTCTGCCTGCCTAGAAAGGGGAGCAAGTGGGTCGTCAAATAATTCGCAACCAGCAATATAGGGTACGTATTCATCAAGCAAATCAACCATTAATCGTGCAATACGGGTTTTGGCTTGCCCACGCAAACCAAGCAATATAAAATTGTGCATAGAAAGCAAGGCACGCTCCACATCTGGCACTACGGTGTCTTCATAGCCCCATATTCCTTCAAATACTTTTTCTTTGTTTTTAAGTTTATGTATAAGGTTTTCTCTGAGTTCTTGTTTGATAGAGCGGGCTTTATAGCCGTTGGCTTTTAGATCTTTTAAGGTATTGATGGTTTGGATTGATTTTTCAGTATACATGCTTTGAAATCGAGTGAAAAGTAAAGTACAGATTCAACTAGCGAAAGGCTAATTAAGTTCTAAATGCCAGAAATTTAAAGAGTTGGTAAATTCAGCGATTAAAATAGCGAATCAAAAACTTGTAATCGCCACAATTGCAGATATTTATTTGATATTTAGTATATTTGAATAATATGATTTAGATATTATGACACTCACCAAGGAAAAAGCCACAGTTGACGATTATATGAAACTTCCCGAGGGAGGCAAGTATCAATTGATAGATGGCGAAATAATAGAAATGGCAAGTCCAATATTTACTCACCAGCAACTTCTAGCTTTAATATTTTGGAAATTATTTACTGTAAATCAATCAAATAAACTTGGAGAGCTAATAACCGCCCCATTTGTTGTACATTTTGATGAAGAGAATATATTTCAGCCAGATATTTTATTTGTCTCCAAAGAAAGGTTTTCAATTATTGACAAATGGATAAATGGAGCACCCGATGTAGCCATTGAAATTCTTTCACCTGCTACAGCTTATAACGATAGCCACAAGAAATTTCACATTTATGAAAAATATGGGGTAAAAGAATATTTTTAGTAAACCCAGAAGTTATGGAAGTAATATGCTACACACCTGATAGCAAAGGCAAATACAATGAACATTACAGAGAATATAATTTGCTAAAATCAGTGGTAATGGATTGCGAAATCAGATTAAAGGACGAGTAATCAATATCAACCGTAAAGAACAATCGTAATTATACCTGTTATTTGAAACTCACTTTTATAGGTTCGGGAAATGTAGCTTGGCATTTGGCTCAAGCATTTGAAAAAACAAGCCACCATTCGGTGGCCGAAGTTTACAGCCGAAGCCTTACCAACGCCAAAAAGCTCACTGCAAAGCTCTATAATGCCACCGCTACAAATTCGCTCGATTTCACCCAAAGTAAAGCAGAAGTATTTTTTATTGCCGTAACAGACGATGCCTTAGCACATATAGCTGCTGAAATACGATTTCCAAAAGATGTAATTGTGCTTCATACCTCTGGCGCACAATCAGTTGAGGTGCTTGATAGTATTAAAAATGTAAAAACAGGAGTTTTTTACCCTTTACAAACATTTACCAAAGCCAAGCCAGTAAACTTCCAAACTATACCTATTTGCATAGAAGTAAAAGACAAGTTGCAGGAAAAATTAATAGAAAAGCTGGCATTTACAATATGTGAAAATGTGGCTTTTGTAAACTCATACGATAGAAAAGTATTGCACTTAGCGGCCGTTTTCGCTTGCAATTTTACCAATCATCTGTTCGCAATTGCCAATAAAATACTTAAAAAGGAAAATTTAGATTTCAAGATTTTACAACCTTTGATAGAAGAAACTGTGAAAAAAGCATTTTCTAATACCCCTGAGAAATCGCAAACAGGGCCGGCCGCTAGGCACGATAATAAAACTATTCAAGTGCACTTGCAACTACTTGAAAACGACACATTAATTCAATCTATCTACAGAAACATTAGCGATAGCATACAAAATGGGCATTATGTTTCAATGAAGTAAGATGGTTTTATGGCTCAAATTTCACAATAAACTATTAAGATGAGATTAGCATATTATTAAACTTTAATATAATTATTGTGCCAACATAAAAAGTCTGTCTGTATGCCAATTTCACATAAATGCCTAATTTTTTCTACCTTTGCCACCCAAATTTGAATACAGGTTTGAATTTTCACCTATTTGTAGAATTTCAAACCCGCATTTCACAACCTTACAAGCAATGAGACAAAGATTATTAAGCGATGGAGCAAAAGAACTAAGCTACGAGATTCGCGAAATTGTGAAAAAAGCCGACCAACTCAGCAAATTAGGTCTCAAAATTCAATGGGAGAATATTGGCGATCCAATTGCCAAAAATGCCAAATTACCCAAGTGGATGAAGGAAATTATTTCCGACACCGTGCATCAAGACGATTCCTACAGTTACTGTTCCTCAAAAGGTGTGCTGGAAACCCGAGAATTTTTGGCAGACCTTAGCAATAAACGTGGTGGAGCTCAAATTACAGCCGATGACATTCTATTTTTCAATGGCACTGGCGATGCCATTGGCAAAGTATATCAATTTTTAAGAGATACATCGCGAATTATTGGGCCATCTCCTGCCTATTCTACCCATTCTTCGGCCGAAGCTGCCCACGCCCATGCCCAACCTATTACTTACAAACTCGACCCCAACAACCATTGGTATCCCGATATGGAAGATTTGTATTTGAAAATCAAATACAATCCCAATATTGTGGGTATTTTGATTATAAACCCCGACAATCCTACGGGAATGGTTTATCCATTGGAAGTATTGAAACGCTTTGTAGAGATAGCCAAGGAATTCAACCTTTTTATTATCAGTGATGAAATTTATATCAACATCACTTACAATGGCATACGGTCGTACGCCTTGGCGGAAGTGATAGAAGAAGTGCCAGGCATTGCGATGAAAGGTATTTCTAAAGAATTTCCTTGGCCTGGTTCGCGTTGTGGCTGGATGGAGTATTACAATAAAGACAAAGACAGCGAATTTGCCCGGCTTTGCTCGGCCATCGACAATGCCAAAATGATAGAAGTGAGTGCTACTAAATTGCCTCAATTGGTAATTCCAAAAATAATGAGAGACGAACGCTATATTCCTTATCGCTTGGCACTAAACGAAACCATTGGTAGAAGAAGCTCTATTGTTTCTGAAATATTGGGTACTATTCCTGAGCTTACTTTTAACCCAACTTTTGGGGCATTTTACAATACTATTATCTTCAGATATGATGTGTTAAAACCTAATCAGACACTCGCCATTGCCGATGCAAAAATCAAGAACCTAGTAGAAGGCTGGGTAAATGAAAAAGATGTGTTGATGGATAAGCGATTTGTATATTATTTACTAGGGGCTACAGGCATTTGTGTGGTACCTATTTCATCTTTTTCGTCTGATTTGAAAGGCTTTAGGGTTACTTTGCTCGAAGAAAATGAAGACGAATTGAGGAGAATATTCACTAATATTAAAGAGGCGATTATAAAATATTTGAGTTCTTAATTGGTGTTGAAAACACTATTAAATTGAAGGTTTTTATATTTTTCTGAAATTCTTTATTCTCAATGCGGCTTTATTTCTTAATGGTATCTATTTGATTACAAATAAGTTAGAGTTCAATTTCGTTGAATCAAAGCCATATAAAAGCCATCAAAGCCTTCTGACGGAAATATTTGATGCTCTTTTAGCAAACTGTATTCCCCTTTTTTACTTTCAATAAATTTTTCTACTTGTAGATTGTTTTCAGAACGAAGCAAACTGCAAGTGGCATACACCATCAAGCCTTCTTTTTTAAGCATAGATGAATAATTGCAAATTATTTCCTCTTGCTTTATTTTTACTTCTTCAACTGCTCGCAGTGTGAGCTTCCATTTGGCATCAGGGTTGCGTTTCAGCACTCCCAATCCCGAACATGGCACATCAAGTAGCAATCTGTCGGCCGATGCTTCTAATCGCTTTATGGCTTTGGTAGTATCAATTACCTTGGTTTCTATAATTGAAATCCCTGCCCGTTTGGCTCTTTTTTGCAATTCTTTCAATTTCCATTCCTCTACATCCATCGAAATTAAGCGGCCTTTGTTTTGCATCAATGCCGCTAAGTGCAAGCTTTTTCCACCAGCTCCTGCACAAGCATCTATCACTCTCATGCCTGGTTCTAATTGTAAAAATGGAGCAATGAGTTGCGAACCGGCATCTTGTACTTCAAATAATCCGGCTTGAAATTCTGGCAAAGAAAAAATATTTTGTCTTTTTTGTAAAATAAGGGCATCGGGAAATTCACTTCTCAGCTCGCATTCTATTCTTTTGGCATCCAATATTTTATTCAATTTTTTAGCATCTGTTTTCAATGTATTGGCTCTCAACACTACTGAAGCTGTTTCATTTAGAGCTTCTAATTCTGTTTCCCATTTTGTACCTAATTCTATTGCACCCAATTCATCGAGCCAATCGGGTATTGACTCTCTTATTTTTCTAGTTTCAAGGCCTACTTTATAATTATACTTCAAATCACTGGCATTGAGCAGTTTAAACTCATCCCAACTTGGCAATTCGATTCCATCTGAAAGCAGCCAAGTGCCAAACAGACTCCAATAATCATTGCTTTGCACTTTGGCTGTAAATTCCAAAAGCCGATGCCAACGCACAATTTCATAAACTGATTCGGCAATAAATTTCCTATCACGACTTCCCCATTTTGGGTTCGATTTCAGTACTTTTTCGATTACTTTATCTGCATATCTGCCATTTTCAAATATTTCCTTCAAGCTCAAAATAATGGCTTCGCAGATGTTACGGTGAAGTCCTGGCCCCTTAAACTCCCGCTTTGGCGGGGCAAGCTCGGAGGGGAAAATTTTAGAAGTAATATTTGAGTGATGGGACATATAAAGAGTTGATAAGAATAGGATAGTAAATACTTGTTGCGTTTACAAATGCAAAGACACCGTCAAATGGCTACTATTTTACCAATGCCTCAAAATTAGTTCTCTTCATTTGATATATTATAAACAGATGGTAACTTTACATAACGGAATTTTATTAGTTGCAACTATTTACCATACTAATTATGAATCTACAAGAAATAAAAGGGGGGAAACGGGAAAGTTGCTGGAATATTTATCCCGATTAAAGATTGGGATATTTGGAAAAACAGTACCAGATACCTGAAAATTTTGAAGAGACCGAACCAACAAAACAAGAAATTTTAGATGGAATCAGGCAAGGTGTATTAGAAATGAAACTTGTAAAAGCTGGTAATTAAAAGGCAGACCTTTAAATGAGTTGCTTGATGAGTTATAAAGTTATTACCATACCCAATTTTGATAAAGAATTTAAAAGACTTGCCAAAAAGTATTATTCCATCAAATCAGAAATTATTCAATTAGGAGAAAGCCTAAAAAAAAATCCAGCATTGGGCGATAGAGTAATTGAAAATTGTTACAAAATGTGATTGGCCATTTCGAGCAAAAATAAAGGAAAAAGCGGTGGGGCTATAGTTATAACTTATATTTATGTGGATCAGGAAACGGTATTTCTACTCTCTAATTAGGATAAAAGCGAGCAAGAAAATATTTAGGACAGTGAAATAAAAACACTTAGAAAAGGTTTAGGTTTTGGCGACTGATTTTGCAGAAAGGCTTTGTACTTACTTGTTCTCCATTTATGTAGTGTTAGGTGATGAGTTTCTCAACATCCACATTCCTAGAAAAGTAATTAGCCCATTTATCAGCAATATTTCAAAGCCAATTTTATAGCCACCCAACCAACTCTGTGAATTTTGATTGAGAATATAGCAAATAACGGGCGAGGCAAAGCAAACAATAGGCACAAACCTGTCTTTCACCTGCATTTTGGTAAATAAGCCAAAGAAGAATAGCCCCAAAAGTGGGCCGTAAGTGTAGCCAGCAGCTTTGAATACAGATGAAACTACGGCTTGGTCGTTAGAATATTTGAATATAATAATCACCAACAACAGCAAAAGTGAAAACCCGAGGTGTACATAAAATTTAAGTTCGCGTCTGTTTTTCTCGTTGGTTCGCTTGTCAAAGTTTAAAAAATCAATACAAAATGCGGTAGTAAGCGATGCTAACGCAGAATCGGCACTTGCATAAGTGGAAGCAATAATGCCCAATAAAAATAAGATGGCGGCAGGTGTGCCAAAGAAATTGAAAGCGAGGTAAGGAAATAATTCATCGGTTTTTGCAGGTGGAATGATACCTTTTTGCTGTACAAATAGGTAAAGTAAAGCCCCAAGTGTGAGAAACAGAAAATTGACAAAAACTAGAATCACCGTGAAAGTGAACATGTTTTTCTGTGCTTCCCCAATATTCTTGCAAGTGAGATTTTTCTGCATTAAGTCTTGATCTAGCCCAGTCATTACGATGGCTATAAATGCTCCGGAAATAAATTGTTTGATGAAAAATTTATTGTCGTTTACATTCCAAAAGAATATTTTCGAGTAGCTGCTTTCGCCAACATTGGTAATTAAATCGCCCACCGACCAGCCCAATTGGTTTTTGATGGTAATTACAGTCAGTATTAGTGAGCCTATTAGAAATATAGTTTGGAATGAATCTGTCCACACTATGGTTTTGATACCACCTTTGAAAGTATATATCCAAATTAACCCAACTGTGATAAAAACAGTAAGTTCAAATGGTACACCCATTTGTTTGAAAATCATGAGTTGCAACACATCGGCTGCGAGAAAAAGCCTAAAAGAGGCTCCAATAGTTCGGGAAAGCAAGAAGAAAAACGACCCAGTTTTGTAGGTATAGGTACCGAATCTTTTTTCTAGATAGGTATAAATGGAAACCAGATTGAGCTTGTAATAAATTGGCATTAGCACCAAAGCTATAAAAGTATAGCCAACCAAATAGCCCATTACCAACTGAAAATATGCAAAGCAGTTTCCGCCCACTTCGCCTGGCACTGATATAAACGTAACACCCGAAAGCGAAGTGCCTATCATACCGAAAGCTACCAAATACCATTTTGAAGAGCGATTTCCTGTAAAAAATGACTGAGTATCAGCATTTTTCGAAGTTAGAAATGATATTAACACCAAGGCTGCGAAATAGACAGCAATTATTGATAGAATTAATATTGGGGTCATATATAAATAGTATATTGGTCGTGAATTATTATAATGTTGTAGATATGAAAATAAAAATACTTGTTTCCATGATATTGTATGCAAATACCACCCTTCTATTGAACGCGCAAAATAAATCTTGCTCAATTTTGTTTCTCGGGGATTCCTATACTATTGGCGAGAGCGTAAAGCCCACTGAAAATTACCCAAGTCAATTAATTACCGAGCTCAAAAAAGCAGGAATAAATGTATCCAATTATAAGACAGTAGCCAAAACAGGTTGGACAACTGGCGAACTAATGGAAGCTTTGCTGGCCGATGAAGACTATGCAAAATACGATTTCGTGTTTTTATGTATTGGCGTAAATAACCAATTTCGTGGGCTCGATATTAATACTTTTAAAAAAGAACTCAGTACGCTTATCAATTACAGCATCATTTTTTCAGGCAATAAATCAGGCAATGTAATCTTAGTTTCTATACCCGATTATGGCTTTACACCATTTGGGGATGCTAAAAAAGAGCAGATTTCTACGGAAATAGACACATACAACTTGGCTAAAAAAGAACTTGCCATGCATTCAAACTGTGAATTTGTAGATATTACTCCGATAAGTAGAAATATCGACAAAGTATTAGTTGCGAGCGATGGATTGCACCCTTCAGCATTGCAATACAGCCTATGGGTAAAGGAAATATTGCCTTTGGCTATGAAGAAATTGGCATCAAATAAATATTAAGCATTTACCTCTTTTCTATGCCCTAAAGTGATAATTTCTATCACCAATTCTTGATCGAATATCTCGTATATAATGCGATAGTTACCTACTCTAATTGAATATCCTTGTCTATCAACTAGTTTTCGGCAGCCCTGCGGGCGAGGGTTTATTTCTAATCTACTGCAATTGCCACCCTAAAAATGTACAGAAACGATGGTAAAGATGCTAGTTACTCACGTAGTAAATCCTGAAATGCTACAGGATTTTAAACCTTAATTATGTGGATAAGATACACTTTTGGATGGTGGCTCTTATCCACAATAAATTTTTTATCTATTTTTTAGCTTTCACCTTCAATAATTCTACATCGAAAAGCAATACAGAGCTAGCTGGTATTTTATCGCCCATAGCCATTGGACCGTAGCCTAATTGAGAGGGAATAAGAATGGTGGCTTTCGAACCTTCATTCAATAAAGAAATGCCTTCATCCCAGCCTGGTATTACTTGGCCTTCACCAATTGCAAACTCCAACGGATCTTTGCCAACAGATGAATCAAATTCCGCACCAGACAATAATTTGCCAACATAATTTACTTGCACCATGCTTCCAGGCGTTGGTTTTACTCCTTTTCCTGCTTTAGTAATTACATAATACACACCCGATTCAGTTTTTTGAGCAGCTAAGCCTTTAGCAGCTAAATAGTCGGTAATCAATTTTTCGTCAATCCCTTTTTGATTTGCCATTTGGCTTTCCATTTTCTTTCTGCGTTCTTCCATCATACTGGCTTGGTCTTTCTCGAAAGCTTCTTTGTTTTGCACTTTCAATACCTTCATAATAAAAGTGATTTTGCTGGCCGAGTCGATAAAATCAGGGCGAGGAGCCATAAATGTCTTTTTGAAAAGTGAATCAGCACTCATTTTGAATGTAACCGAATCGCCCTCAGAAAGCATTTGCAATCCTTCTTCTAAACCACCTTTGAAACTTGGCGACTGCACAATTACTTGTATAGGAGTACCATCTTTCCAAGTATTTCTCAGTACAGAATCTTTATCTGTTTTGTAGATGAAATTTAAAGTCAGAAAATCACCAACTTTGGCTTTTTCGCCTTCTTTATCTTCATAGAAAAAGTATTGAAGCCCGTTTTCGTTGGTTTTGTAATTAGGCTCTTTGCCGCAAGAAGACAATAATGCTACAGCTGTAATGGCTGCAAACGTGTATTTTGATAATTTTAGCATGGAATAAGTACTGTTGGGGTTGTGAATTCGCTGTTTAATTTAGTTTGATAAAGGGGCAAAAGATTTAGAAACTTTTCTAAGGTATCGTGCAAAGATAAGGATGATTTTCCACCTGCAGCATTTTTATGACCACCACCTTCAAAATGTTTTCCGGCAAATTCATTTACCGAAAATTCACCCGAAGAGCGAAAAGAAAGCTTTACCATGTCTTCTCTTTCAATAATAATAGCAGCCATACAGATGCCCTCAATTGAAAGTGCATAGTTTACAAGACCCTCTGTGTCACCTGTTTGCGAGTGAAAATTGCCAAGTTCGTCTTTCGACAACACAATATAGGCCGTATGATAGCTATTGAGTACTATCAATCTTTTATTTAGCGTATAGCCCAAAAATCTGAGTCTTTCTTCGGTATTATTGTCGTAAACTAGCCTGTGAATCTTAGAATTATTAATGCCAACATCTATTAGGTCGGCAATAATCAAGTGTACTTTTTTAGAAGTAGAAGGAAACCGGAATGAGCCAGTATCTGTCATTATTCCCGCATAAATACACTCGCCAATATTAACATCAATCTTAGACCTGTCGCCCATGCTTACTATAAGGTCGTAAATAAGCTCGCAAGTGGCGGCAGCTTTCGAATCCCAAAGGGTAAACTCAGCTTTTATGCTAGGATTTAGGTGATGGTCTATCAATACTTTTCTCGCACCCGATTTACTCACCATTTCGCCCATGGCATTGATGCGATCGTAAGCTGAAAAATCAAGGCAAAATATCAAATCGGCATTTACTATTTGCTCGGCAGTTTTGAGTTTAGTGCTTTCACTTTCTTCATAGTTTACAACGCAATTGTTGCCAGGCATCCAAAATATAAATTTGGGATAATCTGACGGAGCAATTACCGTAATATCTTGCTGGTAGTTTTTGAGATAATTAAAAAGTGCCAATGACGAACCCAAAGCATCAGCATCTGGCTTATGGTGGGTTGTAATGATAATTTTAAGCGGTATACCTTGTATTAAGGCTTTAAGCTGGGACAGATTTTGCATTGTACAAATGCCTTCCTGAAAGGTTCGCAAATGTGTGAAAATATAGTGATAACGGGAAATATTTTTATCAAGGCTGTGATAAACAGATAGATAAGAGCTGTATTTATATAATTATACTAAGATGAAATTGAATTATATTATTTCCACTTTAATTAAAAGTATTGAAAAACAGAATTAGGAACCAAATGTTCTATTTTAATTTAACTGATGCAATACATTTAATTTTCTCTCCCTAACATCACTTTAGTATAAATGGAAATTTCAATGG
>Ga0163149_10007687_pt1 | contig 10832 bp, 9 predicted proteins | sample OliLakLV19MP5G1_FD_148604 | JGI IMG/M metagenome (GOLD analysis project Ga0163149, IMG submission 148604) | Freshwater microbial mat bacterial communities from Lake Vanda, McMurdo Dry Valleys, Antarctica - Oligotrophic Lake LV.19.MP5.G1 | ecosystem: Environmental > Aquatic > Freshwater > Lake >...
AGAGGTGGTTTACCTGGAGCAGTGCAGGCGCAGGCCACGAAGCGACGGCTGCTAGTGCGGTCTACAGACGGTCCAATGGTGCCTTTGAGGTAGGCGGCAGCGATGCAGTGATCGTGGCAGCGTTGCGCCCGCCGGGCATCCATTTGCCCGACCCCTGCAAAGCATAGGACGGCACCCATAAATGTCAGTAGCAGCGCTGTTCGGCTGAGCGTGCGCCGCAGCGCCCCCAACTTTCCGCTCAATAATTGCCCCAACACCGCAAACTGGCGTGATTTGTCCCATCCGCCGTTGGCAAATAGCAGTAGCAACACGCTAAGCACACCGGTGAAAAACATGCACACCCCGAAGATCATCAGTCCTGGCATGGCAGTAAGCTCCCGAATCATCCTAGTAGTCCGTCCACAGTGAAGTTTGGGATCGCGAGGCCATGAACCCCCGGATCGTCATTGCGAAGGAGGCTAAGCGACTGCGGCAATCCAGTGACCTTGCTTTTTGCGGCAAATCGAAGCAAACAGCAAAGTCACTGGATTGCCGCGGTCGCCAAGGCTCCCTCGCAATGACGATCCGTGCGATCCTAATTTTTCTCCCAACTGAGGCTTCTAGCTTCAACCGCGCACTAAACCGCTGACCTCTTAGCAAAGTCCAAGGCCAAATCCAACACCATCAAGAATTCATCCACCTTGATGGGTTTGGTCAGATAGCGGAAGAATCCGTCTTTCAATCCGTTTTGAACATCGCGAGGCGTCGCATTCGCGCTGAGCGCAATGACTGGGATATGCGCGGTGGTCGGATCTGCAGACAGCACGCGCAATGCTTCTAAACCGCTGATGCCGGGCAGATTAATGTCCATCAGGATGACCGCCGGCCGCGTGCTGCGTGCCAGTTCGATGCCACGCAGTCCATCTTTGGCGCTCAGCAAAAATAGGTCCGGCCGGCGCGCAATGATGTCCTCGACCAACATCATATTTGCTTGGTTGTCCTCCACATACAAAAGCGTGCGCAACGGCGCAGCGTCTGAAACACTAGCCTGACTGGGCGCGGGCGCGCGACTGGCCGCCGTTGGCAGCGCGTTGGCCTCTTTGAGTTCAATCCAAAATACACTGCCGCTGCCGACCGTACTTTCCACGCCGATCTCGCCTTTCATCAGTTCCATCAACCGCTTGGATACCACTAGGCCGATGCCGGTACCTTCTTCAGCGCGCGCTTCCTGACCCAAGCGGTTGAAGGCTTGAAAGAGTTGCGCCAGTTGTTCGGCGGCCAACCCGACGCCGCTATCGCGGATGCTGATTCGAATTAAATCAGGCGGGCGCAGTTCGCACTGCACGCTAACGGTGCCACCCGGTTTGTTGTATTCAATCGCGTTGGACAGCAGATTGATCAGGACTTGTTTTACCCGGATGCGTTCGCCGCGCACACAATAAGGCGTTGCAGGCGGCACAAAGTCCACGCGGATGCCGCACTTTTCTGCTTGCGGCTCAATCATCTCGGCGCATTCGCGCAACACCTCGGTGAGCGACACCGGCGCCAGTGCCAACGTGAGTTTGCCCGATTCGATGACCGACAGATCGAGGATTTCGTTGATCAGCTCCAACAGATGCCAGCCGGCCTTCAAGACCTGATCAACGCTGCGCTTTTGCGCCACCGACGGCACTGGCGGCCCGGCTTCAATCAGCTGCGCAAATCCTAGGATGGCATGCAGCGGCGTGCGCAACTCATGGCTCATGCTGGACAGAAATTCGGATTTGGCCAAAGTGGCTTTTTCGGCTGCGATCATCGCGCGCCGCAGCTCGATGTTCTTTTCGCTCAGCGCATGATCGAGCCGCTCGCGCTCTGCTTCGATGCGCTTGCGCTCCGACACATCTTTCAACACCACGCGCAACACAGCTGTGTCGTTTTCCTGGGCGATGGACGCCACCATGTTCGCCCAAAATTGCGTGCCATCTTGCTTCAGCATGCGCAAATCGCAGGACTGCGATTCGCCGGTGTCAAACAGCTGTCTGCGCAGCAAATAATAAACGTCCTGGTCGTCCTTGAGGATCAGTCGGGACAAGGGCTGCCTAACCAATGCACCGCGGGCGACGCCCAGCAAGGTGGCGACGGTCAGATTGCTCTGCAGAATCAGGCCTCGCTCGCTGACCGTGCAATATCCCACTGGCGCAAGATCGTAGAGGTCAAAGTAACTGGCGCGCGCAATATCCAGAGCAATTTGCGATTCCCGCAGTTCCTCATTCTGCATCTCCAGTTCAATTTGGTGCACCTGCAGCTCATGCAGCATTTGTCGCGTTGTTTCCAGCGAATGGGCTTGTGCATCACCCGGCGCTGATGCGCTCAGCTCACGCAATTGCGCCTCGGCTTTGTCGCGCAGCGCCTTTCCTGTAGTGGGAACCAGCGTGCTTGCAGCGCTGGGGCGCTGCTGGTCTGGATGCTCATCTTTGCTCATGACGCCCTCCTTCGGGTGGACTTACAAGGTCTTCGTTGATCACCCGCTCAGTGGTCGCAATCGCATACATCTGCCCCACTTTATTGACTAATGCGGTGGCGGTCAGGAAGACCTCCAAGACCGCTCCGCCTTTGCTGATGCGCTGCGTGCGGTACGGCTGCAGAATTTCCGCCTGGCTAAGCTGGTGCACTCTGGCGAGCGCCTCTTCGCGTAGCGCCACCGGTATACGATCTTTGACCTGCATTTGCAGCGCCTCGGCTTCGGTCCAACCGTAGATGCGCTCCGCACCTGGGTTCCAGGCGAGAATTCTGCCATCTAGATCTTGAACGGTGATGGCATCGTGCGCATCCCGCACGACCACCGCCAAGCGCAGCAGTTCGTTGGCCTTGCGCAGGGCCTCTTTAGTTTGCACCGCGTCAGTGATGTCTACAAACGAAATCACTGCGCCTTCGATCACGTTGTCCAAGGTGCGGTAGGGCTGTATGCGCATCGTGTGCCAATGGCCATCGGCCGTCTGCACATCCACTTCTTTTGGAATCAGTGTCTTGAGTACCTCTTGTAAGTCCTGCACCAGCTGGGCGTAGCCAATCAAATTGGAGACGATGTGGCTCACTGGCCGGCCCACGTCGCTCAAAATCAAGTTGATGATTGCGCTAGCAGCGGGGGTAAACCGCAGGATGCGCAGAGAATGGTCGACAAACACCGTGCCGATATCGGTGCCGGCTAACAGATTATTCATATCGTTGTTGGCGCGTGACAAATCGACTACCTTGGTTTGCAGCTCGGAATTGACCGTCGCCAGTTCCTCGTTGAGTGACTGCAACTCCTCTTTCGAGGTTTCCAGTTCCTCGTTGGTGGATTGCAGCTCCTCGTTCACCGACTGCATTTCTTCGTTGGAGGATTTGAGCTCCTCATTGGCGGTCTCCAATTCCTCATTCGCGGCGCGCAGGTATTCATCTTTGTCGCGCAACTCCAACTTAAGCGCGTCAATTTGCGCTTCCGCGTCGCTCACGTGCTCGTGAATAGCGGCGCTAGTGCCGGTAATGCCGCGCGCCAATGATTCAGGCGAAGCCGGCGCCTCTTGCAGGATGACTAGGAACAACTGTGCGTCGGGAGCAGCAGCCGCGCCCGGCGCCACTGGACAAATGCTCAAATTGACCACGGTGTAGTGGCCATTGGTCTTCACTTTGAGCCCCGCGCAGTGCGCGGCTTGACCGCTGCTAAGCGCTTTGCGCAGCGTCATGGTCAGATCGCGCCGCAAGCCTTCGCGCGCCATGTTAAAAATGTTGCTAATCCCGGTTTCGCCGGGGGCGGGTTCCAGGTACAAGCCGGTGCGTCCATGTAAATAGAGAATATCGCCTTGCGCGTTAACCAGCGCGCTGGGTGGAGCAAGCTGCTCCAGCAAGGCTTGTTCGGTGAGTTCGCGTAAGGGCAATTTACCGAGACTCAGCCCTTTTGCCGGGTCACGTACGTGAGCTGTGTTCAACGCAAGCATCGGCGGCAGATAACGCCCCAGTTTTACCCGCTGCGCAGCTTGATGATCCTCCGTGCGCTGAAACAACTTGGCTTTGCGATCCAGCATGGTGAACAGTTCGCTGAACTCGCCGATGCCTTCAGAACTGCCAAGGAACAATATACCGCCCGGTTTGAGCGCAAAGTGGAACAGTGGAATCAGTCTTTTTTGCAAGTCTGAATCCATGTAAATCAGTAAATTGCGGCAGCTTATAAGATCCATTCTGGAAAACGGCGGATCCCGAATCACATCCTGCTCAGAGAACACCATCATGTCGCGAATGCTTTTCTGGATGCGATAGCCACGTCCTGGTTCGGCGACAAAAAAACGCGCCAAGCGCTGTGGGTCAATATCCGCGGCGATGCTCTCCGGGTAAACGCCGGCGCGCGCGCTGGCAATTGCGCGACTGTCAATATCGGTAGCAAAAACCTGCACCGTGTAACTTTGCCGCTGCAATTGCATGCGCTCTTGCAGCAAGATGGCAATGGAATAAGCCTCCTCGCCGGTTGAGCAGCCGGTCGACCAGACCCGAATCACCGTGCCGGCGGGGCGATCGGCAAACAATTTCGGGATGACCTGCTCCTCTAGTGCGCGAAAAGCCTGCGGATCACGAAAGAAATGGGTCACGCCGATCAGCAAATCGCGAAACAGCGCTTCCACCTCCACCGGCGTTTGCTGCAAAAACTTGAGGTAATTGTCGATGGCGTCGATTTGGTGCACCGCCATCCGCCGCTCAATGCGGCGGATGATTGTGCTCGGCTTGTACTGGGAAAAGTCGTGGCCGGTTTGCGCGCGCAGCAAAATGAAGACCTTCTTGAGGACAATTTCCGTTTTCTGCACGGGCGTCGCGGCCACACGCCCAAGCTTGCCGAAGGCATGGCTGGCGTAGGCGATTAGTTGGGCCGGCATTTCAGCCGGTGGCAACTCGTAATCCACCAAGCCGGTGGCAATGACACTGCGCGGCATGCCTTCAAACTCGCAAGACGGTGCGTTCTGCACCATCGCCATGCCGCCTTCACCTTTAATGGCGCGGATACCCAGCGTGCCATCACTCCCCGTGCCGGACAGCACAACGCCGATGGCGTGCTCGCGCTGGTCTACTGCCAGGGAGCGAAACAAGAAATCGATCGGCAAGCGCTGACCACGTGGCGCGGCGGGCTCCAACAATTGCAGCGTGCCGTGCAAAAACGCCATGTCGCGATTGGGCGGAATAATGTAGACGCAGTTGATTTGCACCGGCATGCCGTCTTCAACCTCAAAGACTTGCATGCGCGTACAGCGCCGAATCAGCTCACTGAGGATGCTTCTGTGGTCCGGTGCCAAGTGCTGCACCAATACGAAGGCCATGCCTGGATCAGCGCCGCTGGGCATGCCAGAAAAAAACGCCTCAAAAGCCGCCAAACCACCCGCCGAAGCACCGACACCCACGATAGGAAAGCCTAGCTCAAGGGCCGGTTTGGTTGGCGTTTCCGGATCAATCGACGGCGCCTGGCTTGCAGCGAGGTTTTTTTTGGACGTCTTCTTATTTGCCATGATGCAGCGCCCACGTTTGGTTCGGCGCACGGATGGTACGCCTTGTGGAGTTTAACCGCGGATTCTGGTGGGCGCTGGGCGCTGACGCTTTTCCTGCATGGTGAGGGAGAAGCGTTCGATCACAGATCGTTGCGGTTACTCTTAGTGGCGCTCGTGTAATTGTGCGGCGGGATCGCCCCAGGCGCGGTTCACCATGCGGCCGCGTTGCAGTGCTGGCCGCTGTGCGATCTGTGCAGTCCATCTTTGCAGGTGTGGGTAATCCTGCACCTGCAAGAATTCGCCGGCTTCGTACAATAGTCCTTGGGCTAGCGCGCCATACCAGGGCCAAACCGCCATATCGGCAATACTGTAATCGTCGCCCGCCAAATACTGGTTGTGCGCCAAGCGCCGATCCAACACATCCAATTGCCGTTTGACCTCCATCGCAAATCGATCAATCGGATATTCCATTTTGCTCGGTGCGTAAGCATAAAAATGGCCAAAACCGCCGCCCAAATACGGCGCGCTGCCCATTTGCCAAAACAGCCAACATAGACACTCGGCACGCTGCGCGGCGCTGGTGGGCAAAAAGGCGCCAAACTTCTCCGCCAGATACAGCAATATCGCGCCCGATTCGAAAACGCGTATCGGTTCAGGTGCGCTGCGATCCAGCAGCGCGGGAATCTTCGAGTTTGGATTGACCGCCACGAATCCACTACCAAACTGTTCGCCGTTAGTGATGCGGATCAGCCAAGCGTCGTATTCGGCGCCGGTAAAACCGCTGGCCAACAATTCCTCCAACATCACCGTCACCTTGACGCCATTGGGCGTGGCGAGCGAATACAGCTGCAAGGGATGACGGCCAACCGGCAGGTCCTTTTCATGCGTAGCCCCGGCGTTGGGCCGGTTGATATTGGCAAATCGTCCGCCGCTCTCTTGGCCCCAAGTCCAGACTTTCGGCGGCGTGTATTCGATTGAATCGGTCATTGGATCAAGCTCCGTCCTTGCACAGCATGACTCTACGAGATTTGGCGCATTGACGGCGCTAGATTGCGCTGTGCGCGGACGCTTCCGCGCTGCAGCGGCAAGAAGCCTTCGACCGATGAAGCGCAGGCCGAACCCAGTTCCCGTCGAAACTGCCCACGATGGGCTCTTAATCCGCAAAGACGAGTCTGGTGCCTTCATCCGCGTACATTTTCGGGCTGAAAAAGGACGCTCGCAATGACCAATCGCCCTGCCATTGCAACGCTGGATGAAACCGATTGACCGTTCACCCCGCCATCACTGCCGCTCGGCGGATGTCGATTTCTGAAAACCACGCTAGCGGTTACAAGTCAGGGCAGAACCGAGTAACGCAGAGCGCAGTCATGTCTCAGCCGGAATTGCAGCAGGAAATCACCATTCAGTGTCCCGCTTGTGATTGGAGCGCTGATCTTGGGGATTTTGATCATGTGCGGCTGGGTGGCAAGGTGCAGATTCATTGCCCCAGCTGCGATGCCAATCTGGGCAGCCTTGACTTAGTGCTCAAGCGCGCGGCCTGAGTGCGTAGAACGGCGTTCGCCCACTCATAGCATCACAAAGCGGTTCCAGAACTCGCATTGACCACCGCGATAGTCGTTAAACAGTGACATTAGATTGTTATTGATCTCCAAGGACTGGCGCATTGGCGCTTGGTAGCGCGGCCAGACAAAAGCGTCGCTGCTGCCCGGCTCGCGCCCATACGCAAAGTCCACCCAAATGCGCTGCATGCGCTCACCCAAGGTGCGCGTGGCCAGCGGCGCTTGCGATAAATCATAGAACAGCAAATACACATCCAAACCATGGAAGGATTCCAGTGGTGCAAAACCAAGATCGCTCAAGATTTCCGTTAGCACGTAATGAAAAACCGGATTGCCTTGTGCAGCGTGATCAGCCGCCGTGCGGCGTGCCGCGCAACTGAATAGCAGATCGTCCAACAGATCTTGGTAGGCGCGTTGCGGCGTTGGGTAATGCGCTGCCAGATAGACTTGCAGCAGTTCATTGGCGATGCTCGGAAAACGAGCTCTAATCGCGGCTTCATAGGCGGCCACGGTCGCTGGCAGCCAACTGGCGGCCACTAGCGAGGTCGTTTCATCGTCAGTGACGCCGATGACCAGCGGCACCGGGGCGGCGTTGCCAGCGGCAATCGCGCGTCCCGGCGCTTGCGGCAGCACAAAACCGTCGACCAGCGGTCCGAAACGCTCTCCATCGAGGAATTGGCCCGGATCGACCACCCCCGGCACCAGGGCCAACACCTGCTCGGCGCTCAGCGCGCGCAAGCAGGCGCGTCGATCAGTCGCCGAACTGCAACCTAAGGCGCTGCTAATGCGATCGCCCTGCGCCAAGCCCTCGCTCAATGTGGGTGGATCCCACTCGCAGTTGCCGCTTTGCACGATCACCCGTTCAAACAAGCCACGCGCGGCCGGTGCACTGAGCAATGCGCAGCCGCTCTGCCCACCCGCGGATTCGCCGAACAGCGTTACGCGCGCTGGATCGCCGCCAAAACTGGCGATGTTGTTTTGCACCCATGCAAGTGCCGCAATTTGATCCAACAGACCATAGTTGCCGGTTTGCGGATGATCGGCGGCCTCGTTGATCAAATCGCGTTGCGCAAGAAAGCCCAAGGTGCCGAGCCGGTAGTTAAGGCTGACGAACACCACGCCCTGCCGCGCGAAAGCCGCGCCGTCGTAGACCAGACGACCGTCGGTTTGCACCGCTGAGCCGTTGATAAATCCCCCGCCGTGGACCCACACCATGACCGGATGAGGGCCCGGCGTGCGCGGACGCCAAACGTTCAGTTGCAGACAATCCTCTGCCATCAATTGCGCGCCTACCCCTTGCGGACAGGCGGGCCCCAGCGTGCGCGCATCACGCAAATGCGTGCGCAGCAGCGGCGGCTGCGGCGCGCGCCAGCGCAACTGCGCCACCGGCGGCTGCGCGAAAGGCAGGTTGTGGAAAGCCTCCACGTCCGCATCGAGAACCTTGCCTACGATCGGGCCTTCGCGCGTGGCGGCCGCGCCGCTGACCCGCAGCGGCGTCGATAACAGCGCTAACGTGGCATCGCGCGCAAAACGACTGCCCTCGAAATTCAAATCGATGCGCACATGGTTGCCGGCGGAGACTGCATTCGGCAATGGCGCGCTGAGGTTGAGCGTTGCGGTGCCGATCGGCGTGGTCAAAAACGGCCCACTCGGGCAATCGGTGCACTCCACATACGGCGTGTAATAGGTTTGTGTCTGGCTCAAGGCATCGCCGCTGCCGCTCGCAAATGCCCAGCGCGGATCGCCCGCCGCATCGTAGAAATAAATGATGCGAAAGGACTGCGCGCTGCCATCGGCACCGACAAACTGATGATTCATGAGGCCCCAACCCGAATCATCCGGCGCGTACCAAGAGCCCGACAGCACCGCCATCGGCGCCGATGTCGGCGGCAGCAGCGGCTCGATGCACCAAGTTGCTGCGCGGCCATCCAGGGTGAAATCCATGCGCAACAACGCGCGTGCGTCTGGCCGCGCAAATCCATCTGGACAGCTAGTCACCGGCGTCAACGCAATCTGTCCGACCGGCGTGCCGACCATGCCGTTCGGGGTGCGGCGAAAGCGCGCCAAGGTGCTGCTTGGCGAGTCGAAATCCGTGCTCTGCAGCCATAACCAATCGACCGCGTTGCGCGCGTCGTAGGTGTAAAAAGTGCCAAACAACAAAGGCCCGGCGCGATGCAGATCCAGTCCATGGCCATCGTGCGTGCGGTCGTACCAAACGCCACTTTCGACTGCTGCGTGCAGGGGCACGCTGAGCATTTGCATCACCAGCAGGAGCAGGAATTTGCGCATCGTTATGAGGTAGTCCTGTCCCAACAGCCCCGCAAACGCGCCTGAGCTGAGCCGCAACCAAGCCCGGAATATTCCTCGCATGTGGCGATCCTCCTTGGCCACCGACAGTCTACGCCCGCGCAGCGCTTCAGGCATCGGCGCCCATCGCGATGGGTGGGAGACAAGACAGTGGATTCTGGTGGGTCGGCGCTGTGCGAGCGCACCCGCTTTGAGAAAGAAACCTCAGTCGGACGCGCCAATGATCTACATCTCAGGCCAAGCTAACGTAAATTGGACACCCCACTCACTTCGGGGGCGTCTGATGCTCTCAGCTGCTCTACTCGCCGATCTGATTCTCATCAGCCATGCGCTGATCATCGCCTTTATCGTATTCGCCTTGCCGTTGACCTGGGCAGGCGCGTGGCGCGGCTGGCGCTGGGTGCAGAGTCGCGTTTTCCGATTGGGCCATCTGGCGCTGATCGCTTTTGTGGTGGCGCAAACGTGGCTGGACCAACTCTGTCCGCTCACCGTTTGGGAAGCGCAATTGCGCGCGCACGCCGGCCAGGCGCAGCACGACCAGCCTTTTATCGCCTATTGGCTGAGTCAGTTGATCTTTGTCGACGCCCCGCTATCGGTGTTGGCCTGGATCTATTCGCTGTTTGGATTACTGGTCGTGCTCACCCTGTGGTGGGTGCCCATCGAGCCCAGACACGCGCAGATGCCATGAGGGCCGTTCACCACTCTGATGGCGCTAGTGCAAGTCAGCACCTGCCGCGCCGGGTACGAAGCTGCCAAGCCGCATCCAAGCGCCAATTTTTCGGAATGCGGACGAGATTCCATGGCGCGCCTCGGTCAGCGCGGCCGGCAAGGCCTGCCGCGCGCCCCTTCGATATGCAGGTTTCCATTGTGGTCTAGGGTCACAGAGTGATTGGACAGTTCGCCGGGTAGGCACACATTGCCCACCACGAGCGCGGGCATCAATGCGCGAAGCAAGGGCAAGCCCGCGCGCCGCGCGATCGGCAGGTGTGGCAAAAATTCCGCCAGCGGCAGGCCCGTCGTCGCGAAAAGAATGCGGGTGTCGAAGCCTGCAAGGCGAGTGCGAAGGACAACTGCGCCAAGCCAAAATCCGGCGTGCGCGGTCTGCCGAGTGCACCCGGCAGACCTAACAAAAACGCCGCCATCGGGTTGGACTGCAAACGCGCGCGACCGCATGCAATCCATCCAACAAACTGGTATCGAAGGTTTTGGCAAGGTCGGCGAATCTGGACTCATCTGCAGCGGATGTGGCACTGCGACCCAAGGCCACCACCCGCCACCCGGCAGCGCGCGCCCGCTGCACCAACGCCTTGCTAATGTAATCCGTCGCACCCATTACACCCAGAACTAGCAGCCTGTCGGACTTTCAGCGCGAGATGCGTTGTGTGGCGCAACCGATGGATGCAAGGCGCGGCTCGCAGCCAATGGCTCTTCCATTGGCAAGAGTCGCAACGCTGCAGACGCCGTTGCGACGCTCAACCCGAAGGGCCGGACGGCCTTTTGG
>Ga0163149_10007688_pt1 | contig 10832 bp, 10 predicted proteins | sample OliLakLV19MP5G1_FD_148604 | JGI IMG/M metagenome (GOLD analysis project Ga0163149, IMG submission 148604) | Freshwater microbial mat bacterial communities from Lake Vanda, McMurdo Dry Valleys, Antarctica - Oligotrophic Lake LV.19.MP5.G1 | ecosystem: Environmental > Aquatic > Freshwater > Lake >...
CTACCATGTTCCTACTACTAGTTACTGGTACGCTAGTTACAACCAAAGAGGATCACGAGTTCACGACAGAACAAGAGTATCTCAGTCATTTTCGTGTGTACAATAGTGACCGTTCTTCGTTTCTTGCATGGAGAAGTGATCAATGCCATTAAATTAGCTCTTTGCAAAAAAAGACGACTAGCTACGCTATCTAGTTACATATCAGATTCCAATGATAGTGTGTATCGGGATCCAAGGATTGATTTCGCAAAGATGACTTCATGCAACTGCTAGCTAACTAGCGCCGACGAACTTTGCTACTTCGATGCCGGTACACCGCCGATACTCGTACTCGTCCGCACTATTCTTGTGACGGCTTGCAACACTCAAGGCAGAAAATCATCGTCAGGTGCATGCGACCTAGCTAGTAGTAGCTGCAATGCATGCATGGATAATCAGGGCTCTAACAGCTGTAACACAAACAGATACTCTCACTGTAACAGTAGCTGAGTAGTACTTCTAATAGCCTCCTACAGTAGCAACGTTGTTAAGCTCCTCAAGCACGACGGAACAGGATTGTGGAAGTCATTTCATGGGAATGGCCTTCCTTCTTTCTGGAGGGTGTTTGATGCGATTAGATTCGCTCCTGGAGATGGGATCCAAGAATTGTTCTCGCAACTAAAAAAATACGACTACTACTACTACTTCCAAGTAGCTAGTTAGCTGCGCAAAAATGGCAGCTGCATGAGTGATTTTTAGACACAGCAGTTCTAATGCGGGATCTAGTAGGGCCTGGAACTAAAGTTGGAGCACCTGCCCTTCCCAGAAGTATTATACTGCGAGAAGTCTTGGAGCTATCCATATCCACATTATTTGCAAAGCCCTCCTACAGGTAGTCAGTAGGGACCGCCATCATCATCGACGGACTGGTCGGTACGACGTAAATGTTATGTAATGTTGTAGTGGTAGCTTTCTCTAGTAGTAGTAGCGAGTGCTGTTAGTTACTCCAGTAGCATTAGCATGTACTACTAGCACTGGAGCAGAGTAACTGCAGCAGACCTAACTCCTCTTGTAGCTAATAAGTAGCTAGCTACTAGTACATAACACTACCATCATAAGAAGTGATGATAGTGTACAGCATCTACATGTAACTCTTGAAAGTAAGGTGGTGAAGGAAATCTTTTCGAGAGAGTGTGAGTCCAGTAACTCCATTAGTTGGCACGCCCACTTTCTCCTTCGTAATCTGGGACGGTCTGCGAACGAATGTTCTTGTTCCGGATTGAGTTGCTGGATGTGCGTTGAGGTTAGTTAGCGATGATAAGGAATTCGAAGCACATACAATCATTATGTAACACCCTCCAACACGAAAGTCAGTCTCATTTTATGTTTGTGTCAAGAGCATCTATTGCTTACCCCACCGTTTTATCTTTTTCCAATAGTCTGACCAAGAAAACAGAAAATGGTAGCCGAAGTCCTAGCCTTTTTCTGCGCGCCTTTTGCGGCTCCCGCTGTCTATTTCCCATGTTGTCTCGAGTTCCACCCCTTATGTTTCTATTGTTGTTGTCCCGCTGCTACGGGCGGCATGCTTCTCGGAAAATACTACCAGCGCGGGGCTGCACCCTCTTCCTCTCAAAAACGAGCCCAGGAGATTCTGGAATTGAGCCTGGTAGAATGATGGATTTTTCAATGCATTCAGTTTCAATGCAGTTATTGTGGTTCACCCAAGACATGTGCTGATATTATCAAATGGATAACCACGCAGCTATCAGTTCCTCGTCCTCTCGGAACGTTTCGGGTTCTCGGCAGGCAACAGTGCTACTATCGGGCCTCCCTTGCTCAGGTGAAACATAGTTCAAAAAATAAAGAGTACAGGATATTATGCGACACAGGCAGCAGCAGAGCAGAAGGAGTCGCGATGGCAGAAAAACCTCAACGAAATCAAGGCAGCATCGTCGTTCTAAAGAATAGTAAAATAAATATGGCACTATACTCGCGTTTTGGTACTTAGCCTTCGGATTGGCCTACTAGTAGTCAATAGCTACCACCCCGACTCGAGTCCTTTCTGGTGAGCCCATAAAGAAAGAAAGAAAGGCACATACTTCGCCAGAGTAACAGCACTGGTACTAGACGAGTGGCGCCGAGACTGCGATGCTGCACTACGAGCCCTAAGTACAGCTGTCCTAACAACTAGAGTAGTAATGGTAGAAAAAGGTAAGACACCCCCCGACTGATCCAAAATTAAGGCCCCAGCAAAGTAGATTGAAGCCTAAACCCACTAGCTAGAAATTTTAAACTGCTACAAACTATACAGGAGCACCATGGCCGAGACTAATGTGCAAGGACGGGCGAAAAGGGAGCTAGAAAAGAGGAGCTGGTTTTCCTTCTGTCGGTGGGTTTCTCTAGACCCCTTGTAACGTGTTGCCGGTTGGCGGGAAGGGTTGTCCTGTGTGGGGGGAAAGTGTTGCCTTTTTCAATCCCTGCTATTTTGCATAGCGACTCGTTTTGAAGAGTCTGTAGATTGTGGTCGATGCTTTTGCTGCATTCAAAACGATACCGTATACCTCAAGAGAAAATACGCTGGCGATTCATTGTGATGCTTACAACTCTTGATGGTACTGGTCGAGTAGAGTTCTCAGCTCAACTCTTTGTTAGTGGAGTGGCCTGCTGTCGGGTGGCCAGTCGACGATTCGCGTAAGAATCCACCATTCGACCAGCCTTGGTTTCCAGTGGATGGATCGATTCATTCTTGAGAGCCGCGCACTGTAGAAAGCTAATTTGTCGAAGAAGATTGTTAAGGTGACGCAGCGCAGTAGTGATTCCAAGGTAATACTAGTACCAGGTAGTGACCACGCACTTGTGCGAGCGTCCGTTTTCGGCAAAGGGGGGTCGGCAGGATCATTGGCCGAATCTACACAGGCATCCTCCGCCTCCTCCCATAAAATAAAGTCCTGGAGCTTGGGACAAGAATGCTGGCTTCCCAAAAAGCCGGCGGTTGGATGTGGCATCGCCAAGAACGGCACGGCACTTATAGCGGTGGTGGTGTTCTCCCTCCTCGCCCGGTCGAAGAGTGGCATGGTTGAAAACGAATAGCAACAACGCCAGAATTCATGTATTCGTTCGTCTTTCATTCGTATCGAAAGACACAGATGACACGGTGCATCCATTCTCTCCAAACCATGCAGTAGATGAAGGAAGGAATCGGGGGCCAACAATGTCGTGCAGTGTGTACAAGTGTAGGGCCATTGCTTGATTTGTCATGTAATAGAACAGGAGAAGCTTCTCCATCGATCGATCGGGAACTTGTGTAGGAACCCGCATGCTGCACTGTAAATACAATCCGCCGAGTTTGCCCGGCACTCTTGACAATTTACGAACCGACGGCACTCGTATTTTCCATGGAAATAACGAATGGACGTTTGGCCCTGCCTCTCATTCCCTACTCCAACGCACACAAGTGCCAATCAGGTGGTGGTGCGGGTGCGTGCGTGCACAGTCAAATGAACAGCCGAGATCCATTCGATAATTTTATCATAACCAACGATGATCATCCTTCGTGCCGGTTGGTACAAGACGAAAAATCTTGCTGCGTTGGTCGAACGGATGGTCATGCGTGTCCTTCCTTCATGGCCACGTTGAATGACTGACTGACTGACTGCCTTGAGAGAGAAAGATCTCAGATTGCGTTGCCGACTGGAATCTAGTCTAGTCTAGTCTAGTCTAGTCTAGTCTAGTCTAGTCGTAGTAGATTCGATAATTGTCATCACTTTACTAGCTAGGTCAAAGGTAGCTCGCGCTGATCGAGAAGCCAAGCCAAGCCATGGTCGATCGCTTTGGTGCACCTTCCTCCGTTCCGTTGGCTGCTGTTGTCAACACTGTACCACTAGTTAGCTAGTTTCACAGTGGTGTGAGATGTAAGCAACTAGCTAGCTATAGCTGATGTTGCGTTCGCGACTCTGCATAATTATAATTATCAAAGCTATGTAGCCTACGATCTAGCTAGCTTGTGCTATAAATTGGATGAGAAGATCCATCCAAGGCAAGGCAAGGCATGGCCAATGAATGGGGTCGGAATAGCTATTCGTAGCTAGTCGCAACGACACCAGTACAGCGCGCGTTGCCTGATGCTACTGTATTGTTACTGGCACCGCACACGTAAAAAAGGGTTGATGTTGCACCACGTTTGGCCACTGCATAATCGATAAAAGCCCGCCACTTATTGTGCAGTGTAAATAAACGTCGTATCCATGCAGTACCATTTGGTAGAAAGAACTCAGACTGAATTAGTAGCTTTTCTACCTGTGAGCGCCAGCTAAATCTCCCTTTAAATCTTTCATATTCGTTTTAAAATGCGAACGTTCTCGATTGCGATAATAAATTTTGCTAATGCGAGAAACAATTTTGCTAATGCGAGAATATTCCACGACTGAATCAATCTGATCGTGAATAATTGTAGCTGAATTGGTAGCTTTTCTACCTGTGAACGCCAGCCAAATCTCCCTTTAAATCTTTTATATTCGTTTTAAAATGCGAACGTTCTCGATTGCGATAAAAAGTTTTATGTATGCATGAATCTTCCACGACTGAATCAATCTGGTCGTGAAGAATGCGACAAAAAGTTTTATGTATGCAACATTCTTCCACGACTGAATCAATCTGATCATGAATAATTGTACCAGAAAGCGCGTAGACAGGACATTTGGCATTCGGTGAGGTCATTCGGGACTCGGAGACATAACCAGCGAATTGCAAAATGTGTTTGGATGCCGGTTCATGCGATAAACCGTTGAATGCCCCCAGTTTTACACGGAAATTGAACATGAGTAGCTAATGCTGTACAAGTGAATGTAGACGCAAATTGCAACGCAATAGCAGCAGCCCCACCACCACAGGGAATCCGCGAATCTTCAAGTAGTAGATAGCTAGCTAGTATAGTATGTATAAAAAGAGAATCACAACAACAATGCCCAACAAGACCAGACTGAAAGGAACCATCCTGATATGACGATGTGGCGAAATTATACAATTCCATGCTTGTCACCCCATGGATGCTTTTCGTTTCTTGTGGCCGTCATTGTTTTTTTTCGTTTTTGGTGAACCTTTGCAATGCTTCGCAGTGGCAGCCGCAATTGGCACAACGAGTTCCATGTCCACGGGACAAGATGCGCATTGCATTGCCTCTCTCGCGAGGGATGGATTGATTCCAATGTCATAAATTGGGATAGCAGCTTCCAGTCCAACAATAATTACAACAACAACAAACGCGAGCTCCAAAACGGCACGGTGCCGCCTTTGATAATTTCCAAGTAGCTTGGGCGGAAGAGCACGAGTACCGCAGATGATTTATTTTATTTTATTCTATTCACCTCGGACGGTTTTTGTTGGGATAGGAAGGATCTACATTTGGAAATTTGGATCATGAAAAATTTTTAATGCTGCTCGTCTTTCCCCAAAGATGGATTCCGATTTTTTCCCTCCTCGATTTATTTTATTTTCCTCGGTCAATTCATACACACACACATGCCAAAGGGAAACTGCAAGTTTTCCCTGCGAGAGGTCTCCCTTCGTCAAGACAAAATTCACCGAAGAAAAGTAAGCCACAACAAGCAAAAGAAGAACGGCAACCACGGCAAGAAAAACCGGAGTGTAGATCCGCCACTCATTGCTGTTACGGCATCGTTGACTCTTCTTGCGAGAATACGATTGATTCCACAGCCCAATTGATAAAGTTATCACGGCGCCAAGGAGGCTTGGTGTCGCTGTTGGGGTGTGAAATTGTATACAATCGCATAAACAACATTGCACTGTAGAATCCATGGATTGATGACAATAAACCCATGTATATATTCACGACAACACGAAGCATCTTACTACAGCACAGCATTCGAAAGGAAAGCTAACTACAGTACTACCATCCATTCAATTGGCTCGAGTATGTCTTTTATTAATATTATTATTACTTCAAGAGATTAAACCAAGTGTTATCTACTGTTAAACCTGTTTAGCTTTAAACCCCCTATCATATCAAGTGAGTCCTAAATTTGGGAATGCTGATTCGTTCTATGATCTTTCAGGCCACGGAACTTGATGCTTGGATCAACTCGGATCGGCTCGGCCCACTCTCCATGTAGTACTGTCGGTCGTGCCCCCAATGTGGTATATGATTCGTTTGGCTTGAACCGGCGTATGCATCGAATAATGCGAGCTTGGAGATTCCACTGGAGACAAGCTCCAAAGACGTACTCAATCAATCCACTTTTGTATCACATCGGATATGGCTGCCACTCCTTCCTCGAGCTTTTATGACGGGAGACGTTACTCCTCCTCCTCTTTTTCCTCGGTATTTGTGTCGTCTTCCACATCTCCTGGTGGATTTAATGTCGCAGCCTCGGCGATCATGACTGGATCCACCCTGTGATTACTATGAGTCTCTCCTTCCGTCGGGTCCATATCCTCTTCCTCGTCATTTGTGTCGGCTTCCACATCTCCTGCTGGATTCACGGCCGCAGCTTTGGTGATAATGACTGGATCGCCCCTGTGATGAGTATGCGTCTCTCCTTCGGTCGGGTCCATTTCATCTGAGCATTCCGGTGGTCTTGGGGCAGAGTCTGTAGCGGTCTCTTTTCGAAAGGTCAGAGATCGAAAGGCGGGTACCAATTTGCTACTCAGGCGCTGATGGAACGACTTTGAGGTCTGCTCCTGGACTGTGGGCGGCGTGGCTCTCACGTGCTGTGTCGCGCTGACGGGTTGGAACGAAATGGCCTTGCCGAGGGCAAAACATCGGCTGGCGTTGTTGCTCTGTCGCCACTGCAGGTAGCGAGGACGGGTGTAGACGGCAAAATTGACGACACCTTGGAGTGGAAAGAAAAACCAAACGAGGACGGACATGGCAAAGTAAAAGGGCTCCCCTTCTTTTTCGATCATGAGGTAGTCATCACCGCCAATAACCCCATAAACAAAGTACCAAAAGAAGCTGTTCCAGTAGGCAAACGAATACCACAGGGCCTGGCTGCGTACCGCCAAGATTTTGTCTCTTTGGTAGTTTTGCTGTTGTTGGTTACTGCCAAAGACATAGCGGCGTCCTTTGTTGAGTCTGTCTCGGACTGTGACATACACGCTAATGGTAAATCCCAAGGCAACAAGGGCTGGGAGCGCGATTAACGCCACCTGAGCCCAACCCAAATACCAACTAAAACCGGATTCAAAGGGGCACTCGTCCAATTTTCCCATTTCGCAGTCCCCGAAACTGCAAATGTCGTGATAGACGCGAGGCGCAAAGCTTTTCGTGGCACTCCCCACTACGGCCAGGGTCCCACATAACAGCAGGGCCACGACAATTCCTGGCCACATAAAGTATTTGGCAAGGACTCTGTCTTGGGCATTATAACGAACTTTCGCCAAGAAATAGGCACTCAAATACAGACTGAAAAAGGACACCAAGGGATAGCAGGATACCAAAAAGAATCCTGCCAAGCTGCAGGTGGCATCATTGCCAGATGCCCACAACATGCCGTCCTCTCGAGTTCTACGAGGCATCAAGAAGGGGTGAAAAATGGTGGTGAAGGATCCTACCAAATCCGATGTAGAAAGTGCTAAAATGAGAGTTTGATAGACCGATCGACCATTCTTGAGCCCCTTCAAGGAGGCTACGACCACGGCACCCGAGCAAATGGCCGAAAGCGTGCTGGAAAACATTCCCACAAGGACCATTGTGTAGTACTGGCCCGGAGAAATCATCTTGATCAATTGGTCTTGGTTGTGGTGTCTTTTGTCAGTGTTGAGTAAAGGGTGGGGGCTTACAGTATGTTCTGTTACACCACCAAAATGAAAGCGGTCATACTGTAGAGAGGACACAGAATCGATGCTGAAAATGCGAGCACCAGTAGACTTACTAGCTAGCTATAGCTATTTAGGCACATGTAATAGAAACCCTACTAGTAGCATAGCGGTTGTAAAATCGCCCCTCATATGTCTTTGGTGCTTGAATTGCATGATGGGCAGGGTTCCGCTCGTCTCACTTCGCTTCCGCACGAAAAGGCAGTTTGTGAGTCGGGGGCGGTCTGTTTTACTATGTACCAACACCTCGAGGTTTACGCATTCAGGGATAGGGTTCTCGCTGTGGCTTCCCCCAAAATCCGTCCAGTCATGGATTTGCCATCTTAACTCTACTGTAGACAGACTACAGTGAGTGGTATCTATAGTACTAGCTAGCGCTAGAAGATACTGGCTAGGTAGAGCACTAGTAGCATCTACGTAGCTATAGGAATGACAAGCAATTTCACTATAGATCCATTTCTCGGATCCACTGCCGCTGTCTTCCGAGGAGCCAGCGCCGTATTCCGTATAAAGTGAACAAAATGGAGTCATCCACGTTGGCATTATTGTCGCATCACGTTGAAATTTTTGACCGAGTCATCACCCTTCCCTTTCATGTTTTTAAAAAGCCGAGTTGGTCGCGGTACGCGTCAAGCTGCTTCACGGGGTTCCTCCCTAGCACATTCGCCAAACGAGGGCAGTCATCCCTTTTTCGCGGCCGATCCGGTCGTCAGGGCACTGGCAGAAGCTTCTCCCTTGCGACGGCAGTCTGTCGATTGCTGTTTTTGGTAGCGGTACACAAAGATCGTTGGACAAGCAGATGCGCCGAGAATCCAGAACTCATGCTCGATAGGTATAAAAAGTCTGTACCATAGTACATCGAGCTTTCGTTTCACTAGCATGCTGCAGAGGGCGATAGAAGGACCAAGGCACCCAGCTTTCCCGTGGTCTTTTTATCGCAATGATGAAATTGGCTCGCAGCATGATTGGTATCCATCCTCTTGTCCTCTTGGAATCTTTTGGTGCGCGGGGGTTTTGTTTCGCTATGATTCTGACAGGAGGATGACGGGCTCACCAATCAATCAATGGAGCCAAGAGCGCTGATGCTGTGCTGCACTTACAGAAGCAAGTGCTAGGCTGGCAAAAATTCCTCCAAAAAATGAGTACAACTTGCTCCGGCGGCCGTCTTTTGCAGCACCTTGCAATAAGTACGTCCTCTCAAGATCCGATGCTCCAACAGCAAGCCAGTCGCGTTCTTAGTTTTGCTGCCGGCACAGCCCCCATCTTAGGATTTCCATTCGCATGTTTGCTACTCAATCTCTGCTACAGTACCTGCTTTGCGTTTCTTCAAAGCTCTCGTCGAAAATCTGGGTTGTTTCCGAGCTCGATCATGGGTGACGATAAGTTTGGCTATCCCCGCTGTCTCCGCAATGGCATTGAAAACCTTCGCGGTGCTTTCTTCTGTAGACAGCATTTCAGTAAAGGAGGTCTGTGTGTGTGTGTCTACAGTGCCTGCCGGGCTGAAGTACCCTGTCTAGAGTGAAGTAAAATAGATATTTAGGTTTATTTTTAGTTCACTAAAGGAGGTGGTGTTTCCGAGAAAATGTCGTTGCGTTGCCCGACTGCTAGACGAAAAAAAAAATTCCACAACCAAGTGAGTTGTCCCCAACCCAAGAAGCTTGTGGCGTTGTGGGTTTCTCGCTAGAGTTGTGTGTGTTCTTGCTGCTGAGGCTTTTTGCATGACAGGACGCTTCCTGTAGTAATATCTGTTCGACCTGTTGCACCATCGTCGCCGACCTGTTGGCAGCGTCCTTGATACGCCGTCACTGTCTCCACTGATTTGAGCATCCAGTCTCCCGATAACCGGTGCTGCTCGAGAGCCTTGGACCAAACCTTTCCCAACAAAAATTAATCTAGAGCATCAGCAGCAGCCATGCATTGTTTGGCTGTTGGAATTGGAGCTTCTGACTGATACTTGCAGTGACGAAATTGGCTGAATCGGCCAGAATTGCGATGATGACGATCAATTCGTGGTACCTTTTACGCTGATGAAAGACTTTCGCATGCCGCAAAAGAGACCTCAGTAACGACAACCTGAGAATGCACACTCGTCCTTGTTCTCTTTTCTTCGAGCCGCACCGATATCGACAAATTTTGATTTCAATTTGATTTCTCGGAGAAACTGCCGGCGTTTCTCGTTCAGTCCCGAGTGGAAAACGAGTGAAAAAGTTGGGGGGCAGTAGAAGCCCGGTACATTTTCCTGTAGGGTCTGAAATGTCTGAACAGACGTGGAAAAGTTGGGGACCGTGGAAAGTCTGGTACATTTTCGTGTAGGGTCTGAAAAGTCTGAAAATTTCTTGTTCAGACCCTACGGGACTCATTTTCAAAATTTCGGAGAAATTGTGCAGAGTCCGTCGACGTGTGCGAAGACGGCTCCATCTGCCACTGGGTTGCTTTCATGGTGCAGCTGCCTCGATCTGGTCCCGAAAGGTGTTGACCTTGACCCAAGCGTGTAGAAAGATTGATCGTGGGCATAGGCTTACTGGTCTTGCCGAAGAGCTGAGACAAAGGGGCAGGACACAGAGAATGCAGCTGGCAATTCTGTGGTTCGGAGAGGCTTGAATTGGATTAAGCGACAGTGACTTGTCATCTACACCATCCAAGTCTTCGAATACTGTGTTCACGGGTAGCGATTGTAGCATGTTGTCGCTTCACAACCGATGAGTCTAGGAGCGGCGTCGATGAATCCCAAGAAGAACCAAAAAACACTTCTCTGCGAAAGCTGAATTTCTTTTCCATTCGCTTCCTCATCAAGCAGCTACAGGACAGAATTACTATGCGAGACGTTTAAGCGTCTGCGAGTCGATGCGGCTTGCAGGCCTGTACTGGGCCACACGCCTTGCGCGCCATCTCAGCCCTTTGCGCAAGCTATGACGTCAAGATGCCGCTCTCACAGGCCAAAATGGACCCACAGTCGTAGCTATAGAAATAATAGTGGCAGTGGAGCGTCACATTCCATGGGATCCCGGAAAGCGCTTCTC
>Ga0163149_10007689_pt1 | contig 10831 bp, 11 predicted proteins | sample OliLakLV19MP5G1_FD_148604 | JGI IMG/M metagenome (GOLD analysis project Ga0163149, IMG submission 148604) | Freshwater microbial mat bacterial communities from Lake Vanda, McMurdo Dry Valleys, Antarctica - Oligotrophic Lake LV.19.MP5.G1 | ecosystem: Environmental > Aquatic > Freshwater > Lake >...
ATAACTTCAGCAATAATTTCAGGATTGTCTTCTTTGAAGTTGGCCGTCAACCGGCAATTGTAAAGCGATTCGCTGGCCAGGCTTATTTTAGAATTATACACCTCATTGAGTAATATCACCACCGAGAGAAGATCCGTGTTGTTGAAACTGAATACTTTCGTTTTATAGGCGAGTGTATTGTTGTCCTGTTTTTCAATCCGATAAAACTCTTTTGTTCGTTTGCTGTAGATCGCTTTTTCGCCTGCCTTCAGATTAAGACCGGAGTCGCTACGCGTATAAAATTGCACCTCGCCTTGTGTCACAATGATTTCGATCGTGTCTTTATCCGGATACGCTTTTAGATTGAACTCCGTACCAATATCTCGCACCAGAATTTCATCTGCTTCAATGATGAAGGGTTTTTTTTCTTCATGCTTTACAGTGAAATATGCTTCGCCTTTCAATTTCACCTTACGGGTTTTTTCCCTTGGGTTGTATTCAAACTCGAGCTCGGTTTTCTTGTTCAGAAAGGCAGTGCTGCCATCGGGTAGTGTATCTTGCCTCGTGGTTTTTTCTGATAGCACAGCCAAGGTTTGAATAGGAGGTGCGGTGAGCAGATAAAAAACAGATCCAACGCCCAATAAAAGAATGATGCCGGCTGCTATTCGTAACGGGGAGAAAAAATTTGTTCGGTTTATGGAAACAACCTTGCTGTTATTTTTACTGATTTTACTCTTCACTTTATTCCAGGCTGCATCGGTGTCGAATTCAATCTGCATCGCGGCCGAACCGGCTCTTTCAAAAATATTGCGGAACTGATTGAAGTACTTTTCGTTGGCCTCACTTTGTTTTCTCCACAGCAATACGCTTTCCTGCTCCAGGGCAGTAGCTTCTCCAGCCAACACTTTGCCAATCAAATCGTCCATATCGTTCAACACGTGCTCCACCTTTATACAATAAAGTCTTTCATAAATAGTAGAAACAAGGGCAAATATTCTTTCAGTTGTTCGCGCATAATTTTCAACGCTTTCCCCATGTGGTTTTCTACGGTCTTCACGGAAATTTGCAGTTGATCGGCAATCTCCTGGTATTTCAATTCTTCAAATCGGCTTAGTTGAAAAACAAGGCGGCACTGCTCCGGCAATACCTTCATGGCTTCTGTGATTTTTGATTCCAATTCGGTGGCATACACTTTTTGCGAAACGGATTCATAGGCTACTTCGGTAACAGTCAGTTCGTGTGCAACATGTTGTTGCTTCACCTTCTCGTGTTTGATCACGTTGAGGCAACCGTTGCGCACCATGCGATAGAGATAGGACTTGAGTGACGTTTGAATATCGATGCTCTTTCGTTTTTCCCAAACAGTGATAAATGCAGATTGCACTACCTCTTCGGCTTCTTCCTTATCGGCAAGAAAAGAATACGCATAACGACAAAGAGGTTGGTAATAGGCTTTAAATATCATCTCAAAAGCACTTTCGTTGCCCGATTGGATTTTTTCTAAAACCTGTTTTTCCGATAAATCCACTGCTTTTGGTCCTATTCAGTGCAATTTACGGTTTTAAGGCTTCGAGGTTATGACAACCCAATGAACTTTTACCCCTATTTGAATTTTTTAGTTTTTGAGATAATTAAAAAAATCATCCTGCGCAAACAAGATGACCTTTCTATGGGCCCTTGATGGATGATGTTAGATTTTTGTCATCTTTTCAAATCGGTAAACATCCGGCATTTCAGAGTCGTCATGCATAGATACTTTCAAGTCTTTGATTAACCCGTTACGCACATCGTATACCCAACCATGCACGTATGGACTACCGTTCTTTTGCCAGGCATTTTGAATGATAGAAGTTTTTCCCAAGTCATACACCTGCTCGATCACGTTCAGTTCCGTAAGCCGGTCCTGACGGTCTTTCATATCTTCAATGGCTTCCAGTTCATCCTGATGCAAGCGATAAACATCTTTGATGTGGCGGATCCAGTTGTCAATCAGTCCGATTTGTTTATTAGTCATGGCGGCTTTAATGCCTCCGCAGCCATAGTGGCCACATACGATAACGTGTTTTACCTCCAGCACATTCACCGCATAGTCAAGCACGCTCAACATGTTCATGTCAGAGTGCACCACCATGTTAGCTATGTTGCGATGCACGAACACCTCACCGGGATTGGTCCCTGTTATTTCATTGGCAGGCACGCGACTATCGGCACAGCCAATCCATAAAAACTCTGGCGTTTGAACATTGGCCAAACGATTAAAGAAATCTTTATCTTCCTGCATTTTCTGTTCTACCCATGCACGGTTTTGCAGGAGCAGCTGTTCGTATTTTTTCATGTGTTAATTATTTGAATAGTTAAATGGTCTTGTCCTTTATTTTAATTCCGGTTACTTCAACCTGAATGTTTTTTGTTTTGGCTGTTTCCATAAAATCTTCAATGGTTTCCAGGATGTCTTCATCAATAAAATGAGACTTTGTTCCATCGATGAGCAAACGTGTGTCATTGGGCACCTTCACCAACTCATGTCGCAGCGAAGCCTTGTGCACGAAGGATACATCCTTCGAAAATTTAATCAGGTAATAATCTTCGGAGTGAACCGCAATGACGGCTCGCTGAGAATTGGTCTTCAAGATAAAAAACACCGCTACCACGATGCCTAAAAAAACACCTTGCAAAAGATTCGTAAATAAGATAGCCATAACGGTAGCCACAAATGGAAAAAACTGACTGTACCCCTTTGCATACATTTCTTTATACAACGAAAGTTTGGTGAGTTTATAACCAAGCAAAAGCAGAATTGCGGCTAAGCAGGAAAGCGGAATTAAGTTTAGAAAACCGGGAACAGCAAGCAGCGCCACCAGTATAATGAGGCCGTGGGAAATGGCAGAAGACTTGGTGCGCGCACCGGCAGTGATGTTGGCGGAGCTTCTTACAATCACAGAAGTTACGGGCAATCCTCCTAAAAGTCCCGAAACTAAATTTCCAACTCCTTGTGCCTTCAGCTCTGCGTTAAGTGGAGTAATGTGATGGGCCGGGTCCATTTTATCACACGCTTCGATGCTCAACAGCGTCTCGAGACTGGCTACAATAGCGATGGTGATGGCGGCCATGTAAACTTTCGGATTGGCCCAAAGTGAGAAATCAGGGAAAACCAAGAATGATGCGGCCTCCGATGACCCAAATAATGCTGGCACGGAAACCAAATGCTTTGCATCAATGGCCAGGTAAGGAATAAATGAATTGAAAAGGATATTGAGTAAAATACCAACGGCTACAGCACCTAAAGGAGCTGGCACCAATCTGAAAAACCGAAAACGCAGCAACGCATTTTTATTCCAGACAATAAGAATCAAGAGGGAGGTTACACTGATAACGATTGCCCCCGGACTGATATAATCAAAGGCGGTAAGAATTTCTGTAAAGGTATTTTTTCCGTCAGCCTGAAAAAAGCTTTCATCCCCTTCAAAGTCCTCATCGTATCCAATAGCGTGAGGAATCTGTTTCAGAATAAGAATCAGACCAATGGCAGCCAGCATTCCTTTAATAACCGATGAAGGAAAAAAATGTCCGATAGAACCAGCTTTGGCAAAACCCAATCCGATCTGAATGAGGCCCGCTAAAACCACACTTAATAAGAATGCCTGAAAAGAGCCAAGATCTAAAATGGCTGCGGCAACAATGGTGGTGAGCCCGGCTGCTGGCCCACTTACACTCACAGAAGATCCGCTTAAACCTCCCACCACCACTCCGCCAACGATGCCAGCAATAAGACCGGAAAATAATGGGGCGCCCGAGGCGAGGGCAATTCCTAAACAAAGTGGCAAGGCCACTAAAAATACTACTACAGAGGCCGGAAAATCCGAAGACCAGAAATTGCGTAATTTCATAAATGGATTGAGTGAGAAAGAAAAACAAAACCATGCGCAAGCGCGAAAAGCCTTGCTTAATGATGGTTTAAACCTGAGGGGGAGGCGAGACTATTTCAGGATAGTGTGTTAATAGCCCGAACGAATAGTTTAAATTTCTGTAGCCGGCATGAGAGTTTGCAGCCGAGAGGGCAATTATTTCGACAAGCTTAAAAGAATCTTCATCCTGATCCGTTTCACGCGAATTTTCTTCAGAAGTTTTTTCTTCCCCTTCTCCCGCATCGCTATTCAGATCGGTGGTAGCCTCGACACGGATATTCTCATCTGACATTTTATGAAAAATCTGCACATAGCTTACAGCCATGAGCAGCAAGACGCTTAAGAGTAAAATGGATACGCGGTCTTTCATGAAGGTATAGCAAAGATAACAATTAGGTTATAAATGCAGAGAGGGCCAGATGTTCAGTGTCTTTTTTTCTTACAGCTAATTCTGTTAAGATAGTGTTAACAAAAAAAATTCTATCGGGCAGATATTAACTAGCTATAAGTGGGAATGACTTTATGGTGAAAGTGACTTTGAGAGAAGTCACGTTATTCCACCTCCACGATAATTTCAATTTCTACGGCCATATTACCGGGCAAGGCATTCATACCAACGGCAGAGCGCGCATGCTTACCTTTCTCACCAAAGACGGCCACCATCAAATCAGAAAATCCATTGATTACTTTAGGCTGATCGCCAAAGGTTGGCGCACAATTGACCATGCCCAATACTTTTATAATGCGTTTCACTTTGTTCAGATCGCCTAATTCTGCCTTAAGTGTTGAGAGAATAGAAACCCCGGTTTGTTTAGCAGCCTCATAACCTTGCTCCAGCGTCATGTCAACACCTACTTTTCCTGCAATGGTCGTTCCATCCGCGCGCGAAGGCCCATGTCCTGACAGATAGAGAAGATTACCTACGCGCACAGCCTTTACATAATTGGCTATGGGTTTAGAGGGGACCATCAATTCGATGCCAAGTTCTTTCAGTTTTTTATCGTAATCAATTTTCTGGGCGAACGAAAACGTTGCAAACAAAACGAACAGGAAGAAGACAATCAGGTTTTTCATAATGAAGCGATTTAATGCAAGTTACTCTTGCAAAGCCTTTAATCCAAACAGAGAGAGCTGTAGAAATGCTCTTAGAAAAATCTGCCTTCACCTTCTTTTAGCACAAGAAACTTCTCTTTTACAAGGTTTGCTTGTTTCAAAGCTTCTGCCAGTTCTGTTGTCGGTTCGTCTTCACCGTCATCGGCTAACGGAAAGGTGCCAAAATGGGCAGCAATACTTTGTGAAGCATTTACATCAAAATGAATTTGCACTGCCTGGGCGGGTGAGCAATGAATAGGAGACATGAACCATGCGGGTTTAAATGCCCCGATAGGAATTAGCGCAACAGAAATAGGAGCACACCGCTTCCCGATTTCTTTAAAGGTGAATTCGTTATAGCCGGTGTCTCCGGCAAAATAAATATTTCCCTGAGGGTTTTTAATTACATATCCGCACCACAGTGTTGCATCGCGATCGCTAATACCCCGGCCTGAAAAATGTTGTGCGGGCACGGATTGTATCGAGAGAGAATCTGATATCGATACTTCCTGCCACCAATCCAGATCGGTAGCGGTTGTGATTTCATTGTTATCCAAAAATGATTTTACGCCCACTGGAGTAATGATCTTGGGCTGATGGACTTTGTAAATTTTTTTTATTGTGTTGATGTCGAGGTGATCATAATGATTATGGCTGAGAATGATATAATCGATCTTCGGCAAATCTTCGAAACGAATACCCGGCTGCTTCATTCGTTTAGGGCCGGCAAAATCAAACGGACTGGTGCGCTCACTCCAAACCGGATCGGTAAGAATATTCTTTCCATCGATCTGAATTAAAAAAGTGGAATGATTCACAAATGTGATCTTGACTCCATGTGTAATGATTGATTCAGGTTTAGCACCGTAAGCAGATTCTTTCTTTTCCGTCCATGGGCCTTGCTTGCGTTGCATCATCCATTTAAACACATCGGTTAATCCTTTCGCTTGTGCGTTTCCCGGGTTGATAAATTTCTTTCCATCAAAATGATCCGTTACAGGACCACTATGTGTGGGAGCAGAAATTAACATACCCACTATTATGAATGAAGCCGCCACAAGCAGTGCAGAGCCAAGGATTATAATCATCAGTAGTTTCACGATTTGTTAAAATTAAAAAGGAGCCCTTAGGCTCCTTAGTCGACATTCTGTCATTATTTATTGTGCCATCTGAACAATCTTCGCCAGCGGTATGCCATTGGCTGCGGCTGTGATTTCGCCTTCATTGGAGTCATCCATCTTGAGAGTCACCAAGGTGTTGTTCATCGGTATTTGCAATTCATAGTTGGTTTTTCCCGTATCGGAATTAACCTGTTTATTGAGAATGGATTTGTATCCCTGGATTTTCACCATCTTTTGATTTTCATCTCGCATCATGCCGCCAATGACAGGCATAGATAGAATGGCATTCAGTGAATTTATCATCGGAGAATTATTAATAATCTCGATCGAGCCTCTTTTAGGGTCAACACCATAATGACGATTTACATACAAGCCTACATAACTTCCTGAACCGGTAACATTATCTTCTTTTTCAATAGCGGCTAATGCTCCTAATTTGGCAGGCAGAACTTTTAAAATTTCTTTTCCGATAGCCATGTCAAGATCCCGAAGCGCTTGTTCCATCGCGAAGCGTGAATCCTGCAGGTTGCCAGAGGCGTATGAAGATTTGGCTGTGGCAACATTTTTATCAAAATCCTGGGCAAGAGTAACTAAACCGGCTGCCAGAAATAATAGTATCAAACTGAATTTTTTCATAACTGAATATTTTATTGCTCTCCTAATTCCTTTTTGATGGCATCGATGTTAATGACTTCTGCCGACTTCATCATTTCTTGTTCTGATGCAAAATTGATTCCTTCGTAAACGATGATGGAAGACTGCCCGATGGGCACACTCAATGTATAACCGCTTCCTTCACTATATTCGATCACGGCCCGGTATCCTTTTAATTTTGTTTGCTTCCAGTTTTGCTCACCGTTGGTTTGCTGAGCATAACCTCCTGAAAGGTATGCATTCACACCCGCCATCATCAGCGAGTTATTGGAGATGCTAACGCTAAACTGTTTATCATTTTTATCGGAATATTCACGGTGTATGGTAAGTCCTGCCCATCCCCAACCCGTGCTGGTTACTTGATCTGAATCAGCTTCTTTATTCAATCCGACAACCGATTCGGGTAAAGATTTTATGATCTCGTTTCCAATTTCTAACTCGACACCCAACATAGCTTGTTGCACAGAGTAACGCGCTTCACCATAACTATTCTTTTTATAGGCAACTTCTGCATCAGCGAGATTTTGTTTCACATCAGGAGGAGTAGAAATCAAACCGCCACCACCTTTGTTTGAAGGATCGCTGCCGCCACCGGTCCCGCTTTGTCCGCCCTGGCCGCCTGTTCCGGTTTGTCCTCCCTGGCTACCAGTTTGGTTTTTCTTTCCGCCAAAGAGCTTGTCAATTTCTTGCCCTGCTTTTTGTTCGGTCTTGTTTTCAACCCTGTTCTTCAATCTGTTCAAGACTTGTGCCTCTGTACCAACGGAAGCCAGACATAAGCTTGCCCCGAAGGCTAATAGATAATGAATCTTCATAAGAATTGATTTATCATATAAAAGTACAAAATTCAGAAACCATTTGTACGCAAAAGTAAGGCCAAAGGATACGTCAAGCCTCAATCTTTTGGCGAAAGACAATTTTTAGTCGAACAGCACAACAAGATTTAAGATATAAGTCAGCATTCAAAGACATTTTAGTGTATTTGGAAGGCTTTGACGTAAGAGCTTCTTTCATATTAATCGCCTATATTTAACTTCAATAATCTCTCTAACTAACGGAATTCATCATTAATTTTTCAACATGACAAACCTTTTTGATCTCACCGGCAAAGTAGCCATTGTAACAGGTGCCAGCAAAGGTATCGGTGAAGCCATTGCCGAATTATATGGCGCTGCCGGTGCGCGCGTTGTTGTATCAAGTCGCAAGTTGGAGGCAGTGAATCAGGTTGCTGACTCTATTGTAAAAAAAGGAGGCCAGGCAAAAGCCGTTGCCTGTCATATGGGTGATGTGGTTGATATTGGCCGCTTAGTGGAGGAAACGATTGCTGCGTATGGCACGATTGATATTGTAGTAAACAATGCTGCAGCCAATCCGATATTTGGCCCGATTGCAGATGCGGATGGAAGTGCCTTTGACAAAATCATGAGCGTGAATGTGAAAGGTCCTTTCGAGTTGGCGAAGAAGTGTTATCCATTCATGAAACAGAAAAAAGCCGGATCGGTCATCAACATCAGTTCTATTGGAGGATTAAGACCCGAATCCGGTTTAGGAATTTACAGCGTGAGCAAAGCCGCTTTGATTTCACTTACCAAAGTGATGGCCAAAGAATGGGGTGAAGATAATATTCGTGCGAACGTGATTTGTCCGGGACTCATCAAAACAAAATTCAGCGAGGCATTGTGGAGCAATGACAAAATCATGCATACGATGATGAAGATGCTGCCGATCAAACGCGTAGGCACACCCGAAGAGATTGCCGCGCTGGCATTGTATTTAGCATCCGATGCATCGGCTTATTCAACGGGTAGTGTGTTCACGGCTGATGGAGGTTTCACAATTTAATGATGGTTTATGCTCGATTTATTTTATAGCGATAAAGTCAAAGCACTTCTTCCTCAATACAAATCGTTTCTGGAGCAGGAAGTTTATCCTGTTGAGTTACACATCCTCACACATCCTTTTCGGGAATCGCTTCCTTTGCTGAAATCGCTTCGCGCCAAAGCCAAAGAAAGAAAACTGTGGGCCCCTCATTTATCAGAACATGATGGTGGTGTGGGTTTATCGCTCACCGATTTTGCACACATCAGCGAAGCGTTGGGTACCTCACCACTCGGTCATTATATTTTCAACTGCAACGCGCCCGACATCGGCAACATGGAGTTGATGCATCAGTTCGCTTCCGCGGAATTAAAAGAAAAATATCTTTCGCCATTGATGAATGGTGATATTCGTTCGTGCTTTGCGATGACAGAGCCCGAGTTTGCCGGATCAAACCCGGTGGACATGGCAACCACTGCGGTGCGCGAAGGCGATCATTATATCATCAACGGACATAAATGGTTTACAACGGCTGCCGATGGCGCATCATTTACCATCGTGATGGCGCTCACCGATCCCAAAAACGAAAATCCTTATTTACGAGCCAGTATGATTCTCGTGCCACTGAATAATCCCGGCTATACATTGATTCGAAACATTCCCATCATGGGCGATGTGGGTGAAGATTACCTGAGTCATGGAGAAGTGCAGTTCACGAATTGCAAAGTGTCGGTTACGAATCTGATTGGTGAAGAGGGAAAAGGTTTTGCCTTAGCGCAGGCGCGATTAGGTCCGGGTCGCATTCATCATTGCATGCGATGGATCGGTATCTGTGAGCGTGCCTTTGATATGATGTGCAAGCGTGCCGTAGTGCGCCAATTGAAAGAAGGAAAAGTATTGGCGCACCAGCAAATGGTTCAGTTCTGGATAGCTGAAAGTCGCGCGGACATTAATGCTGCGCGATTGTTGGTATTGAATGCTGCTCATAAGATTGATAAAGAGGGAGCCAAAGCAGCCAAAGATGAAATCTCTACCATCAAATTTTTTGTAGCCGATGTATTGATGAAAGTAGTAGATCGCGCCATTCAGGTGCATGGTGGGTTGGGTGTCACAGACGACACGTTGCTTTCATTCTGGTATCGTCATGAACGTGCCGCGCGCATTTACGATGGTCCCGATGAAGTGCATAAGTCTTCACTTGCGAAAAGTATTCTTAGAAAATACATGCAATAAGCTATGCTCGATCAACCTACGAATACACGAGCTGGCGAGGAGCTTGATACCCAGAAGTTGCAGGATTACCTGCGCGATAAAGTTGAAGGCTTCGACAAAGTGATTACCATCAAACAATTTCCGGGAGGTTATTCCAACCTCACCTATTTTGTGCAAGCTGGCGAATATGAATATGTGTTGCGCAGACCTCCCTTTGGGGCCAACATCAAATCAGCACATGATATGGAGCGCGAGTTTACGGTGCTAACCAAGTTGCGCGAAACTGGTTTTACTAAAGTACCCGATGCGGTTTATTTATGCGTAGACGAACGTGTGATGGGAGTAAAATTCTATCTCATGAAGCGTGTGAAGGGAATTATTCTCAGAAACAGGTTGCCGAAGGATTTTCGTGTAAGTGAAGAATCATTCCGTGCATTATCCAAAGCAACCATAGATCAGTTGGTGAAGTTGCACCAGATTGATATTCATACTTCTGCTCTTGATGCACTCGGCAAACCCGAAGGCTATGTGCAAAGGCAGGTGGAAGGCTGGATAAAACGTTATGTGAATGCACAAACGGATGACATTGCCTCAATGAATGAAGTAGCCGCATGGATGGTGAAAAATATTCCAACAACATCAAGGACATCTTTCATCCACAACGATTTCAAATACGACAACCTTGTGTTGAATCCCAATGATCTCACCGACATCATTGCCATCCTCGATTGGGAGATGGCCACCGTAGGCGATCCATTGATGGACTTAGGAACGACACTCGCCTATTGGGCTGAAGGAAATGATCCGGATGCGTTGAAGCCATTCAACCTTACGTGGACGCCCGGTAATTTCACACGGAAAGAAGTAGTGGAGTATTACCAGCAGCAATCAGGCTCACCCGTTGACAACATCGTTTTCTATTATGCATTTGGAGCGTTTAAAGTAGGCGTGATTTGCCAGCAGATTTATCATCGCTTCAAACAAGGGCTTACAAAAGACCCGCGGTTTGCATCGTTGATTTATGTGATAAAAGCCTGTGGAGAAAATGCGCGA
>Ga0163149_10007701_pt1 | contig 10813 bp, 6 predicted proteins | sample OliLakLV19MP5G1_FD_148604 | JGI IMG/M metagenome (GOLD analysis project Ga0163149, IMG submission 148604) | Freshwater microbial mat bacterial communities from Lake Vanda, McMurdo Dry Valleys, Antarctica - Oligotrophic Lake LV.19.MP5.G1 | ecosystem: Environmental > Aquatic > Freshwater > Lake >...
CCACTCTCCCACTCCCCCACTCTCCCACTCTCCCCTCTTCCCTAGCCCCTAGCCCCTAGCCCCTTCTTCCTATGTCTGTATTTGTTGAAATAGATCACGTCGATCGCATATTCGATCTCCCCAACGGCGACACCTATGTCGCCCTCAAGAATATCGAACTGAAAATCAAACAGGGAGAGTTTGTTTCCCTAATTGGACACTCTGGTTGCGGCAAATCCACCTTGCTAAATATGATTGCCGGTTTGGATCGGGCCACAAAAGGCGGCATTATCTTAGAAGGGCGGCAAATCACCCAGCCTGGGCCAGATCGGATGGTGGTATTCCAGAACTACTCCCTACTACCGTGGCTAAGCGTGCGTCAGAATATCGCTTTGGCGGTGAACCGAGTTTTCAAGGACAGCCCACAGGGAGAACGCCGAGGAATTATAGAACATCACATCGAGTTGGTGGGCTTGCAACACGCGGCTGACAAGCGACCGGGCGAGTTATCTGGTGGGATGAAACAGCGGGTTGCGATCGCACGCGCCTTAGCCATTCGCCCCAAATTGCTGCTGTTGGACGAACCTTTTGGGGCTTTGGACGCCTTAACGCGGGGTGGTTTGCAAGAACAATTGATGAAAATTTGTGAGGAAAGCCACGTCACCAGCGTAATGGTTACTCACGATGTAGATGAAGCGCTGCTGCTGTCTGACCGAATTGTTATGCTTACCAACGGCCCTCAATCTCACATCGGTCAGATATTGGAAGTTCCCATTCCCCGACCTCGCCAGCGTCTGGAAGTGGTAAATCATCCCAGTTACTACGACTTGCGTAATCAGATGATTAACTTCCTCAACCAGCAAAAGCGGGACAAGAAACGCAAGGCGAAGCAAACAACAACAACACGCATTGGTGCGATCGTTTCTGAAGGTTTGGAAAAAGTCAAGTTAGATATTGGCTTTCTTCCCCTCACAGATTGCGCCCCATTGGTAGTTGCTAAAGAAATGGGTTTCTTTAGCAAACATGGTTTAGAAGATGTTAATCTCTGCCGCGAACAAAGTTGGGATGCGATCGCGCAAGGTATCGCCACCGGACGCCTGGATGCCGCCCCAATGGTTGCAGGTATGCCCTTAACCATGACTTTGGGTATGGGTAACCTTACGCCTGTACATACCATTACCGCCCTCGTCCTCAGTCGCAACGGTAACGCCATTACCTTAAGTAATGAGTTATTTGAGCAAGGAGTACGCACCCTCAAAGATTTTAAAAGTGCGATCGCTCGAAGCAAAGATAAAGTTTACACTCTGGGCATCGTACACGAATCCTCCATGCACAACCTGATGCTGCGTTACTGGCTAGCTTCAGGAGGAATCGATCCAGAGAAAGACGTAAATCTGGTGGTCATTTCACCAGAAGATATGGTAAAACACCTCAAAGCTGGCAGCATTGACGGTTACTGTGTCGGCGAACCTTGGAACTGTCGCGCTGTCTACGAAGGACTAGGCTTTGTCATCGCCACCGACCTAGATATTTGGCCGGGAAATCCTGAAAAAGTGCTTGGTGTGCGTGAGGATTGGGCAAACCAGTTCCCCCAAACCCATATTGCCTTACTGAAAGCTCTTTTGGAGGCTTGCGCCTACTGCGACGATCGGCGCAATCGCGAAGAAATCCTGCAATTGCTTTCTCAGCCTCAGTATATCGGTGTTTCTGCCGAATATATCAATCCCGGTTTCTTAGGTCACTACAACCGGGGTACAGGTGCCCCAACCCAAGTCCTGCCCAAATTCAACCAGTTTCACTACGACAATAGCAACTGTCCCGGTAGAGTTGAAGGCTTATGGATTTTGACTCAGCTAGCGCGTTGGGGTATTACTTCTTTCCCCAAGAACTGGATCGAAGTTCTGGAACGGGTACGCCGGGTAGATTTGTTTGGCGAAGCATCACGGCAACTGGGATGGCCCGATATAGAACCCGATCGCGTTCCATTTAAACTCTTTGACGGCGTTGTCTTCAACCCCGACGACCCGATTGGTTATCTCAACCGCTTGGAAATCAAACGCAACTTCCAAATTGAAGAGATTGCGATCGATGATTCTCCAGCCAGAAAAGCAGCGTAACTCAATTTCAATTGGGGGAAAAGTTCATTAACTACTGATATCCTGTCCGGTTGCATCGGTAGTACATCAGCGATATCCAGAAATTGTCTGTTGTCATCTTTGGTTAATTTTTTACCGCAGATGAAGAGGGATGAACGCAGATGAACGCAGATGCTGAAAATGCGAATTTTTAGGTAACCATTAGCAAACAACAACTATGCAAGCCATCAACTCTACCAGCGTCCAAGTGAAACAGCCAATTACCAGTAACCCTTTGTTGACGATCGAAAATGTCTCTAAGGTTTATCCGACGCCGAAAGGGCCTTATACGGTTCTAGAAGGAATCAATTTGACCGTGTACGAGGGGGAGTTTGTCTGTCTGATCGGTCACTCTGGCTGCGGCAAATCAACGCTGCTGAACATGGTGGCTGGTTTCAATAAGCCGACCGAAGGCGAAGTGCGGTTGCGCGGTTCCCGCATTACCAAACCAGGGCCCGATCGCATGATGGTGTTCCAAAACTATGCCCTTTTACCTTGGAAAAGCGCTTTTGACAATGTATACCTAGCCGTCAACTCAGCTTATCCGCACAAATCCAAGGCTCAGAAAAAGGCTATTGTCGATGAACACTTAGCTATGGTGGGACTGACAGAAGCTGCAAATAAGCGCCCTAGCCAGCTGTCGGGGGGGATGAAGCAGCGAGTTGCGATCGCACGCGCCTTAGCCATCCGTCCCGAAGTCTTGATTTTGGATGAACCTTTCGGCGCATTAGACGCCATCACCAAGGAAGAACTGCAAGAAGAACTGCTGCAAATTTGGCGGGAACATCGAGTCACCGTCCTGATGATTACCCACGACATCGACGAAGCGCTGTTTTTGTGCGATCGTCTCGTGATGATGACCAATGGCCCTCACGCTACGATCGGCGAAATTATGGATATTCCTTTTCCTCGTCCGCGCGATCGAGCCGCTATCATGGAAGATCCTCAATACTACGAACTCCGCAATCACGCCTTAGACTTCCTGTTCCGTCGCTTCGCCCATTTAGATTGATCAAACTAGACGTAATGGGCAGATTTTGGAGTTTAGATTTTAGATTTTAGATTGACAGCGGCTGGCGAGTCGGTAGGTACTGGTAAATTGTAGGGGCGGGTTTTGCCATGCTGGACTTACGCAAAATCACGAAAAATCAAGCATTGTCGGGGCGGGTTTTGTATTAGGGATATCTGTGAAATGCTTAATTTATCGGCTAAACCCGTCCCTACTTTCCTACTTTCCTACTTTCCTACTTTCCTACTGACTACTGACTACTTTCCTACTTTCCTACTTTCCTACTGACTACTGACTACTGACTACTGACTACTGACTACTGACTACTGACTACTGACTACTGACCAATGTCAATCCTCTTGGGAACTACCTTTCATGTAGAAACAGCATTATCTATATGCACTGAATTCATATTTACCCCATTTTTGTAACTATCTATACGAATTTAGTCACTTTATTCTCATAGGGTAGCTATATAGACAAATCCAGAGAGCAGCTCAAGAGGCTCACTCAATAGAGATGCGAAAGCCTGCACGCGATCGAATCAAACTTGCTCAAACCAGACAAGCTTGTCATCCTCCGTTTATTATCTATCCCTCCAAAGGCAGATCTGTAAGATTAAGCTTTTGCTTTGTAGCAAAGTCTACCAATTTAATTGATTAAAATGTCTAATCTTACAGAAAAGAAATTCCAATCAATTACTCAGAAGATATGCTGCCCAAACCAGTGACTAGGGAATTTCAGATTTCAGATTTAAAATTTTAGATTTAAAAGTCAAGCTCTTCTATAAATCTAAAATCTTCCCTTTCTACTTAAATTTGAAATCAAAAATCAAAAATCTTCCCTTTCCCCAAATAAGGAGGGTTAATCAATGACCAGCACCGCCCCAGCAACAGCAACACAAAACAAATTTGAAAAATTCAAAGCCGAAAAAGACGGCCTAGCCGTAAAGGCAGAGCTAGAAGACTTTGCCAAAATAGGTTGGGAGGCGATGGATGAAACCGATCGTGATTATCGCCTGAAATGGATGGGTTTCTTCTATCGCGCAGTCACTCCTGGCAAATTTATGATGCGGCTGCGGCTGCCCAACGGCATCTTAACCAGTACTCAAATGGGCGTGCTAGCTGAAATCGTGCAACGCTACTCAAAGGCTTCTGGATTTCAGCATGAAGGTAACGCCGATATCACCACCAGGCAAAACATCCAAATCCGAGGCATCCAGATTGAAGATGTACCATATATCTTCAACCGTCTGCTAGAAGCTGGTTTAACTAGCATTCAGTCCGGCATGGACAATGTACGCAACATCACAGGTTCGCCAGTCGCCGGTATCGATGCAGATGAGTTGATCGATACGCGGGGCATAGCACGCAACCTGCAAGATATGATTACGAACAACGGGGAAGGTAATCCCGAATTCAGCAATTTACCCCGCAAGTTCAACATTGCAGTCGCTGGTTGTCGCGACAACTCAGTTCACGCCGAAATCAATGACATCGCCTTTATCCCTGCGTACAAGAATGAAAATTCTTCCTCATCTTCCCCCCGTAGCGGGGGGACGGAGGGGGGTAGGGAAAATTCTTCCTCATCTTCCCCCCGTAGCGGGGGGACGGAGGGGGGTAGGGTCATAGGTTTTAACGTCCTGGTTGGTGGCTTCTTCTCTGCCAAACGCTCCGATGCCGCCATCCCTCTTCATGCCTGGGTTCCACCCGAAGATGTTGTGCCAGTCAGCAGAGCTATTTTAGAACTATATCGCGATCGAGGACTGCGGGCAAACCGACAAAAGTCGCGTCTGATGTGGCTCATTGATGAATTGGGTATAGAAAAGTTTCGATCTGAAGTCGAAAAATATCTGGGGCATCCCCTGCAACCAGAAGCAGAAAAAGATGAAATCGAGTGGGAAAAGCGCGACCATATCGGCGTTTATCGTCAGAACCAATACGGCTTAAATTATGTTGGTTTGCACGTTCCCATCGGTCGGATGTACGCCCAGGATATGTTTGAACTGGCGAGACTGGCGGAAGTTTATGGCAGCGGAGAAATTCGTCTCACAGTCGAGCAAAATCTGATTATTCCCAATATTCCAGATACTCGCCTGAAACCTTTCTTAGCCGAACCTCTGCTGCAAAAGTTTTCCATCAATCCCGAACCTTTGCAGCGGGCTTTAGTTTCTTGCACCGGCGGTGAATTTTGCGGTTTCGCCCTGATAGAAACCAAAAATCGGGCGCTGGGGATAATTAAGGAATTGTCAGCCGAGTTATTTGTTGCCAAACCAGTGCGAATTCATTGGACTGGTTGTCCGAATTCCTGCGGTCAACCGCAAGTAGCTGACATCGGTTTAATGGGGACGAAGACGCGCAAGGATGGCAAAACCTTGGAAGGCGTTGACCTCTGGATGGGTGGCACGGTGGGTAAGGATGCCAAGCTGGGTAGCTGTGTGAAAAAGGGTATCCCTTGCGATGATTTGAAGCCGATATTGCAGGATTTGTTAATCGAACAATTTGGTGCCAGACCAAAGACGGAATCGGAAAAAGAAACTAACAATTCGGCAGCACGAATTCAGATTGAAGAGGTGTCTTTTGCTCCATCTATAAGCGGAGACGTGGCTTCTGTCAACGGCAAATCGGAAACTTATGATCCTGTGCCTGAAGCGCCAGCTAAACCACCGGAAGTTTCCCAACCAGCGGTAATTTATTTTGCTAAATCGAGTAAGGAAATTAACTGCGACGGACAGCAATTTATTCTAGATATTGCCGAACAACAAGGAGTTAATATTCCTAGCAGTTGTCGGTCGGGAACTTGCGGAACTTGCAAGCAGAAGCTGCTGGAAGGTGAGGTTAAATATGAGGGAGAACCCGACGCCCTCGAAGATATCGATCGCGAACAAGGTTTTATTTTGACCTGCATCTCTCACCCGGTTGGACGGGTGGCGATCGATGCTTGAAAAAAAATGCTAATAGGTAATGGGATTCTTTTATCTCTACCGACTGCGGACTACCGACAATTTAGTTGTGTGTTTTATTAGGAAGGTTTTTCATGCTTTTAGAAATGTGGTCTTTAAAAGGGCGATTCAAAATATTGCACTTTACTTGGTTCGCATTTTTTCTGACGTTTGTATGTTGGTTCAACTTCGCTCCTTTTGCCACAACAATTGAGAGAGATTTAAATCTAGAAGATGCCCAAATTAAGACATTGCTGATCTGCAATCTTGCCTTGACGATTCCGGCGCGGATCATTATTGGTATGTTGCTAGATAAATTTGGCCCGCGCATCACTTACTCAATTTTGCTGATGTTTGCGGTTGTGCCATGTTTGGCTACAGCGATGTCTCAGAATTTCAGCCAATTAGTTATCAGCCGTCTGCTAATGGGCATTGTTGGCGCGGGATTTGTGGTTGGCATTCGCATGGTGTCTGAATGGTTTCCACCGAAAGACATTGGCATTGCGGAAGGTGTCTATGGTGGTTGGGGTAACTTTGGTGCATTTGGAGCCGAGTTCGCCCTGCCTACAATTGCACTTTCTGCAAGTTTCCTCGCAGGAGGCTCGACTAACTGGCGCTTAACGATCGCACTTACAGGCATCGTAGCCGCAATTTACGGCTGGATTTACTACAACAACGTCGAAGATACCCCTCCTGGTGTTGCTTACAGAAAGCCGAAGAGAAGTGGCGCGATCGAAGTCACTAGCGCCCGTAGCTATTACGCGATGCTCATCTCGAATTTTGGGTTAATTTTTGCTCTGGGCTTATTAGCTTGGCGGTTGGCTCAACCTAAAATTCACTTCCTCAACAATGATGGATTGCTAATTGCCTGGTTCCTCTTAGGATGGCTATTTGTTTACCAAACTATCAAAGCTTGGCACGTAAATAAGGAAGTAGTAGAAGGTAAGAAAACTTACTCACCATCCGAACGTTATGAATTCCGTCAAGTCGCCATCCTAGAGATATGCTACATAGTCACCTTTGGCTCGGAACTTGCTGCCGTTTCTATGCTGCCCGGATTCTTTGAAAAAACCTTTTCCTTAGAGCATGTTATGGCAGGGATGATTGCAGCCAGCTATCCATTCTTAAACTTGGTTTCTCGTCCCAGTGGCGGTTTAATTTCTGATAAGTTGGGTAGCCGGAAGTGGACGATGACGATACTCGCTGGTTGCGTAGGCGTCGGCTATCTGATGGCTCACTTTATCAATGCTAGCTGGTCTATACCGATGGCGATGGCGATTACCATGTTCTGTGCCTACTTCGCTCAAGCAGGTTGCGGCTCTACATACGCGATCGTACCTCTAATCAAAAAGGAAATTACTGGACAAGTATCTGGAAATGTGGGAGCTTATGGTAACTTCGGCGGCGTGGTATTCTTGACAATTTTCAGCCTCACCGACGCTCCAACTCTTTTTACAACAATGGGTGTGTCAGCCCTGGTCTGCGCTTTCCTGTGTGCCTTTTTCCTGAAAGAACCGAAAGGCTCCTTTGCCGCACACTATCAAGGCGAAGGCGAAGAAGTACAACTGGAAAGAGAAATTCCAACCCTTCCCAAATCAAGGCTGGCTTACGAACAAGAAAAAGAGTAGTTATTAGTCATTAGTCAGTAGTCAGCGGTCAGCAGTCAGTTGTTTAGTCATTGAATAATGAACAATGAAAAATCAACAAAGACCAATGATTAATGACCGATGACTAATGACCAATTTCCAATAACGGTGAAAATGCTATGACTGACTCAAGTAAAACACTTTGTCCATACTGTGGTGTAGGCTGTGGCTTGGAGGTATCGCCGCCAGCTGTAGCGGGTAAACCCGTGAATCGAGACTCTCAAGGGTATCCCATGTGGAAGGTGCAGGGCGATCGCGCACATCCCTCCAGTCAAGGTATGGTTTGCGTTAAAGGTGCGACGATCGCCGAATCCTTGAACAAAGACCGGCTGCTTTATCCAATGATGCGCGAATCCCTCGATCGGCCCTTCCAGCGCGTCACCTGGGATGAAGCCCTCAACGCCATAGTCAATCGCATCCAAACCGTTCGCTTCACCCAAGGGCCGGAAGCCGTATGTATATATGGTTCCGGTCAATTCCAAACAGAAGACTACTACATCGCCCAGAAACTGATGAAAGGGTGTCTGGGCATCAATAACTTTGATGCCAACTCTCGTCTGTGTATGTCGTCGGCAGTTGCAGGCTATATTCAAAGTTTTGGCTCTGATGGGCCGCCCTGTTGCTACGACGATTTGGAACTGACGGATTGTGCTTTTTTAATCGGCACCAACACTGCTGAATGTCACCCAATTATCTTTAATCGACTGCGGAAACACCACAAAAAGAATAACGGCAAAGTCAAAATGATTGTGGTCGATCCGCGTCGGACTGCCACTGCTGAGGCAGCTGACCTGCACCTGGCAATCAAACCAGGTACGGACATCGATCTAATGAATGGCATAGCCCATCTGCTGATGCGCTGGGGTTATATTAATACGGTGTTTATTGACGAATGCACCAGCGGTTTTCCCGCCTATGCCGATGTAATTCGTCACTATCCGCCAGAGTTAGTAGCCCGGAAGTGCGGCATCAGAGTTAATGACTTGGAAACAGCGGCGCGTTACTGGGGCGAGTCCCAGCGAGTTCTGTCTATGTGGTCGATGGGGGTCAATCAATCCTCGGAAGGAACAGCGAAAGTCCGCACGATTATTAACCTGCACCTGATGACAGGTCAAATTGGCACGCCGGGAGCGGGGCCATTTTCCCTCACAGGTCAGCCAAATGCAATGGGGGGAAGAGAAGCTGGGGGTTTGGCCCACCTGCTACCGGGCTACCGCAGTGTGAAAAATGCCCAACATCGGTCAGAAGTAGAAAAGTTTTGGGGACTGCCGGAAGGACGGATTTCGCCTACTGCGGGTCTTTCAGCGTGGGAGATGATTACTGGGCTAGAGGCTGGTGAGGTGGGTTTTTATTGGGTTGCAGCTACTAATCCAGCTGTGAGTATGCCGGATTTGGAACGCACGAAGAAGGCTTTGTTGCGATCGCCTTTTACAGTCTCTCAAGACGCTTACTACCCCACGGAAATGGCCGATTACTCTCACGTTCTCCTCCCAGCTGCCCAATGGGGCGAAAAAACTGGCATTATGACTAATTCCGAACGGCGGGTGACTCTGTGTTCGGCGTTTCGCAATGCACCGGGAGAAGCAAGGGCAGATTGGGAAATATTTGCTGAGGTGGGACGCCGTTTGGGCTTCGCAGAACAGTTTAAATTTGCTAATTCTGCCGAAGTTTATGCAGAATTTGTGCAACTGACTCGTGGGCGTCCCTGCGATATGACTGGGATAAGCCACGAGAGGCTAATAACGGATGGCCCTCAGCAGTGGCCTTGTCCCGATGGGTTATCGGGTAATGAGTCTAGCTCATTCGGTGAAGCTATTGAAGGGGTTGGAGTTTTAGGTGTTGGGGAAACCCACGAAATTCAACCCCAAAAAGCCAAAGCCAAAACTCAAGACACTTCATCAAGACTCTACACAGATTTACGCTTCCATACCCCCGACGGACGCGCTCGCTTTGGTGCTTATCACTCGCGAGGGTTGGCGGAACCACCCGATCCGGACTATCCCTTTGTTCTAACTAATGGGCGTCTTTACGGTCATTGGCACACCCAAAGCCGGACGGGTAGGATTGAGAAAATCCGGCAAATGCACCCGAATCCCTTTATCGAAATACATCCCCGTGACGCCGGGAAGCTGGGGATTGAGGATGAAAGCTGGGTGGAAGTTCGCAGTCGTCGCGGTATGGCCCGATTCCCAGCCAAAGTCACGCAAGCGATCGCACCTGGAACAGTCTTTGTGCCTATGCACTGGGGCGCACTCTGGGCCGATCGAGCCGAAGCAAACGCCCTCACCCATCCAGAAGCTTGTCCTGACTCCCTAGAACCCGAACTAAAAGCCTGCGCTGTACAATTAGTGCTAATTACAGCCGATCGGGCCGCAACTGACACTTTGCTGCAAACCCCAAAATCTAGTATCCTCTCAGCATCACCTTCTTTATGAAATAGAAGTAAAAAATGGGATTTTTGAGGGACGTATCCAGAAAAATCAGCCGTGCTGGCAAGGACGAGGAGTTTCTTGGCTTCATCAAAATTATAGAAACTATTGTCTCCAAACTCCTCTCCTTAGCAATGATTGTTGTCATCCTGATTGCCGTTATCGATCTGGGAGTCATTCTGGCAAAAGAATTAATATTTGACCGTTCAATTGGCAGATTTAATTATTTCTTGGTCGAACTTTTTGGGTTATTTCTAAATATATTGATTGCGCTGGAGATTTTAGAAAATATCACCGCTTACCTGCGAAAGCACGTTGTTCAAGTAGAATTAGTCATCGTTACTTCTTTAATTGCCGTTGCTCGCAAAATTATTATTTTAGACTTAGAAAAAATAGACGGCACAGAACTAATCGGTTTAGGTATCGCAATTCTTGCTCTATCCCTCAGTTACTGGATTGTTCGCCATATTAATAGTAAATCGCATCATGAATAGATGCACTTTTATATCGTTTCCGGTTGTGTCTGAATCATTATGGCCGCAGAGGGGCAACCCCACCCCCAACCCCTCCCCGTCCCACGGGGAGGGGAGAAGGAGAGAGGGGCAGAGGGGAAAAACGAACAATTCCGACGCAGACGGATTTGATATTACTCCGTTCGCGCCACAAGATTATGT
>Ga0163149_10007703_pt1 | contig 10810 bp, 8 predicted proteins | sample OliLakLV19MP5G1_FD_148604 | JGI IMG/M metagenome (GOLD analysis project Ga0163149, IMG submission 148604) | Freshwater microbial mat bacterial communities from Lake Vanda, McMurdo Dry Valleys, Antarctica - Oligotrophic Lake LV.19.MP5.G1 | ecosystem: Environmental > Aquatic > Freshwater > Lake >...
ATAAAAACAAAATAAACGATCGACATACCTCCTCCTCCTCCAGGAAAACCACCTTCATTGGGCTTCCATCCTTTTTCCATGGCTTCTATGCCCTTCTTCCCGTACTGGTCGTATACTTTGCGTTTCTCTGGATCACTCAAGACGGCATAAGCTTCGCTGACTTTTAAAAACTTTTCTTCTGCCTTTTTCCGTTCATCCTCTGGTACTTTATCAGGGTGGTATTTTAATGCCAACTTGCGGTATGCCTTTTTAATTTCTTTGTCGGATGCCTTTTTTGCCAGACCCAGGTCCTGGTAATAATTCTGACCCATCCCGACGACCACGCCCATCAGAAAGAGTGCCCAAATAAGGAGTGTTCTGGAAGAGAGCAACATGGTGGTTGTTGTTTATTGGTGTGTTCCACTTGCGCAACCGATTTTGTTTTGTCAATGAGCTATCTGAGAAGAGATACTGCTTCAATCTTCAGTATTTATCTTTTTGTTATGTATCTGCTAATAAATGGGGGATGCAGCCATCGATGTGTTTCTATTGCTATCCGAAAAATAAATAAAGCCGGTGCGAAAGTATGATTCATTGTCGCGCCAAAGAATCAATGAAACCTGTCACTTGACTGGGCTGGGCCAATGAATCGTGGTTCCTCGGGTCTAACGTCTCACCAGTACGTAGCTAGCTACAGTAGTACGCGTAGTAGTATACTCGCATCGCATTCGCATCTCACGCGACTCCGACCAGGCAACAATAAAACGCCACGTGGAATTGTCAAATTATTTGTTATTTGTTAGCTTGCCAAACCTACTAGCTACTAGCTAGTGCTGGTGCTCTGCAGTGCTTGCTCTGGTCTGACTAGTCTCCAGACGTAGTTTGCATGCATCCAATGCCAACCAGAATCAGGACTTAGGTATGGAAAGTTATGCAAGCAATCAATGCTAATTCATTGGAAAAATGTGCACGGCAATCAAAAAAACAATGTGATCAACAACACATGAACGTGGAACAAGATGATCTAGCTGCTGCCCTCTCTTGCTTCCACCATGTGCTTGAGCAATGATTGTCCCCTCTCCTACATGACTGGATGATTGAATCTGTAATAAAGCTGCTGAATGGAGATTGATCAAGGAACCTGGTGTTATCAATGCATCGATTTTCATTGCACCGAGATGCAACTAAAATGTTGCTCTCAAATGTTTTGAAACTATAGGGAGGAAATGCTCATTAGCATGGGTGTCATTAGCTATAGATAATTAATAAATCAGCTGCCTGTCATCCTTTGTTTGGTGTGATATTTTGATTGTAAGTCATTTGAAACATGTGAGATGTTTGAAGAATGGTGAACATTTGTCTTTCATGTTTTTTGAATTGTCTCCTTCCAGACAAAGTTCATCAAGTCCCACTCCCATCTGGATAGCTAGATATCTACTTTCCATTCAAATCCTACACAATAACAATAACTGCAAAGAAAAAGTGTTGAGCTATCAGAAAATCAAGGATAAAGCACAGTGTTGTTGTGTTTTTTTCATGTCAGAGTTTAAACAGGAAAAATGGGTTTGCTAACCCTAATCATAACACGAAATGGTGAAGGAGCTTTTAGACTCCGTCTTTCCGGAATTTCCGTTGAAAAATTTAATCGGCTTGGGTTTTTCTAAATATATGATTACTAGTCGTTTGCACTCCTTAATCGTTTCATGTGGAGAGCTGGCCGAATCGATTTTCATCCACTTTTTTGCATGCGTCTCTCATAAAAAGCCGGATTCAAAACAAAATGGTATAATACACCAGACGTACTATAGCACTAATTAGATTGAAGTTAACGCATACAAACTTATAGAAAACGATCGACCATGGTGGAGAATGGTGGTATTTCTACATCCAACCATAAGCTCACGCTGAACATTGACAGTGACCACCTCAATCCGTCCCCATCTCATGACGAGAACGATTTTTCCCAGTGGAAGAATTTCTCTCCTCAGTCGAAATCACCGTGCGCGCTCCCTTCCATGCGCGATGCGCCGACGACTGAGGGAATGAATGACAAACACACATGCAACAATAATATTCACAAGGAGAAAGAAACTCCGTGTACTACTAATACTGCTACTGGCAATAGTGCTACTCGTGGCAGGGCTAAAGTAGTCAATACCTTTAGCAAGAATAGCAAAGCTAAACGATCATCTACGTTGCCTCCCAGGTTAACGTTGTCTTCGTCGTCTACAAATAAAGGTCCCGGTGCAGTGCTTACTGAACCTAAGACACCACCGTCATTTTCTTCGTCATTTAACAAATTGTTCAACAACCACAAGAAAACACCACCGGCGGTAACTACAATAATGAGAGACACTTCCAACACTGGTCTCCACCACCATCATGGCCCAGCCCTGCTTTCAGTTGCCGTCATTGACGATGGAGAGGCAGTTGGTAACCCCGGAAATACAGCTGGTAGTCGATTCACGATTCACCACAGTTTGTCTAACATGTCACGTGAGAGAAAAGAAGATGATCTTCCTCCCGTGTTGTCGGAGTCGTCAGCCATGCCACCACCACCCGTCCGCAGTACCAAGCCGTCGAGCGAGTCAGGTAGAGCGCGCGGAGCAACACCACCTCGACCTGTGATGATGGGAGGAGGAGGACCGCAACAACAACCTCACAGGAGAAATCGCAGCAATGAAGGACTCATTCCTGTGATTGGGTCTTCTACGGCGAATGGTCCCGTCACGACTATGAATGGTGCTGGCACGGGTAGCAAGGGCGACATGCCGCAGCAACCCTCACCACAGCTTCCCGGATCAGCACAAAAGCGACGATCCTCCTCTCTTCGTCGTCGATCAGCCAGCCCTAACCGCATTCCGCGCATTCCGAATAAGCAATCCACTTCTACCACCACCATTGATGCTTCTGGGACAACAGCAAGTCAAACGTCGTCGCCACACCGCTTTCCCAACAACAAGGATCACAACAATACTAGCAGCTGCCATCAAAGTATTGCTTCTTCCGGAGGTGGATCCATGTCCAAGCTAACTGCATCACGCAAAAACTTAGCAGCACCGACGCCTCCCTACAAGAGCAAAATCAACAAAACGCCCGACCCTGCTGATCACGAACAAGCATTGTTCGAACAACGATTGTGTGAAGATCCCCACGGGGTTGCGGTACGGAAGATCAATCAAAATGGAAAACCCAACTTGCGCTACGTGAGGTGCATTGTCATGGAGTCCCCCAATCCTGATACTGACGCCACGACAATTGGAGGTGATTCACACAATAATAGTACTACTTATCCTGCATCGGCCAAAAGCAGTGTGTCTAGCTTCACACGAAGCTTTCGAAAATCCAATGGATCTCCCATCAATCTGAATAACAACCACAAAAACACCAACAACCTAGAACTTTCTTCATCTACTCGAGTTCGGGCCTTGTCCTGGGGGAAAAAGAAGGATGTGCGAATCCCTCTCGATCGCTTTGTCTGTGTTCGAAAAGGAAAGACCACCGACCGATCACGACGCAATGCGAGTCCCGCATGCAGGATTCTTTCATTGGTGACAAATTCTCAGTCGTTGGATATTGAAGCACCCACGAGGCTGGATCGGGACAAGTTCGCTCGAGCCTTTGCTCGTTTTCTAGAAGTCCCACTGATGAGTGAAGACAACACGGCTGAGTCCTTGTCGCCGCGGCCGGAAAACGTCGACAGTCACCAAAAGGTCTCTTCCACAAGAGGTGCCATATCGGAACCGGACCTTGCATCCTCGCCCAAGAAGGCCATCGCCGAAGCCAAGCTTTTCAAACAGCAGCAACAGTCCCCACGACAGCACCAACAACACAATGCCCCTTTGCCGGTGGTCATGGCCGCAACCAATGGCAATAATAACAACAACATTGGACAAGCGCAAGTTGCGAGGACAGAACAACCTGTACGCACTTCCGCCACTTCGTCACTGAACAATCCCGCTTCTGCATCCGCCAAAGACAGTAGCCCTTATTCGAACAGCAATGCTAAACCTATGAATGATTCTAACCAAAAAGTGCAGATTGCGTCCCTGCCGTCATCTTTGAGAGATTGCGAACGAAGTTCCACTCAAGCTGCGACAGCGTCGCGCCCAACTTACCCAGAACATGATGGCAGTCATGACGGAGACGATGCGTCACATATCTCTTCGCTGACAGGCGCTGGATTCGATCAAGAAATTGTAGAAGAACTGCACCAGGCACTCACAGAGTTACGAGCCGAGCTGGAAGAAAGTCGTGCTGAGGCAGCCCGTGCGGTCAAGGTTGCCGAACAAGCAATCCAAAGTGCCGAAAATTCGAGCAGCAATGATTGGAATTCAACAGTGACGCACAAGGCAGCGGAAGCTGCAGCTCTGGCTCAGAAGAAGTCTGCTGAAGCAATGGCAAAGCAACGATTGGCGGAAGAACGACTCGACGGAGAGAAAAGAACGGCCGCCTTTTGGAGACGCCAAGCGGAAGCCGCTGAAGAAGAATTAGGCGCGTTGCAAACGCGCGCATCATCGGCGGAAGTTCAACGCGCAGCAATTGCTGAAGAGCTGGAATGCGAGCGCCGAAAGACGACTGCAATGCTAGAAGCCATGAATACACAATGCTCGCCAGCTGAGTTGCGGCAAAAAGAAATCGTTTTCGATGAAGCACTGTAAGTACCACCTTTGGCCATCGATCTTGTATCTATTCCTGTTGTATATCTTTGATGGAATTGTATGACTCACTCGCTTTTTTCGCTCCTTACAGTAGTTCTGAGTCCAGCCGTAGCGGCCCTCGTATGAAACTTGGAATCATGGGCCGGAAGAAGCGAAATCATGAAGAAGACGATCCCAGCGCACTCGCTAAGCTTCTGCCTCAAAATGCTCGCAGTTCTTCTTCCTCGGTAGACGGTGACGGCGTATTTGGCCGTAAGTTCATAGATTTCCATCTTTTGGTGACGGCTTTCACTTGTTTCTGACCGCGACTGCGCCCTTCTGTCTTTTTACTTTCAAGTGGATCACGTCAGCGGGCGAACAGATGTTGCGAAAATATCTCACGGTTTTCTCAACGCAGATTCAGAAGTTGCCTTGCTGCGAGAAAAACTGGCACTCGAAAGTGCGGCTCGTAGAAAATTGCTTCATGAGGTCCAGGACTTACGTGGAGTAGTGAGAGTGTATTGTCGCCCGCGCATATGCCCTTCGAATACCAAAAGCATCCTTTCGATCCCATCCCAGGAAACGCTCCTGCTGCAACCTTTCGAAAATGAGTCGCCCATGACTTTTAAGTTCGACCGTGTCTTTACCCCTGATGTCCAGCAACGAGAAGTGTACAATGAAATTGAAGAATTGTGCCTCAGCGTTTTGGAGGGCTACAATATATGCTTGATGGCACACGGCCAGCGCGGAACCGGCAAAACCTACTCAATGTTTGGAGATGTGGTCTACAAGAACGATGCAGCTGGTGGAGATATCAACGTAGAAGTCAAAGACTATGGCATTCACCTCCGAACTGCTGAACAACTCTTTTCCATTGCACAACAAAGAAAAGAGCGTTACCAGGATGTCTTCACACTAGAAATTGTCGAAGTTCACAACGAAAGGCTCCATGATTTGGTCGCTGGAACTGAAATTGGGGAGACCCTTGGACAGATGGTCATGGAAGATGCCAAATCGAGTTCGCGTCGTTCCAAGCGAGGCAGTATGTCTGAGGACGGCAGTGCCGCTGGTCAGCCGCAGCCTTCCAATTCACACTCAGTGTCCTCCAAACAAGGGAGCACCATGGCCAAGCTAGAAATCCGAACGAACCACAATGGCGACACAGTGGTCCAGGGCCTTCTATCGGTGGAGGTCCATAACTTTGATGATGTTCACAAACTCTGGCAGCAATGTCTCTCGCAGCGAGCTACACGGTTAGCAGATCAAGGAGTGGATATTACTGATTACGAAGCGTCAAGTCATGTCATTGCGACTCTCAGTGTGGCTTCCACTAATTTGGCAACTGGAATGGGGAGCGTAGGACGAATCAAATTTGTAGATCTTGCAGGTGCTGATCTTGTTCAAAGGCGCAACTGTGACGGCAAGATGTCCGTAACACCTGACTTAAGTGCCGAAAAGAACATGAACATCGACTGGAAGTACTCAAATCGCTCACTGGCAACATTGAATGATGTCGTGAACTGTCGGAGCCAATACATGCGCAACGTCCCATATCGCAACTCAACCTTAACCCATCTTCTGAGGGACAACTTGGAGGCCGACACAAAGGTGTTGCTTCTGCTGTGTGTCAGTGCAAGCCCCAAGGATCTGCAAGAGACTGCGTGTGCTCTGCGCTTTGCGGCAGGAATGCGCCGTGTGACCATTGGGAAAGCTACCAAACATTCTTTGACTCGGTAGTAAATGTTTGTATCTGTAATATATAAATAGTAAGAAGAATTCGATAGTCTTTGTAATAGAAATTGTAAAAGCCAACTCTAGCTAGGCACATGCCGTGCCACCACAAGGACTTATCTGCTGATGATTGTTCTGGGGCTTGCCTGGCACTCTGAACTGCTGCCTCTCTTCCTACTACTCTGAGTGATGAGAAATAAACAACACTACAAAAAAGACTCTGTTTTCTCACATTTTCCTGAATGACTAAATGAATGGAGCAGATGTGCGATCGGTTTAAATTGAATATGACCCGAAGACTAACTCAAAACGCGATTCTTGCCAGAGTTGTTGATAAAATAATTGAGTTCAAAAATTTACAAAACAGACAAACTACTAGGAGTCCAAGAAGAAAAAAGTCCAATGATAGAATAGAACAAAACGGATGCAGTAATGGTACTCAGCCCTTATTACTATCGGGGATTGATAGTTGTGGCTGTCTTGTTGGTCATCCCCATAAATTTTCGGGTTTTCCATCAGGTTTCGCGGAATGCTGGTGACGATCGCCTTTTGGAACCTTTCTCACTGGAAGGTTTTAAAAAGGGGAAAATAAAATCTGCCTCCACGCCAACAAGGCCAGATGTTGTTAACGATGTCTCGAAATCGGATGATGCTGAGGCTGCTGTAAAGCAAGATGAACCAGCAAAATTGAGGCTGGAAAAAAGAAAGTCTGAGAGGAGTGAAAGTACAAGAGAAAAAGGAGTGGCAACAACAGAAAGCAGAGAGAAGGAATTCGCTAGATTCGACGACCCAGACACATTTGCGGCCTGTTTACAGATTATGGACGATAATCACTTACTGGTACGTCCAGGGATCTGACTGGTTTTAGCTCTGCGCTGTGTGAGGGACGTGTTACTCACTTGCTCTCTTATTCCTCCATGTTGTTCCAGATAGAATGGCTTGCCTATCACTATCATGTGCTGCCGCTTAGGCGGCTGATTGTATTTGCAGATCCTCATTCCAGGACTTCACCAGAGCCTATTTTGAATCGTTGGAGAGATAGAATAAACATCACATTGTGGCATGAAAAGGATGTCTATCCAAATGGTATTCCACCTCCACCAAATCCAAAGAAGAAAACAACCAAACTTGGGGAACATAGGGCGAGACAACGCCGGTTTATTAGAAACTGTCTTCAAACGTTGCATATGGAAGGTCGTGCCTGGGTTGTACTGACCGACACCGATGAATACACCATGACTAACCCGCGCATTTTGGATCCAATGGATCCTCTTTCGCCTATGAATTACACTGGCAAACAATTCGATCTGCCATCTCAACTTGACAGTGGTTCTGTCATGAAGATTTTGAAGATGCAAGATGTCCAAATTCCACAAACAGGTCAACATGTCTACAACAATCCGTGCATCACCATGGCACGCAAGAATTTTGGAACCAAAGCTGCGCAGAACGACGATGTGACCATCGTTGGTTACCAAGCATACAATTTTCAAACAATCCACTGGAGATACTATGACAAGACCTTTAAACCTGGCAAAGCGTTAGTCAATTTAAAAGAGCTTCGTTTCGAAGACATTTCGAGTCATCCTTCCGTCCATCGCCCCATAGTGGACCATGATATTTGCAAAGGAAAATTAACTGTACCTGAGCATCAGAGTGTTTTTGTGACGCACCACTATCCAGGTAATCTGGAGCAAATGTTGTTCCGTGTCTACGATGCACGAGGGGACGCTACAAACGCAACGGCGTATCGCATTGAACGATTTAACCAGTACAAAAAGTTTAGCGACCTCTATGAGAGTGAAACGATACAGCTTTGGCTGAATGGCTTTGTCGATGCAGTTGGCTTGGACGAGGCAAAGCGTCTCTTGGAATTTATCGGGCTACCGAAAGAAGCAGCGTACCTCGACGTTGAGACAAACAATGGAGCGGAAATGACAGTTTCGGAGATCGTAGACGACGATGGTGGATCGGAAACCAAGCCGTCTATGGCATCAAGGAATGACCCAGACTCGTTCTCAGGATGCCTTCAAATCATGGACGACAACCATTTTTTGATCGAGGTGAGTCATTCGAAGTTATTGTTTTTTCTCATTGTTGTTATTATTGCACCCTACCTGTGATGGTTCTTATTGAGTCGTCGTGTAGTGTCACTTCAAACGTTTAATCTGGCCTCTCTCATCGTATACGCTAACATTTTGTATGCATTTCCTCTTTCTCCTGACTTGAAGTGGATTGCTTATCATTACCACGTCTTGCCTTTGAGGAGACTCATTGTCTTGACAGATCCCAATGCCCTCACAACACCAAAACCAATTCTAGATCGATGGAAAGACCGGATGGATATTACTTTGTGGCATGAAAAGGACATATTCCCGAACGGGATCCCTCCACCTCCGAACCGAAAAAAGAATGTCACGAAGTTAGGTCAGCACAGAGCTAGGCAGCGGGCGTTTATCTCAGAGTGCCAGCAAACCTTGTTGCGTGAAAAACGAACTTGGGTGGTGCTCACCGACACGGACGAGTACACAGAGATCAACAGCATTCTTCGTGAACCTGACATGTTGTCATGGAACTCAGACAATATCGCGCTCCCTTCCCAGAAAGAGCCGGGGTCCGTCATGAAGCTTTTGAAACAAAAGAACATGAGGGACTTGAAAACTCATAAGTACGTGCACGAGATGCCATGTATAACGATGGCAAGGAGAACTTTCTCGACAAAGACTTCGAACGACTCCACACCTGGCGATATCCTAGGGTTTAAGGGCTCGCAGTTTCAAACCTTTTATTGGCGGTATTACGACTCTCTCTTTAAGCCAGGCAAGGCGATGGTGGATCTCTCCAAAATACGATCCAAGGATATTCCAACTCGCCCGTCAGTGCACCGTCCAATCACCAATGAAACAATCTGCGCTGGGAAGCTTTCTGTGAAGGAAATTCATAGTGTCTTCGTAGTTAATCACTACCCTGGAACATTAAAACAAATGTTGTTTCGTGCATTGGATGCGAGAGGCGATGCAAGTAATGCTACAGAATACCGAATCCAGCGCTTCAACGAGTTCAAGAAATTCGGAAAGGTGTTGAGCACTGCAACCATAATGGAATGGTTACCAGGGTTCTTTGAATCGGTAGGAGAAGAGGAGGCAACGCGTCTCTTGAAGGATGTTGGCCTTCCCGAGCAAGCAGCAACTTACATTTCTTCCCCATGAAGTGGCATAGAAAAAGATTGAAGAAAACATTTGTGCTTTTGCTCGCAACCGTCGACTAAAAAGAGCCCAGCGTTACGTCCTGCCTCCAAGAGGAACATTCCACCATATCTCAGTCACCAGTCATCACTGCAACTTACTGGGCTTCACCAACCTATGATGGCCACTGTTTTTGCACAGCCAAAGTTTCTTTCGGTGCTACTCACAGGTCGAACCTGGCGCAAAGGACTTTCCACCTTCAATGCCATGGTCATCTAGGAATACTACTACAGTTATCAGCAGCTACGTACAAACACAGACAACACGATCATTTGCCGTTCAGTGGTGGCAACTCGGAAGTCATTTGATTCTATGTTTTCTACAGTTAGGGGCGAACAGATGGCTGACAACATCATCCAAACCCCCATTGTCTATAGAGTCGCTTTGTCTCTTTCCCACTTGATAGATACTGTAGATAGATAGATAGTGGGTTCTTCTTTCACGCATTTGCCGCTATGTAGCATTCTGTTGTTGTCTCTGTGGATGGTATGCTAGCCCCTGACCCCACCAGTGCTTTGAAGCTAGGTCACAAGTGGCAGCCCCCATTCTCTGCTGCACATGGGCATGTCAAATATCAAATTTGTTTCGGTGGTTCTTGGGTGAAAAGAAACACAATCAACAACCTCCAATGCCTCTGGGATGATGAAGAAGGCTTTTATTGCCTGCACCAGCAGCAGTTTTAGACCAGTGTCTGGAAATGTGCTAATAACAGTTTTCTGTTGTTTGAGTTGGAGAACATGCCCAAGTCAATTTCTATTTAGATTTGTGTAGGGTTTTGTAGAATCTTGAAGTTCTTTTGACCCAATGAATCATTTGGCTGAAAGTCATTTGCTGCAAAAAAATGACAACAACTTTCCACTGCTCACTGTTTTCCACTGAACAAGACATTTATGTCAATTGACGAATCTTAGCAAGACCTGTCACATCAAAGGTCACCTCATTTGCAGTTGCCACCTCAACGGTTACTTCATTACAAGACCCATGACCAAAGTGTGACCAAGAATCATTTTTACTTCTCCCAGTTTTGAGCTTGCTTTTCTAATCCATGAGCACTTCGTACACCCTTTGAATTTTATTGCTTTGGTTTCTCCTGTTGTAAAAGATAATTTATTTTGCATTAACCTTGACATCAATTACTGCAGTAGCTAGAACATTGCACTCATAAACCGAATAAGTAGCAAGTTCTGTTTTGATTAACTCACCTAGCAGCAAGCT
>Ga0163149_10007707_pt1 | contig 10808 bp, 9 predicted proteins | sample OliLakLV19MP5G1_FD_148604 | JGI IMG/M metagenome (GOLD analysis project Ga0163149, IMG submission 148604) | Freshwater microbial mat bacterial communities from Lake Vanda, McMurdo Dry Valleys, Antarctica - Oligotrophic Lake LV.19.MP5.G1 | ecosystem: Environmental > Aquatic > Freshwater > Lake >...
GTGTATTGAAACAAATAGCAAAAATGATGGAAATTCCCAAACAATCCTTATAATAAATTTGACTACAGTAATACGCAGTGGAGATTGTGTGACCATTCAGACCACTGCAGTCTGATTTCTTTGCTGAAGGCAAAGCTTTTCTGTTTTCCAAAAATGGGAATTGGAACTTTCAGATCATCAATGAGAGACCTTCTTTCCACTTGTGGAAGCAAAAAGACTACTCTTGATTTTCTGAAATGATGTATGCATGGATGCTTCCAAATGCATGACAGAATCTCTGTCTATGATTGGTTTGCTAACGATGCCAAAGTCTTGTCATGGTCCGGTTCTTACAAAACGATTTCCACTGCATTCAGTAGCCATGAACAACCACTGACAACGTCTCTTTTCGTTCTTCATTTTTCAACCCATTCTGCATGGATATAAAAATGTTTGTTCTAAGCAATGTGACCACAAATATTTTTTCTAGTTTTGACAAAATCCATTTTCGTGCAAATGACTTGATTTCTTCCTGTCTCACTTAGCAGGTCTCTTTGCGTCAAATTGCTAAGTATGTATTGTTTTTGTAGCTCTTATTGGATTTGAGAGTGTAGAGTGCATCTCAACAAATTATAGGGTGCAGGGTTGTCAGAATCATCACTACTGGCTAGTGCTATGGAGGTCACCCTAGTGTTCTGTTGAACTTGACCTTACAGCAACGAGCACCTGTGCGTTCATTTGAATTCGTAGGGTGCTACCAACCTGGAACTTGCCGCAACGTACAAGGGACAGACCATTTGTTAAATAGGTGGTTCATATGATTTACAAAATAGGTTCTTAAATTATGGTCTCTTGTACAAAAGGACTATAAAACAAATCAGTCCATAAAAAGGACCATAATTAGGAACCCTTTGTAGAAAATAAGACCATAAATAAAAGGGTTCCTAAAAATCGGTTCCTAAATCTACTGGTAAAAACTGATGTCTTAGGACATAATTTAGGAACCTTTTTTGAAAAGGTTCCTAATTTGAAAAAATGGTTCCTAATTAGGAACCCTTTCATCTGGCATTCAAATAATCGGTTCCTATTTATTGGGTTCTTTTCAAAAGGGTTCCTAAACATAAAGGGTTCCTAATTACAGCAAAAGGACCATAAATGTCCAATCCTGTCAGTTGCGGCAAGTTCCTGACAAGGAAGTCGTGGTGTGACGCACAAACAATCATCAGTAACTAATTTCCCGGAATTCTTTTCATGCGACCGACCGATCGATCGATCGATCCGGTACATCATTTTTTTTTCCATGAGAATTTTGTCGCCTCTGAACCTTTCTGTTGTCATTGTTGACAGCCGACTGATGCTTAGCTTGAGGTAGTCAAATTATATTTTCACCAAGCATCACAATTCTTTTCCTAGCTAGTAGCCTTCTCTACAACTATTTGAAAGGTTTGTGTTGGTTTCTGCTGCTCGAGTTCACGCAAGACAACCAACGGCTAATTTTTACGTCATTGTTGGTTTTGGAAATTCTGTGAGAAGCCCATCACGCTATAACGCTACGAGTCGTGCCTTTTGAAAATTAGTATTGCAGTTTGCCTTCGTACTGAAGGTTAACAACAACACATTCACGTATCATCCAACACCTTCACTTATCATCATGAGACACTTGTTGACGGACCTTCGCGGTAATCCCATCTATGTCATGTCCAGAGCTGCTCGTCTACGTATGGCTCGTGGTACATCTGGTGCTACCGTGCGTCATCCCCATTTGCCCACGCTCTTTTATTTGGTCAAGAACCGAAATTGGCCCGAGGTCATTCGTCGGAGCAAATCTCATCCCAACGAAGTGACCGTCCAAGAAGATGGCAGCAAAAATACGTGTCTGCATTTGGCCTGTCGTTTGAATCCCCCCAAAGAAGTGATTTGGGCCTTGCGACAAGCCGCTCGCATGAAGAATTCCGAAGGTGCCACCGCCTTGCACATTGCCGCCAGTCATCGTATTTCCGAAGAAGCCTTGGAAGTATTGTTGGAATGTGCCAATGCTGCTACCGCTACTACTACTACTAATACTGCTAACAACAACAAAATGCACAACCCTTCCTCCTTGTTGGGATATCCTTCCGAATCGTACAAATCCCAGTCTCCCACGGCGGATTTGTCTCGTTGTGGTCGTGCTCCCATTCATTATGCTTGCATGTCCTTTCGTGGATTGGAACCCAATGCTTTCAAAATGTTGTTGGAAGCTACCTTAAAAGATGGATTTGTCGTTTTGGAAGACAATGAAGCTTATTCCAAACGGTTGTTGGGATTGGATGAATTCTTTAACGAAGACGATGAAGACTGCAACGGGATGATGATGCAAAGTACAACATCTTTTGATTCCTCTTTTGGAATGTTATCTGGATGTCGTGGGGGTGATACTCCTGCGGATGCGAGTAGTAGTAGTAGTAGCGGCAAGATGATCAATGTCATGACGATCCGCGACTCGTCGGGTCAAACGCCTTTGGGATTGCTCTTTCGTCGTTACCGAGAACGTATGAAGTGTGTCATCAACACGGTGGATCGCTTGTGGAAAGAGCACGCAGGTAACCCCAGCAAAGCATCCTTGGCGGCCGCCATTTCGGTGCATGCAGAATTGGGTGAATTGTGGCAACGGGCCCGTTTTATTTTAGCCAGGTTGACGGAAGAAAGAATCCAAAAAGAGTCGAGTAGCACTGGCACCAAGCAAGCTACTGGTGCCAATGGAACGAATAATAAGACATGCTTTATGGACATGGATCAGCCACTGTCGCCTGGAGAGCTAGCAGTTGCGCACGAAGCAGCGGCGTGGGCTGCCGAGCAGCACATGGTAAGAGAACGATTGAAAATGGATGTTTTTTGCGTCCGTGTTGTTGATGAGTTATCTTGCCAGGAACTAACTGCATTTATTGGACGTTACTATTGAAATTCGTTAGGCCGCTTTCAACCCTTTCCCTACTTCTGAAAACGAGGCCAGAGATGAAAGTCCCATCCGAGATGGTCGCCGAAGCATCTCCCCAGACGCTCGTACGAAATTCCGTATTGTACATGCTTCTGTGGGGCTGATCGGTTATGGGTGCCCACCCGAAATGATTCGTTTGGCCATTTCGATCCATCCACAGCAAGTACGAGAAATGGACGAAGAAGGAAATCTGCCCATCCACATTGCGGCCACAGCCAGATCCTATTTGGCCACGCATTGTGCCGGTGCCGCCAATGACAAATTATCCTTCCAGGCAGCCGCCGCCGCTGCTGTGGCCGCATCCGACGAAGACAGCATGGTGTCGGACACCACAGGCGTCTTGAGCTTTTTTAGCAGTGCTACAGTATCTCAGACCATCAATGCCTTTGATAAGGTAATCAAAATCTTGCTTCAGCATTACCCGGAATCGGCCAAGATCCCGCAAGGAAAAACGGGACGGTTGCCACTGGTCATGGCGGTAGAAGCGGGTTGCCGATCCTGGGATGATGGCATCCAGACCCTCATTTCGGCGTATCCGCCCGCCTTGCATAACCGCAAGCTATTCTCTCTACCACTGTATCCGAATATTTTGGCCATGCTCAACAATAATGGAAACAGTTGCTTTGGACTTGGTGGCACTCTGAAGAATGACAGCCACCATTCTCATTTCAGTGCCAATACTACTCGCAGCCCCATGCGGAGTGGCGCTCGTTCTCCTCGCAAGCGTGCTCACAAAGGCAAAAAGGGGAGTACTGCAAAGAAGTTGACCACCATGTTTGAGCTACTCAAAGTGAAGCCCGAATTGCTGGTGTCCAGCAGAAAGAACGACTAGAAAGAAGACACGACGAATAACGAACATACGAAGATGTGTTCCTTCGTAAAATAAAATAGCTGCGTGCTTCCAATGCTGGAGACGAAACATTCCTTCGTTGAATTGGGTGGGAGTAAAGGATTGTTCTCGAAAACCAAGGCCAGAGGTAAAGCAGTTTGTAGTAGTTGAAATCACATTTGCATAATTTAGTAACGCACAAAATAAGGAAAAAAAGCTGATTGGTATGATTGGTTCTTTGTTCAAATATAATTAGTTGGTGCCGCAAATGATGCTCCAAAGACCATGTATTGCTGTAGTGAGATACCGAAGGACAGATTTGGTCTTCGGCCAATTACGTTGAAAAGATTCGTTCGTTTCCACTTCGTATCAAAATGAGCGGAAGATGTGTTGGCTTGTATTTATCGTAGTGTGGTAGATTGTTGTCATTCATAGATGATCGAAACATAATGTTGAATTGTACAGCGAAAGACAAATATCCCTCCATCGAGTCCGTTTCTCCTACCAACCCGTATAGTCTCCGTCATCCGCATTATACACATACAATGTAGCTGGCAGATGAGGTCGCAATACCTGCGAGACAATAATCCAGACCACCCAAGAACTACACACTGTAATGGCCCCTGCTTTGCATTTCGCAACCCACGACTTTCGTGCTTCGGCAATTTGTTGTGGTGAAAGGGTCGTGGGTTCCTCAGTAAAGTCTGGCAAGCAAGAAAAGAAAACGAAAGGAAGAGTCAGTGAACAACAACAGTCTATAAATTCGTTTCGTACTCCATTTCAGCGAAAACAAACAGCACGGCAGACGCCACAACACAACTAAACTAATGTACACGTACGTTCATCGGCATCCAGAAGACCTTGATTGGCCGCATCTGCCGCATCTGGATCTCCCCCCTTTTCTTCCAACCCTCGCTCATACAGTATGTGTACCACCCACAGCCACGGTAGACCGAAACAACCCGCCAAGAATATTCTTTTGGAGAGAAGATCTGACCTCATATTGTATTAAAGTATTATTCGTTGATTGATTATGTATGGCTATGGAACTGAGCTACTAGCTACTATACAAGAGAATAGAAAGCAAACCACAGTATCACAACAGAAACAGCAAAGTAGTCTAGAAACAACACGCTGTTTTTATGTTCTCGATCGTTCAGTTGATATGGTTGTGTTGTTGTTGTTGTTCTCGGGGTCGGTGAGTTGTCACCATAATTTCGGCGCGCCCGCCCAGCCCAACGACTATGGTGATTTAGCGTTAGAGCTTTTCATTCCGATGATGTTTGTCTGTGTGTCTGTCCCCTTTCCTCTTTTCTTTCTTCGTGAAAGGGGGAAGGATAGAAGATCAACGTCCACAACATGCTCGTTGATCCACTGCATGCTTCCTTTTTACACAATAGAGGTATTGTTGTGTAGATCTTGCAATCCAAGTTGTTGGCTACTACAAAGAAATCTGAACTAGCTAGTAGGTCGTCACCCTGTCGCTACGTAGTGAGCATAGCGAAGATGATGATACCCATTCGTCCCAGCAGGATTGGGTCTAGGCTTGGCTCAAGATTGCAGCAAGCATCCCGAAGAAATGGGTTCATTCCAGCCACTAAGCCAGGTGCCACCATGTTGGTCTTTCTTCCATCTGCCGACGACCAACATCACTTTCAGCAGCCACAAAATCAGCAGCGTCGATGGTTTTCGGGTGCCAATCAACAAACCGGCAAGGGACCTCAGCCCCGAAAACGATTCTACAAACAAGTAGGAGTGACAACCGTACCGCCTCCTTGGGAAACTCGATTTGCACCAGACGCCACCAATAAAAAAGACGACACGAGTATAGAGAATCCGATTTCGGCGGGTGTCGACGGCACACAAAGTGCTTCCGGTGTCATTGGTCATGTCAAAACCAATGGTGCCGCAAAACAACAAAATGGCAGTGGCGTGGATGGCAATATGATTATAGAAGCCTTGTCCCAACTAGAACAAATGAATCGGTTGAAACAACGCTTGATTCCTCGTTGTACCACACTGGCCATGCCGGTGGACACTATCGACCACGGCCAACAAGAGGAATGGTATTCCGTCACCTTGGATGGACGAACCCTCCGAACACCGATTGGACAACCCCTGGCCTTACCGTCTCAATACTTGGCATGGGCGATTGCCGCCGAATGGAATGCTCAATCCTCCCATATTCGTCCGGTCCAAATGCCACTCATGACCTTGGCGTGTACGGCTCTGGATCAAACCAGCCAACATATGCAGAAATATCAAGAAGCGGCATTGAATTTTTTGCCCACCGATACGGTACGTACTGTAGAATGACATACTAGTATGTGTAATGCATTGTGTGGTTGGTGATTCATCCAATTTGATTTTTTTTGAATTTTGGACTCACTGTTTGCTACCCAACTCTATCCAAATGACCAACAAAATCCAAAATATATTACAATACACTTTTCTGAATTGGTTGAAATATAAATATTCATATGTAATTTGATGATGATTTACTATAGACATGTTACTGGGCCGACCCCACCGAGGACAGAATCTTGCATCGACACCAAGAGGCCGCATGGAAAGAATTGCACGATTTTATTGAGCAAGAATTGCAAGGAAAGCCCGCCATGGCACAGGGAGCACAAGAAGGAATGCTCATGTCCCAACGAAAAAATCCTGAAACGGGCATGCGAGGCTTGCCGCATCCTCCATCTCTGTATGATGCTTGTGTGACGTGGACGCAGAATTTGGATGCCTGGCATCTGACCGCCCTCAATGCCGTGACGGCCGAAACCAAAAGCTTTTTAGTGGCGTACGCCGTCTTGCATCCAGCATCGCCATTTTCATCTCATGACGGTGGGGACAAGCAAGCCGTTTCCAAGGCCATTCGTGCGGCGCGTGTCGAAGAAGAATTTCAGATCGAGTCTTGGGGATTAGTGGAGGGACAGCATGATTATGATAGGCTCAATTGCTCGGTCCAAGTAAGATCCGCCAAGCTATTGGCCAAGTGTGTTTTGGAATAGTCCTAATGCTTAAACATATTATCACCAGGAAGTGGATGCATCATTCGACTGCTCACTCTAGCTAGGTAGTAGTTTACCTGTGCAGCATGTGCGTCAAGTGATCATGGTGCATTGAAGGCAACTTGTGCCATTCCAGGTACTTGTCATCTGCAGTGGAGAAGTCCATAAATAAAGGACATCTACAAGTAGTAGCAAGAAAAGACGGCTCGTGGCTGTGCTAGCTAGTAGATCGAAAGTACAGATTTATGGGTGTCAAAATTATATAGTTATTGCTAAAGCAAAACACTTTCTGCTCCATTTTTGACTCCTCCACATTTCTCTTCATGCAACGCATTTCATTCGTCACATTCTTCAACCTTGAGAGCTATATATTATTTGCCTAGAATATCAAGAGCAAACCTGCTCCAACATGATGCCTGAACCAAAGCTATACAACGGGCTGTTTTTGTTCTTTTTGTGTGCAAACTTGGATGAATAGCAGAACTAGTAAACCAAACTATTCCACAAGAGATGCGTGGTCTCTCGTGTCAGTTTTTCGGTGTCACATTTCAAATACTCGACTCCATTCATCATGTACTTGACTTTGTTTCCCCTTACATTGTGCGCATAGGGACTCAGAAAGAGTCTTAGTTTTTCGTCGGTTCGCATTGCTTGGATATATTGTTCGTGCATGGACTTGTCATTTGTGACAAAGGCCTTCCCTTCACACCGCAAGAAAGGATAGACGCCTTCAATGGGTCCCATTCCAGCGAATTGAAAAAAGCCTTCGGTGACGCCGGGCCATAGGTTGTGGAAAAAGTCATCTAGAATGACGATAGCACCACGAAGTGAATTGCAAAAGGCTACTTCCAAATCGTTGAAGGTTAAGCCGGCTGTGTGTCCTGCATCCACGCTAATCAGACGAAAGGGTTCAAAGTCTTTTTGTATGTGCCAATCAAAAGGTAGATCTTCTGTACTTCCCGTATGAATCAAATGCAGGTCACTTTCTTGTAGACCGTAGCTTTGAAGCCCCCGGAGAAAGGCTTGCTTATTCCCATAACCACTGACGTCAATGTTTTGGTATTGCAGATCTTCAAACAAATCAGCTGCCAGGAGCTTTTCTGTCTCTCTAGCAGTGACAAAAAGGGTACCCGTAAACCTCCCATGATGAACACCTAATTCGGCCACAGTCCCAAAGATCCCATGCTCGTGCTGTACACGAGATAGCTTCATGGTCAAGGGAGCGACCAATCGGAAATCGCCGCTGCCCTTGTCGATTTTTTGATAGCCGCCCATGACAAAGTCTTTTTGATGTGAATATGGGATTTTGGAAGTCATGGAGGCGTTTGCAAAATTGGTCAGCTTGTCTTTGGATGCCGCAGGGCATTCCTCTGGTTTTGCAAACCGAAAATCCGAAGGCAGTCTTCGTGGTAAACCTTGTTGCCTTCCCCCATCGCCAAGGTTTGTCGGCAGCGCCATATCCTGTGACATGGTTGTTGGAGTTGACGGCGAAACATTGGAAAAATCTTTTTGAACAAGAGCCAACAGGAGTGACACATTGGCACAACACAGCAAAAAGGCAAGAGACGCCGCTGTCTTGATCCACATCTTTCTCCTCTCAGGACACGTAATGATGTCCTTGTCTATCAGGAGCAGCCCCATGTGATCGAGTCGTCTGCCATGCTCTTCCACCATTGTGAATTTGGCTTTTTGTTTGTTGTGGTTGTTGTTCTCCGTAAGCTAGAGCTAGACGAAATAATGGCCCAAGGAGTACTGTCACGAGAAAAACGGTTGATGGGAGTATCGTGAAAGTTTTTGTGTTGATAAAATTATCGTTGAGAGGCCAAAAAGTGAGTGGGTTCCTACGCATCGCAGGTCTACTCCTTACTGTATATTCGTTACTGTAATTTTAACCGACAGCGATAAGTAAAATCGGAATCGTGTGGTATTACCATGCATGCGACTTGAGCGCGTAAAGGAGCGCGCCGGAGGCTCCTAGCCAAATCATTATTTTACGGAACCAACAACCTTCCCACGGGTTCCGGTGTGATAGAACTATGCCGCTCTACAAACTCAGGACGGAGTACAGTAGATAGGAGAGGAACGAACTGTGGACCATTCAAACTAATGTCCTAGCTAGAGTAGCTAGACTACGTATCTTTAGCTATTTAGTAGCCAGCCATAGCTAGCCACAGCCAGAATACATTGAACGTGAGATCAGAGCCGGAGGATGGACGTTCCACGCTGAATGTAGCTACTAGCTAGTACGTTATCTCCATGAAATGGACCTTCTAGCCAAGGTTGCTTACAAGCTGTGTGCGTCTTGCTAAGATGTCAGATACAAAGATGGATTCATGCAAAAAATGTGACACTGTCATGCTTTTTACAATCTATTTCATTCGCTTTATTTACTCTATCAGTAGCGCAGTCTCTTCTTCTCTGTTTTAGCGTTATCCCTAGCAGCGGAGGTCTATACCTGCCAAGCTTCTCAGGAGAATGGAGAGTGTGGAAATCGATTCATGTTGATCCGTCTTGTTCGACCAAGGTACTTGAAGTGCTGTTGTCATTGCGGCAAGACCGCCCAAAGTCTTCAGTTCTCGAAGTCGGTCGCGGTTGTCTAGACATAAGTTTGCTAGCGTTTTAAAGGAGTTCGCTTGAATTTCTGGATCTTCAGGGTGTAGCTTCATGGTATGGGTGACGGCCTCGACCACTCCTTGAGTTGGGACCTGGTCGTCAGCTGAGGCACTACTATGAGTAGAATGGTCATTCTCATCGTCAGAATGGCGAGTCAGGCATGCCAAGGCACTGCAAGCCATTCGTTGGACATCTATGTTGTCAACGTGCCCTTTCATGGCTTTGGCAATCGCTGGTATACATCCCACTTCCCCAATTGCAACCTTTGTGCTGAATTCCACGGCAATTTTCTCCAGTGCAACGCACGCTGCTATTTGAATCGGCGCCTTGTCCTGTTGGATCTCCATGGCTCGTAGAATAGCAAGCAGCCCCCCGTATCGAACAACAGCCGCGCGCTCGTGGTGCCCTTTCTCTGCCGCTTGGGCAAGCTTTTCAAGAGCATTGTGAACGACAGCAGGGTCGGGACTCCAAACATCTCGGCGCAAAAGTTCAGCTACAGACTGCGTCGATTCCGAAGAAACACAAGATTTGAAGGAAGCCCCATCTAGTTGCGATGACGCATCATCACTAACGGTAGTATCTCTTGTTTGTTCGGTATGGAGACTGCCAACAACCGATGGAAAATCTGCATCAGTTGCAAACTTGCTTCCTCCTGCTCCCGTTGGTAATGGTGCAAATGTCGTCATCGAGCAACGCTTGTTTCCTCTGCTATTGTTCGCGTACGGAGTCGGAGGAAGATGGTGATCATCGCCGTCATCCATCATGGTGTGATCGAAAGTGATTTGCGTCATATCGTCGTCATCGTGGTCGATGGTAATGGTTGGATATTGATTGTCGTCTTCCAAGTTTGACTGCGGCGGTTTTTGCTGCTTTAGCGTCTCTGGAAGCTCCATGTCAGCAAACATGCGACTGCTGAGCATATTTTGGAGGTGCGGTGACGTCAAATCGTTGGGAGTGCCGTGATCTTCTCCGTCGTCTCTTACGGTGAATTCCATGTAACTCTGGTCATCCGAAGGAGCTCTGCGGTGCTGTGTCGGGATCGGCAACCGCGTTGGCGGTGCGAAAACGGTAGAATCTTGCACCGTATACTCCATACTTGACTCGTCATCTCGGACGGTCAATTCCATGTAGCTTTGGTCATCTGATTCCTCACGACGGGTATTTACCTCCAACTGGGCTTGTCCCGGCATTCTGAATGGGTTAACAGCCCCAGAGGCTTGGTCGTGGACAGTGCACTCTGCATAAGTGTAGTCGTCGGCCGCATCATCTGAATCCTTCATTTCCCCCGACATGAGCGAGGACATTTTGACGGCCTGCGTGTTGCTAAGTTTGATCGTTTTTCGCGAGTCATCCATACAACCGCTCAGTTCCTTGCCCAAACTGCTTTGACTATTGTTAT
>Ga0163149_10007714_pt1 | contig 10804 bp, 9 predicted proteins | sample OliLakLV19MP5G1_FD_148604 | JGI IMG/M metagenome (GOLD analysis project Ga0163149, IMG submission 148604) | Freshwater microbial mat bacterial communities from Lake Vanda, McMurdo Dry Valleys, Antarctica - Oligotrophic Lake LV.19.MP5.G1 | ecosystem: Environmental > Aquatic > Freshwater > Lake >...
CCTTGGAGAACGGCCATCCGAAAACGCTGCATTGACAGATTAAAGCGCATATCTCTAGTACAGTCAACCTATTTGTGGCGATCGGCTTGTGATACTTTTTGTTTGTAAGGCGATTTCCCTTTTGTGGGGATGCTACCGTGTACACACAAGTCTTCTGATCTAGCCTCAACTGGGTTTGATCCCCCCTAACCCCCCTTAAAAAAGGGGGGAACCGGATTCAAAGTCCCCCTTTTTTCTAGCGCAGCGGCGCGCCAGCGCGGGGATTTAGGGGGATCTCGCAGTACGTTGATACCTTGTCCGAGATGTGTGTACACGGTAGCCCAGAGCGGGAGAGGGGCATTTAAGAAAGGGGGATGTGGCTTGCTTCTGCGAAGCAGTGGGGTAAAAGATTTGTCAGTTAACCAGCGTTCAGCCTATCGTTATTTGTCAACGTTAGCTGTAATTTAGCGTGCCCTTTTAAGGTGCTCACCCTGTTAGCCCTATTTGGTAGACCAATGGCAGACCAATCTGTGCTGTGAGTCTTCTGAATTTTTCCGCACAGCAAAGCAGAAGCAATGGGGTTGTTAACCGTATAGCGGAATTTCCCATCCGTCTACACGGTGGGGATGGATAGCGCGGCTGTGGAGCGAAGCGGAGCAGCCAATCAAGCTTTAGGTGTAGGCAACCGCTTGATATAGTCTCTTAAGACTTGAGCCATGCTGACATCTTTCTGCCTAGCGAAATGCTCAAGTCTTGCATAATCTTCGTCAGACATCCTAATTTGCAACCGTTTCTCTTTTGTCATTTGGCATACAAGTGACATACAATAGATACATGCTAACACGCCGCATCACCTACAGAATCTATCCATCCGCTACCCAGGAAGCCAAGCTTTATCTGTGGAAGCGGATGCATTGCAATCTGTACAACGCGGCATTAGCCAACCGAATTACCCAGTACAAAAAGTTTGGCAAGTCGGTCAACTACTTTGAGCAGCAGAATAGTTTGCCAGCATTCAAGACCGTCTGGCCTGAGTATGTTGAGCTGGGTAGTCAAGCTTTGCAGGCCACTCTAAAGTGGGTTGATTTTGCGTTTGAGCGGTTCTTCAAGGGCTTGGGTGGATATCCCAGATTCAAGGCATCACGCCGCTATTCAGGCTTCACTTACCCAGCTCTATCTGGCTGGAAATGTGTCACCGATGCAGGGCTAAACGGCCATCTGACCATCTCAAATCTGGGCAAGATTCAGATGAGAGGGCAAGCCAGAACCTGAGGTGATCCGACTACGCTTACCGTTTTCGGGCGAGAGGGGAAGTGGTTTGCATCTATCACGGTGACGTGCAACCCAACCCGCAAAACTGGCTCTGATGCTGTTGGGATTGACTTGGGCTGCAAAGAGGCAGTAACGCTTTCAACTGGCGAACAAATCAGCAAACCTGACTTTATTAAGGCAGGGGATCTCAAAGTCAAAGTTGCATCAAAACAGCTCCGGCGCAAGAGAGCGCCTAACCGGAACAAGAAAATCAAAGCGTCTAGGAGATGGAAAAAAGCCAGAGCGATTGTCTCTCGGCATCAGCGGAAAGTGACGAGACAGCGTGACAATTGGCTGCATCAAACAACCAGCAACATAGTGAGCAGTAATAGCCTAGTTGCTGGGGAACAGCTCAATGTCAAAGGGATGACCGCACGGGCGAAAAAGGGTAAGCGCAAAAAGCAAAAGGCAGGACTCAATAGGTCTATTCTGTCGGTCGGGTTTGCCAAGATTAGTAAGATGTTTGAGTACAAGCTGGCTGAGGCTGGGGGCTTCTATGTGGAGTCTCCCACCCGGCAACTCAAACCTTCTCAACGTTGCGCGAAATGCTGGGAACTGACGCCTAAAACACTCAACGATAGAGTGCATGTTTGCTCTAACCCGACGTGTAGTCACACCGAAGACAGAGATATCAACGCCGCCCAAGTCAATTTGATTTGGGCACAGGGGGCAGGAACTGTCCTCTCAGACGCAGAGCCGTCAAGCTCTACTTCATGCGGAAGTATGAAGCAACTTGGGGCGAAGAAGCGTCAGAAATCTTAGCTTGTAGAGGGATGGGGATTTAGAAACCCCATCCCTCTACAGGGTGGGGTAGTTCATAACATTCCTATGATCCCGATAACAGAACCTGAACTTGCGGTATACGATTACCCCCTATAATAATTGCAGCAATAATTTATGGTATTCATTGCTTTTATTAACTGTTTTGACGCAGCTTAGGGAGACGTGAGTCCTGCTAACTGTATTCATTTCTAGGACGGGTGACTGTAAAACAATCTTGGCCGTAATTAGGCGCTTTCAACGGGCCTCAGGGCGGCAAGTTCAGTTCTAAGAGGTGGCAGCTCGTGGAAAGTGCTGGAACAGCAAGAGTTAATGGGCGCAGGACTGGAAGCGCTTCAAAGGAGACAACCGTGGCAGAGACAAAGACAGAGACTAATAACACCGTGAAAGAAGAAAAGCCCGAAACCGAACCTGCTAAAACGACTGCTGCCAAAGCTACGGGGGCCAAATCTGAGCCAACGGCGCTATCGCTATCGTCTAGCGCTAGTCCAGCTCAACGGGGAGCCATTGAGATTGCGTCCTTTGCTGGCGATCGCCCCTTGGGAGCGTCCCAAATGGAAGTCTTCGGCACCTTCACGTCATCAGGCGATCGCCCGATTGAAGCAAGTCACTTTGAAGTGTATGGCATGATTTTCAACAATCGGCCGATCATGGCTAGTCATATCGAAGTGCTAAACCTACCTCTTCCAGGCGGTAGCCCAATCTTTGCTAGCGACTTGATTGTGCGAGATGACCTGACGCTGCCCGGTGGTCGCCCCATTGTGGCTAGCGATCCCCGCCTCATGGATGCTGATCTGCTAATGGGGGGTCGCCCGATCGCCGCCAATGACCTCACCGACGATAACAGTGCAGCGCTGATGGGCTACATCGACTAAAGCGCTAAAGATTACATACCCGTAGAGACGCGATGAATCGCGTCTCTACGAAATAGATTGGGCAAATTTAGATAGCCGCTCGATTCCCCGTTTAATCATGTCCATATCGGTCGCGTAGGAAAGGCGGATGCAGTCATTAGCCCCAAAGGCTACCCCTGGAATCAGAGCCACTTGCTGAGATTCTAATAGAGCATCGCAAAACTCCAACGACTTCATTCCAGTTTTGGCAATACTGGGGAACATGTAAAAAGCTCCGTCTGGCCTGGGACAGTGGATGCCAGGGATCGAATTTAGCCCCTCTAGCATTACCGTACGGCGTTCGGCAAACGCCACCAGCATTTCTTGAATGCAGTCTTGAGACCCTTCATAGGCGGCGATCGCCCCATACTGAGCGAAGGTACAGACGTTAGACGTACTGTGACCTTGGAGTTTGGTAGCGGCCTGGACAATGGGCTGAGGAGCGGCCAGAAAGCCAACCCGCCAACCGGTCATGGCATAGGTTTTGGCAAAGCCACTGCTGACAATGGTGCGTTCAAAGGCTTCAGGACTAGCTGCTCCCATACTCAGATGTTGAGCGCCATCGTAAAGAATTTTTTCGTAGATCTCATCGGCCAAAATCCAGATGCCTGTTTCAACTGCAACGGCGGCGATCGCCCGCACTTCATCGGGGCTGTAGACCATTCCCGTTGGGTTCGACGGAGAGTTGAAGATCAGCAGTTTGGTGTGGGGTGTAATGGCCTGCCGCAGCTGCTCAGGGGAGATTTTGAAGCCATTCTCAATCGTGGTGGGCAGGATGACGGGCGTCCCCTCAGCCAGTTTCACCATTTGGGGATAGCTGAGCCAGTACGGAGCTGGAATCAGCACCTCATCGCCCGCTTCAATCACCGTCATCATCAGGTTGAACAACGACTGCTTGCCGCCATTGGTCACCAAAATATTTTCTGCGCCGTAGCACAGCCCGTTGTCGCGTTGCAGCTTTTGGGCGATCGCTTCTCGGAGGCGAGGTTCCCCGGCAGCTGGCCCATAGCGCGTTTTACCAGCATCCAGCGCTGCCTTAGCCGCTTCAACGATATGCTTCGGGGTATTAAAGTCCGGTTCACCAGCGCTGAAGCTACAGACATCAATCCCTTCAGCCTTCATCGCCTTTGCCTTCGAGTCGATCGCCAATGTCATAGACGGCGATACCCGCTCAATTCGCGCTGCCAGTTTCATGCTTATTCCAAAATACTCAACGATTATGCGTCATCTTACGGAGTCGTGATATGACTAGGGAGATCAGCTGTGGAGATCCTTGGGTCACACGCAACGGCTAAATTACCAGCTTAACTGCTGTCCAAACTAGCCTAACCTGGATGCTATTCTCCATAACAAAAATGTCAGGCGTTCTTCACAGCCTCATGCGATCTAATTAGATTAAGTAACGCAGAGGTGAATCGGCGATCCGATAGACTGCCTGGATGGATATTTAGCGATTGATACTTAAATTCCCTTAGTTCCCTATGAGTGCACTCCGTAAAATCACCCGAAATCTAACTGTTCTGGCGCTCCTCAGCTTGTTGGTATTGCTTTACTTGGGGTTACAAGGAGAGGCGTTGAGCAGCCCAGCCTCATCACACCTGATCCAATCGGTGTAGCGACAATAGATTGAGCGCAGGTGCGAATTAAATCGTCAATCCCAGACACGACAGACACGTTGGTACCGAGAGCCTGTTCTAGCTCTGCTACGGTCATATCGTCTAAAAAGCGGGTATCGCCCTGTTTCAGCATTAGGGACGGCAGCAAAATTCCGTCGCCTAACCGCTGGTCTTTGAGTGCGTGCAGTAAATCTTGCCCTGTGAGTAGCCCCGTAACGGTAATCTCTTGTCCCCAATAGTCACTCCGCAGCGCCACTAAATTAACGTCTAGCCCTTTCACCTGGTTTAAGCGACGGACGATAGGCTGAAACGCTTGCTCAACGGCGTTGCCTACGACCCAGGTCAACTGGCGAGGCGGAGAAACCTCGGTGGGCAGCCGTTTAGCGGCAGCTTTAAACTGCTTCAAAAATTGTCGAATCGACCCAACGCCATTGCCAATTTGAGGATAATCTTCGTAGTGCGATTCGGGAGGCAGATCGGCTCCGGCAATCAGAAACCATTCGTCTGCCAGCCATGCCACGGTAGAGCCAAACTGCTGGCGAAACTGCTGTTGGAGGGTCTGAACGCGGGCGATCGCATCCTTCGCATCGGCGGCAGTCACGGGAACCAGTTCATCGGCGGCAGGGCGGAAGCGGGTCAGCCCTACGGGGACAACGGCAATCGACGCCACCGTGGGTAAGTTGCCCTGATGAAACTGGGCTAGGTCGAGCAGGGTTCGCTCCAAGTGTTCACCATCGTTGATCCCCGGACAGACTACGACTTGGGCATGGATTTGCAGCCGATTTGATTGGAACCAGCGCAATTGGTCTAAAATCTGGCCAGCCCGCAGGTTCTTCAGTAGCCGAATCCGCACATCGGGTTCGGTCGCGTGTACCGAGACATAGAGCGGCGACAGGCGCATCTGGGCAATCCGCTCCCACTCGCGCGCGGGCAGGTTAGTCAGGGTCAAATAGCTGCCATACAGGAAGCTGAGCCGATAGTCGTCGTCTTTGAGGTAAAGCGTGTCCCGCTTGCCCGGTGGCTGCTGGTCGATGAAGCAAAAGGGACAGTGATTGTTGCACTGAATTAGCCCATCAAACAGCGCCGTTTCAAACTCTAGTCCCAAATCTTCGTCGCAGTCTTTCTCAATTTCAACGTGATGGGTGACGTCTTTGAGATCAATCACCTCTAGCTCTAACGCTTCATCGGCACATAAAAACTGATAGTCGATCAGATCACGCGGGGCTTGGCCGTTAATCGACACCAGGCGATCGCCTACCTCAAAGCCAATCTCTGCCGCAATCGAATCGGGCAGCACGCTAGAAATGATGGCAGGGGACAGAGGCATGGCAAGAGGCCGTTAGAGGCTACGGAATTAGATTCTAGTCTAAAGGCTGATTTTTTGGGTACGAACAATCAACTCTCAACTACCCCCTCAGCTTAGACATTCTTGATTAAATTGGTCGCTAGCGAGAGCAAAATTGCTAAGCCGAACGCTAGCCGATACCAGACAAACACCCAGGTGCTCTTGTTTTGCAAGAAGCGCAGCAGCCAAGCAATTGAGAGGTAAGAGAAAATAAATGTAGAGACCACCCCAACTAATAACGGCAGTAGGTTACTCAGGTTACCGAAGGCTTTACTGGACTGATAGAGCGTGGCGATCGCCAACGTCGGGATGCCTAGCAGAAACGAGAATCTAGCGGCAGCCTGCCGCTCTAGTCCCAAAAACAGGGCTGTAGTCAGGGTAGAGCCTGAGCGCGAGGCTCCAGGAATCAACGCCACGGTTTGTCCTAGCCCAACCAACATCCCATCCAAAGTTGTAAGGCTGTTAAATCCGCGTTTACGAGTGCCAATTTTTTCTGCCAATCCCAGCAGCAGCGCCATCACCAGCGACATCACCGCAATCACCAGCGGACTTTCTGGCAAAATATCCTTGAGCAAAAACCCAATTCCTAGCGCCGGAATTGTGCCAACGATAATGCCTAACAGAATTTTCCATTCTTCTCTGTCCCACTCTTTTTGGCGGAAGGCGGCCCAGCCACCCGTCAAAATTTGTCGAATATCAGTCCAAAAGTAGAGCACGACAGCAATGACGCTACCAAACTGAATCGCGTCTACAAAGTATTTTTGGCCTACGGTTTCCCATCCCAGGACTTTAGTAAAAATTAGTAGATGGGCTGTGCTGCTAATGGGCAGAAATTCGGTAATGCCTTGCACTAACCCCAACACAGCTGCCTCAACCATATTTTGCAGCACGTTAGCGTTCTCGGGTGCTCCTGGCGCTTGGGCGATTACATTGGATGAGGCAATCCCTAGCAGCGCGCGACTGGCGATCGCCACCTCATCCCAGCCGAGGTTCAGATGCCACAAATTTAGGTTTAACAACCGATCTACTCCCTTCCAATGACTCCAGAATATTCTACCCGAGCCTAACTCGTTTCCCGGAGACTTCGCCAGCGATCGCGAAGGGCTGAGATCTGGCGGCTTTTTACCGAACGCTACATCGCTGAGCCAGCAAGATCCCGTTCGTTCTACTTTTTGCCCCCCACTATCCCCCCAGGGGGGATACTATAGAACAGTATCCCAAGGCTCCTAAGTCAGTCGATCGATGCTTTACTTCTAAGTATGTTAAATAAAGTAAAGTAAATAAATTATAAGAAGTTTGGTAATTAAGACTTTGGTTTCCTACCCTCCCCCTACTCATTCTCCTTATATTTCGGAGCTAGCCGTTAATCCGGCGGCATCAGACCCGATCATCTTGGTTCCAGCTCCCGGCTCCACTTCGACTCCCAAGCTGTGGATGGTGTTTGTGGCCTCCGTGGTTTTGATCTCGGTGCCAGTCTTTATTCAGGCTCCCCTGGTGCAGCTTTATCCTTGGGTCAGTCTGCTGCTGACACCAGTTTTGTTCGCTTTAGGGCGCTGGCTACGGGCTCATCCCACTCGGGGTGTATGGGGTGACTTATTAGTTGGCTTTACCTGGACTTGGTTAGCGGGTTCGGTCTACTGGGGCTGGCTCCGCTGGGAACCCTATTTCCACTTACCCGTTGAAGCGGTAGGGCTACCGTTTGTTTTATTCAATCTGGGGCGGACTAGAGAAAAGGTAGGAGACTGGTTTTATTTAGGTTCCCTGCTGGGCACAGCTCTGACCGACCTATATTTTTATTTAGTTAACTTAATTCCGCATTGGCGGCAGTTGATCCAGGTGATTCAGCACGATCCAACGCAGGTGGGTGCTGTGTTCCATGCGGCGCTAACCCAGATGTATACCCCTTGGGGCATGGAAGCTGCTACGGTGCTAATCATCGCGCTTTCAGGCATCGGATGTTTACCGTTGCGATCGCGTCAATTCCACTGGTGGGCCTTTAGTGGAGCGGTTTTGAGCACTATTTTGGTAGATGGTCTCTTTTGGTTAGCTGCCAGCTTGGCCTGAGTGAGGCTATGATTTGATTAGTTTGAGCTGGTTTAGGGCTACTCTAGTAATGTGGTTTTCTGAAGAGAGCGATCTTCAGCGTCCTTGCGACGGCACCATCTAGTGTGGGACTGGATCTAACTTCAGTCAGCCCATGCTCAAGAAGCCAGATGGCTGTGCCAGAGGCGTGCTTGAGCGGGGGCTGAGGCTAGTTCAAGAGCGGTTAAATTGCGAACCCTTCGGGTGATCCAGTTTTCAAAGCTCCACACTAGGTTTGTTTTAGCGACATCAGGATGCATGATTTAAGGGAAAGAATTCGCGGTTTCTTAGCTTGCAGTGACTGCACAACCCGTTCCCCATCTGATACTTCGAACCGAGTCAGGTAATCGCTATCTCTCTTTGACCAACAATAATTGTTGGACAATTGGTCGGGGAGACGATAACAATTTTGTGCTGCCTGATCGCTGGATTTCCCGTAACCACGCTATGTTACAGCGGATGGAGACGGGAGAATTTTACCTGATCGATTTGGGCAGCCGGAATGGCTCGTTTGTCAATGCGAGGCGGGTCAGCGTACCCGTTACCCTTCACAATGGCGATCGCCTTACCTTTGGCCAAACTGAACTAGAGTTCTACTCTCCAGATCTGTCGCCGATGAGCGACGCGTCCTTAGGGATTGATTCTCAAGAATTCACTGCAACCGCGACGTTGCACGTGCGCCGACTGATTTCTGTGCTGGTGGTCGATATCCGCGACTTTACGGTCATGACTCGCCAGCTAGACGAAAAGATTCTATCTGAGGTGATCGGCACCTGGTTTCGCTGTGCCGGAGATATCATCCGTGAATATGGCAGCTGGGTAGATAAATATATTGGCGATGCCATCATGGCGGTTTGGATTCACGGGGCACAGGGCATTAGTCCTGAGGAAATGCTCCGCATTGCCCAAGCGCTGAGCGCCCTGCATAAAATGACCAGTAAGCTGCATGAACGCTATCCGCTGCCCTTTCCGCTGCGGGTGGGGGCAGGGTTAAACACAGGCTATGCCATGGTGGGCAACACAGGCACAGGCGATCGCCCTGACTACACGGCGCTGGGTGACACGGTCAATGCGGCGTTTCGGCTGGAGTCTTCAACCAAGCAAATTGGGATGGATGTAGCGCTAGGAGAAACCACCTATCAATATTTGGCGTCTTCGTTGGCCAATTCCAATTTGTTTAAGCAACATACCGTTAGCTTGAAGGGGTACGACATGCCAACGATTACGTACGCCGGGTCGTTTACGGACTTAGACACATTTTTGCAGATGAGTAGCCCCAAAGAATGACGCATGGGGGCTGATGGGGGAGGGAGCTGCGCGCGTTTGCCTGTGAGGCTTTGAGCAGTTATAGCGGTTCGCTCGAGATTGATTCAGTCGCCTTTCACTTTTTTCCGCCCAGAAGGTTGCCGCAAGGTGGTAGGCTCTAAAGTATGAAAGCTGTGTTGAGAGCCGTTAATACGTTCTCATTTGAACTGATTAAGATTTAGAGAAGTGGAAGGGATTCAACCGATGAAGCGACTGGTTGGCGTATTTGTGGTTTTGGGTCTATTGATCGGCTGCTGGGGATGGATCGGATTGCCTCAATCTGCGATCGCCGTCAATCTTAACAGCCTGACTCTGAATTCATCGCCTCTTTTAGCAGAGGAGTTCCGTAACCTTGTTGATGACAAGATGGGAACAGAGTTTGGTAAAAAAATTGATTTGAATAACACCAATGTTCGGGCATTTCTTCAGTATCCAGGCATGTACCCAACGCTGGCTCGGATGGTGCTGAAGTATGCGCCCTTTGAAAAAATTGAAGATGTATTGGACATGCCTGATCTAACTGATAGTCAGAAAGACATTCTCCAAGCCAATTTTGATAAGTTCACCGTCAGTGATCCAACCGATGCTCTGGTAGAAGGCGGCGATCGCTTTAATAATGGGATTTACCGATAGCCGTATCGGCGGTTCCACCTGAGAGGCTATTGAAATAATCTAGAGGGTGGTTCTAGCCGGCAAAGCCTGCTACTGGCCAACCTTTACAATCATCTCTGAGGTTAAGTTGGGGCGTGGGAACCTGGTTCTCACGTCCTAACTGTATCAATATATAGCAATTATCGATCTGGTTCGGTACAGATCGGAGGGCGAACTGCCGTATCGCCCCTACTCTGATGCACTTCACTAGCATGAGAACCGCTATATGCTTGCTCATTTGCTCTTCATCCCCTCTGTTGTTTGCGTGTGCCCAACTTAGAGCTACGTCGTCCATTTGATCTGCCATTTGATGTGTTGGTGGTGGGTGCAGGTGCAGCCGGGTTATATGCCGCACTTTGTTTACCCGAACACCTGCGGGTAGGGCTACTGACTAAAGAGTCGCTGTTTAGTTCGGCCAGTGATTGGGCGCAGGGTGGCATTGCGGCGGTCGTTGCCCCAGACGATTCTTCTACGCTCCACATTGAAGATACGCTGCGGGCAGGGGCAGGATTGTGCGATCGCGATGCGGTCACCCTGTTGGTGGAACAAGCGCCAGAGTGCATCCGTAACCTAGTCGAAATGGGGGTTGGCTTTGATCGTCATGGCAGCGATCTCGCGCTCACGCTCGAAGCGGCTCACTCGCGCCGACGGGTGCTGCATGCGGCTGACACCACGGGTCGCGCTGTCGTCTCTACCCTGACGGATCATGTGCTGAGCCGCAAAAATATTCAAGTGATTCAGCAGGCGTTTGCCGTAGATCTGTGGCTAGATTCCAGCCGTCAGGTGTGTCAGGGCATTTCCTGTTTATATGAGGGTGTGCTGCATTGGCTGCAAGCTGAAGC
>Ga0163149_10007716_pt1 | contig 10802 bp, 9 predicted proteins | sample OliLakLV19MP5G1_FD_148604 | JGI IMG/M metagenome (GOLD analysis project Ga0163149, IMG submission 148604) | Freshwater microbial mat bacterial communities from Lake Vanda, McMurdo Dry Valleys, Antarctica - Oligotrophic Lake LV.19.MP5.G1 | ecosystem: Environmental > Aquatic > Freshwater > Lake >...
GTTGTAAATGAGATTCTTGAAAACAAAAAAGATAAAAATTTACTCATGTATTGTACTGGAGGCATTCGTTGCGAGAAAGCGAGCGCCTGGTTCAAACATGTGGGCTTCAAAAATGTATTTCAGTTGGATGGCGGTATAATAGAATATGCCAAACAGGTAAAAGATCAGAATCTTGAGAACAAGTTTGTGGGAAAGAATTTTGTATTTGATGAACGATTGGGCGAACGTATTTCTGATGATGTAATTAGTGAGTGCCACCAATGCGGCAAACCGTGCGACAACCATACAAACTGCAAAAATGACGGTTGTCATTTATTATTTATTCAATGCGATGAATGTGCTGCACAATATTCAGGTTGCTGCACTTCTACATGTACCGAGATTATATCCATGCCCACTGAATCTCAAAAGGAATTACGCAAAGGAATTAATAAAGGCCGCCAGGTATTTAAGAAAGGAAGAGCCAAAGATTTAAAGGTGAAAGTCACTTCAACTGAATCAACAGCATAAGATCAGATGAGTAAAATTAGAATCGGTATTATTAATGTTTCCGACAGAGCCAGTCAAGGTATCTATGAAGACCTGCCGGGCAAAGCAATTGTTAGTACCTTGAATGAATACATCATTAATGAATGGGAAAAGGAATATGCTATTATTCCTGATGAGCAGCATTTGATTGAACAGGCTTTAATAGAAATGGCTGATCTGAAAAAATGTTGTCTGATAATTACGTGTGGTGGCACTGGTCCTGCCTTACGGGATGTAACCCCAGAAGCCACTGAAGCAGTTTGTAACAAGATGATGCCTGGCTTTGGCGAACGTATGCGGATGGAAAGTTTAAAATACGTTTCCACGGCAATTCTATCCCGGCAAACGGCTGGCATTCGAAATGAAACTTTAATTGTAAATTTACCTGGAAAACCAAAAGCTATTCGACAATGTTTAGATGCCGTGTTTCCAGCTATCCCTTATTGTATCGACCTATTGAATGGTCCGTATATTGAGTGTAGAGATGAAGTGATAAAAGTATTCAGACCTGCATAAATACATTATAGAACTAGTATTAAAAGGCAAATGAAGGTTGAATAATCAATAAATAAAACAAATATCTATCTCCCTCTCCTCTGGAGAGGGCTGGAGTGAGGTTAACAAGCATTTATGGCACGAATAAAATATTATTACGACACCGAGACCTGCAAGTATGAGCGTATCAAAACCTCTACCGGTGATATTATACTTAATACGCTAGGCATTATGTCGCTAACTGTGGCAATGGCTGTTGGGTTATTAATAACTTATAGCTCCTACTTCGAATCACCAAAGGAACTTCTTCTTAAGAATGAAGTAAAGGAATTGGAGTTCTACTATGATAATCTTACTAAAGAGGTTGAAAAGTTGCAAACGCAATTGGCGAGCATGGAATACCGCGATGATAATATTTACCGCGTTGTGCTTGGTGCAGAACCTATCGATAAGAGTATTCGTGAAGCGGGTGTGGGTGGTTTGGATCGATATGAAGACATCAAAAACAAAAATGTGATTCATGGCGATATTATTATTAAATTAAGTGAGGTTGTCGATAACTTGCGTAGAAAGATTTACATCGAGTCAAAATCTCAGGACGATGTGGTTGATCTTGCGGAAAGTAAAGAGAAACTATTTGCGGCCATTCCGGCTATTCAACCTGTTTCCAATAAACAATTAATTGCTTTGGCATCAGGATTTGGAATGCGTGTGCACCCAATCTATAAGGTAAAGAAAATGCACACGGGTATTGATTTTGCTGCAGCAATTGGAACACCCATTTATGCTACTGCCGATGGTACCATCGACAGGTTAGATGTAAGCTTTAGTGGATACGGTAAGATGCTTGAAATTGATCACGGGTTTGGATATCGAACCCGCTACGCACACATGCATGGGTTTGCTGTAAAATTGGGACAAAAAATTAAACGCGGGGATTTAATCGGGTATGTTGGAGACACGGGACTCTCTACCGCTCCGCATTTACACTATGAAGTATTTGTTAATGGTGTTCATGCCAACCCGGTGCATTACTTCTTTAATGACCTTAACCCAGCTGAGTACGAAAAAATTATTGAGTTAGCGTCAATCGAGAATCAATCTCTGGGGATGTAGTGGGGAATCAATCAGGAAGTTTATTCTTGATTTAAAATTTAGCGCTTATATTTAGGCTATTCAATATGAATAGCAAGTGTTAAAGTTAGCTGTAGTTTCCTTCTTACTTATTTTAATAGTTGGCGGTTGCTCCGACTTTGTCGAGTTTAATGGAATTCCGATTCGCCAATACGCCAGTAAAACAATAAAATACAGTTCGCAATATTCTTCTGGTAATTGGTCCGCGGCAAAAGCACTTGGCAAGGAAGATGTCTATCCTGACTATGGTGAAGATTTAAATGCCTGGGCTTCGCTGACGGATGATACCCAACGTGAATTTTTAGAACTTGGGTTTGATACTCTCCAAACTGTTAGAACAATTGAAATATTTGAAACCTACAATCCAGGCGCTATAGATACGGTGTACTTACGTGATGCCTCTTTGAAAAAATGGAAAAAAGTTTACGCCAAACCAGCAGTAACTAATTTAGAAAAGAAATCAAGAATTTTTTCAATCTATTTTATTGAAACAGACTATTTTGTAGACGCGATACGCATAGCCATAAATAGTCCAGCGGTTAAAGATTGGAATGAAATTGATGCGGTAGCAATAACTGGTCAACGTAAAAACGTAACCAAATGATGAAGACTGTACTTTCCTTATGTCTTGCCCTTTTCGTTTACGCTGCTGCCTTTGGGCAAGGCTGCAGCGATGCAGGTTTTTGCAGCATGGGTGCAATGAAGCCCGACCAGCCATTCAATAAAAAAGCACTGTTGAAGTTAAAATCAATGGAGATTAGTTTTTATAGAGGTACAACAACAACCTCGGCTGTTGTTTATGTTACAACTGCCGATATGAATTTCAACATCATTGATAATAAAACTTTCTTACAAGTAAAACTCCCCTATCAGGCAATCAGTGGAAATTTTGGCGACAACTCAGGCCTTGGTGATATCTCATTGTGCTTAACGCGAAATATATATTCATCAGAAAATTTTGACATCGGATTATCCGTGGGTGGTAAAATACCATCAAACAATTCAAACAATAGATCAAAAGAAAATGGATTAGCTTTTCCGATGTACTACCAGACAAGTCTGGGTACTTACGATTTTATCACAGGATTATCACTAATGAGTAAGAAATGGCTTTTCGCTACCGGCATTCAACACCCATTCAATGAAAACAATAATCAGTTTTCGTATCGGGGTTGGATTCCTGCGTATCAAGAAGGAACGGGAGAATCGTATGTAAGAAAATATTGGCCAGCCTATCATTTGAAACGTGGAACCGATATCATGTTTCGAGCAGAACGTAACTTCAGATATGCGCGATTTAATGTGTCCATTGGAGTGCTTCCAATAATAAGAATAAGTGAGGATGAAGTAACAGATCCAAACACAAATGAGCGGGTTAAGCTGAAAGGCACCACTGGAATGGCATTTACAGCAATAGGCACAATTGGTTATAACTTCAATGTAAAATCTGGTATTCGTCTTTTAGTAGGTAAAAAATTAAAAGACCGAGACGTTAATCCAGATGGATTAACCCGCAATAATGTAACCACATTCAGCTACTACTACCGGTTTTGAAAATGAAATACACAAATCTCATTTTCTTGTTTATAGCTCTTCCGCTTTGTCAACTTGTTGCGCAAGACAAAAAATCGAATGATAAAATTCTGGAGCAAATTGATAATCTTTTGCTTGACGCAAAGTATGATGAAACAATAAAACTTGTCGATCAAACAAAACCCTCCGACCTTTCTTTTGATGTTCAACTAAAGAATAAAAAGTCTGAAGCACTTATACGTATAGGTAAGTATGAAGAAGCAGATAAGCTTCTGAATGAAACACTAGAAAAAATCAATCAAATAAAAAGTCCAGGCACTTTAAAGGCGAGCACCCTCATCAATGTTGGATACCTTCATCTCAACCAGGGAAGAAATGACTTGGCAGTTGAAACTTTAACAAATGCTGCCAATACTTTACAGCAAAGCGGTAACGCATTAGAAACTGCTCAGGCACTTAGTTATTTAGGACAAGCCTATTTTAATACAGGCAAGTATGCACAAGCAGAAGAGCAACAGTTGATGGCTCTATCTCTCCGTCAGGACAAATTACCAGAAGCACATGAACTAATTGCAGCTTCTTATACAGACTTAGGCCTGGTTTACAGCACGATTGATGCCGACAAATCATTCGACAATTATGAAAAAGCCACTGAGATATATGGAAAACTGCATGGCCAAGAGCATCCTAAATTTGCAATTGCCAACACAAATCTTGGGGTTGTAAACTTTAACACAGAACTTTACGGGGATGCTGTAAACTATTTTGAGACTGCATTAAAAATTTGGGAGAAAAACTATCCCCAACCTCACCCTTCCAAGGCATATGTACTCCGCTGGCTTGGGCTCACGTATTCAAAACTTAAGGATGATAAAACAGCACTTGAATTTTACCACAAGGCACTGGATATGTATATCGCATCACAAGGAAAAAAACATCCAGACGTAGCGTATACCTACAACCTGATCGGAAACATTCTTCAGGCAGAAAATAAGTATGATGAGGCATTATCAAATTATCAAAAGTCAATTATCGCCAACATCTCTGATTTCAATAATCAAGATGCTTTTGTAAATCCGAAGATTACTAATTTCTATGATGGAAATTTTCTACTGTACTCACTGATGTATAAAGCGCAGGTGTTGGAGGCTCGTCACATGAATCAAACTCTGAAATTATCGGACTTAACTTTTGGTTTAAATACACTTCAGCTTTGCGACTCGCTAATTGATAAACTTCGCCAGCAAACCACCAATGAATCGGATAAAATTTCGCTTGGCGCAATTGCCAATGAAGTATATGCCGATGGTGTGCGCATTGCCTATTTACTAAGCGATGTGTCTTTTCGGGATCGAAAAATTTATAGAGAACGTTCTTTCTACTTTGCAGAAAAGAGCAAGTCGGCAGTTCTTCAAGAGGCAATCTCAGACGCGAATGCCAAGTCTTTTGCAAACATTCCACCGGAGTTATTAGAAGAAGAAAACGGATTAAAATCAGCCATGTCCATGGTTAATCAAAAGCTAGCTCAAAAGCCATCCGAGGATGAAGAGAAGTATCTGCGCGAAACTGCTTTTCATCTCAATCAAAGTTATGCTGAGTTTACAAAAACTCTCGAAAATAAGTTTCCGGAATACTTCAATTTAAAATTCAATTCTGCTGCGCCCTCAATTGACGAATTACAGAAACTCTTGAATGAGAAAAGTGCACTTATAAGTTACTTCATTGATGAGGGAAATAGCCGTTTGTATGTTTATCTAATCACCAAAAAGAAGTTTCTGGTTACCGATCATAATTTATCTGATGATTATGATCGAATGATTAGCGGATTTAGAAATAGCTTATTCTTCAATCAGGAAAAAGCCTACATCACCTCTTCAAGAAATCTTTATAACATTTTAATTCCAAAAGGGATTCCGGCCAAAGTAAATAGTCTCGTGCTACTTCCTTCGGGCCGCATGAGCATTATACCCTTTGAAGCATTGCTAACCAAAAATGTAAAGGATTTCGACACACCCTTTGGTCAATTACCTTATCTTATTAAAAAGTATGATGTGCGGTACGAGTTTTCGGCAGGCCTCTTAATTCAAAAGAAAAATAATCCAGTCGCAGCAGGTATTTCTTCTGCTAAACTTCTTGCCCCAATCTCTTTCCCCGATGGAAATAACTTAAGTGATTTACCAGGCACCGAGCAAGAGGTGAATGCCATTCAATCCATTTTCAAAGATAAAAATATCACGTGTGAGGTGCTCACCAATAAACTAGCAAATGAGTCTGCTGTTAAAGATGATGACCTGAAGAATTACTCCGTAGTTCACTTCGCAACGCATGGCATTGTCGATGAGGATAATCCAGAGCTCTCAAGAATTTTTCTTCAGAATGATTCGGAGGCGGAAGATGGGAATCTGTATTCAGGAGAAATTTATAATTTACATTTGAATGCAAATCTGGTAACGCTATCAGCCTGTCAAACCGGGTTAGGAAAAATTTCGAAAGGTGAAGGTGTAATCGGACTATCGCGTGCGTTGGTTTATGCTGGCGCTAAAAATATTGTCGTATCGTTTTGGAGCGTTGCCGATGAATCGACCGCTGAATTGATGACTGATTTTTACAAATCATTACTTCAGAATAAGGATACTTCTTTTACAACTGGGTTGCGCAATGCTAAGTTAGAATTGATAAAAAAAGGTACGTATGCAGCCCCGTATTATTGGGCAGCATTCATATTAATTGGATACTAGAGGAGATTTTTGAGAGAGAAAATTTACCCGCCCTTGCAGTAGTGGGTGGTTTTTGCCACTCCTACTGTCAGGGTCAGGTTACACAGTCTAACGCTATGGCAAAATAGTTTCTACTGTGTTATAGAGAACCCCAAAGTAGGGGCATGAGTTTCAATTTTCCTAAGGATTTCCTAAAACTTTGTTTATCATGAAAAAATGGCGTTTTTAGAGTCAAAATGGTGTTGTTAAAATGTTTGAAGACAATTATAAGCAGCGAGGATTAAGAAATAAATTGGTAAAAAAACTGCTTGAAAAGGGCATTTCTGACCAGCGGGTTTTGGCCGCAATTGGAAAAGTGCCAAGACACGCTTTTTTCGATGATGCCCTCCTTGGGCATGCCTATGAGGATAAAGCTTTCCCAATTGGGGAAGGCCAGACAATCTCACAACCTTATACGGTCGCCTTCCAAAGCGAAAAGCTAAAAATACAGCCCGGAGACAAATTGTTAGAAATTGGGACTGGATCTGGTTATCAAGCTGCCATTCTGCTGGAAATGGGTGTAAAAGTCTATACTATAGAGTATAACCGAAAACTTTATGAACGCACACGCGATTTCCTTCCTACCCTTGGTTATAAACCCTATTTCTTTTATGGCGATGGCTCGAAAGGTGTTCCTGCCAAAGCCCCCTATGATAAGATAATTGTAACAGCAGGGGCCCCAGTTGTTCCAACCGCACTAACTGATCAACTTGCCGAAAATGGAATCTTACTAATTCCCGTTGGGGATCGCGATAAACAAAAAATGCTTCGCATTACAAAAACAAAAACTGGTTTAAAAAAAGAAGAGTTCGATAACTTTGCTTTCGTTCCGCTCTTAGGAGATCAGGGTTGGAAGTAATGATTTAAACCCAGCGAAGTCAGTAGAGATAAGAATTGATTTCTTCTCCCCTTTCATAAATTCATGAAGCCGATCCGGAATTTCAATTTGTTTTTGGATCGCATCTTCAACCACATCGGCAAACTTTGAAGGATGTGCAGTCTCTAAAAATATTCCAGTGAAGTTTGGATTAGTTTTCAGAAATTCTTTCAAACCTAAATAGCCAACGGCTCCATGAGGATCCATAATATAGTTAGAATTTAAACTCACTAAACGCATGGCCTCTTTAGTAGCTTCATCGCTAAAAGTGCATCCAAAAATTTGCCTGGATATTTTTTCAAAGTCACCATCAAAAATTTCTAACAAGCGGACAAAATTGCTAGGGTTGCCCACGTCCATTGCATTGCTAATGGTTTGCTTTGAAGCGCGGGGATTGAATTTTTGCGTGCGCAAATACTCCGGCACCACATCATTAGCATTGGTTGCAGCAACAAAGACATCAATTGGCAAACCCATTTTTTTTGCCAGCAGTCCAGCGGTTAGATTCCCAAAATTGCCACTTGGCACACATACTACAACGGGCTTATCTTTTTGCTTCAACTGTGCGTATGCATAGAAATAATAAAACGACTGCGGAATCAAACGAGCGATGTTTATTGAATTAGCCGAAGTAAGAAACAAACTTTTCTTTAACTCTCTATCAAGGAAGGCTTGCTTCACCAATCTCTGGCAATCATCAAACGTTCCAGAAACTTCTAGCGCGGTTATATTTCCACCCAGCGTTGTAAACTGTTTCTCTTGGGCTTCACTTACCTTACCAGAAGGATATAAAACAATTACCCGGGTGCCAGCTACATTGAAAAAAGCATTGGCAACAGCACTCCCCGTGTCCCCTGATGTTGCTACAAGAATGGTAATTTCTTTACTCTGGTGCTTTGCGAAATAACCTAACAATCCAGACAGAAACCGAGCACCAAAATCCTTGAAGGCTAACGTTGGGCCATGAAATAATTCAAGCGCAAAAATATTAGGCTCAATCTCAACCAAGGGTGCATCAAATTGGATGGTGTGCTCAATTATTCGTTGCAGCTCAACTTCTGGAATATCATTGCCAATCAGATTTTTTGCAACCTCAAGAGAAATCTCCTTAAAATTTTTATCCGGCAGCGTTTTAAAAAAATTATCTGAAAGTTTAGGTATTGATTTGGGCATATATAACCCATTGTCTGGCGCCAATCCGTGAACAACGGCTTGCTGTAAACTTACCCTATGATTTTTATCGTGTGTGCTGTAATACTTCATTCTAAATTTACTTAACGTATTAGCTGAACCCAGCCTTTCTTCATAAATTCTTGGCCACTAATTCCTTTGTAACGGGCTTGCCAAAAATACACACCCGATGGAGAATTATCTCCATCCCAGCCTTCCTCCTGATTGGTAATTTCCTTTACCAATTTACCCCACCGGTTAAAAATCCGAACCAAAGATATTTCGACATTAAAATTTGAATCGGGCACAAACACATCATTATACCCATCGCCATCGGGTGTAAATACATTTGGCAACTCAAACGATGTAACATCCGGATACTTAGCCGGATTAAAAAAATAGGACGACAAAAAATTTGGTAAAGACTCCCAATTGAAAGGTGGTCCAAGTTCGATGCCCCGACTCAAATATTCGCACGCAACACCTTTAACATCCGGGTAGCTGATAATGCCTGCAAAATTCATAAATGTCTTCGCAATATAAATCCGACCATCGGGCCCCAACTGCATTGCCTTAGGATTGTCAAGAAATAAATCAGTCTCATCTTTTAGTAAGACTTTACTTTCATTTACCGATGGAGCCAGCAGGTCGAACTGCATTACCTGCCGAAAGCCATCGTTAAGATATAGAAACCGACCACTTGATGAAAATTCCACACCATAAATGGTCGGGTTGTCCGAAGTAAAATTAGTGATGCTATCCCGAAAATAAACCTTGCCCAATAAGTTATCGAAATCAAAAACTTCTGCCCGCTTGGCGAAATATAAGGCAAGTGCCAGAGTTTGGCCATTAGGTGCAAATTTCATCTGGCCAATTGCATTGCCACCCGTAAGCTCACCGATGTTTAAAAACCGACCGCCTGAGTGTACCTGGCCGGCTCTGCTAAGAACCGGGTCAGTCTGCAGGCCGTTTTTTGTAACCAAATAGGCTCTAAAAATATCGTTCTCCCACTCGTGCATCAGCACCCAAACATCACGGCCATTGGCATGGTGGGTACCGGCTATTTTCTCGGTGGTTGAGCCAGTCAGCTTGTTATTTTTCGAGATTACCTCGCCCAACCCGTTGTTCAGCTCCGTGTCAACAAGAGAGTAATAAAAGCCTTTCACAGGCGATAGGAAACCATCAGAATAATTACCCTGCGGGGTGGCCGTAAAAATATAATAGAGGTTACTATTTGGGAGGGGTACGATTAACGTTTGCGTGGTGGTGCAATGCCCCAAAAGCCCCGTGCCGTTTGGCATTATGGTATGATCACGCGTCCATACGGTTACCCCATCTGTATAAAATAGCAAGTTACCCTCCCGATCAGCAATGGAGGCCGCAGATTCACAAAGATTTGTTGGTTCGTAATTCCGGAACGAAATCCGGCCATCGGATAGTACTCTTGGCGGAGAGAAGTTAAAATCAAGACCCAAATTAGTGCCGAAATACCAAACAAAGGCTTCCTTTTGTGCCATACAAGTACCACAGCTGAGTGTTAACAACAAACTTGCTGCTAATGCCAAAATACGCCTCATAAAAATTCTTCATGCTATTTGTTGGTAAAGATCAAATTTTTTTTTTCAAATTTACTAAGCACCCAAATATCCATCCATATGAAAAACACGTTATGGTGGTTACTTTAATGGAATTATTACAACACGGTCATTGCGTTTTGGAATGAAAGCGGAACTATTTTATGGACTACGAAAATCTTTGCGGCACAAAGCATTCAGAAATGCAAGTAACAGTAGATATTGGTGGCGGTTGCGATCCGTGCTATATAATGCAGAGTTATCCAAATCCAACATCATCAATTCTGAACATTAAATTCATTAATCAGGATGATACAAATGACTTGAAAGAAATAACTCTTATTAACAAGGATCAAAAGTCCGTTTTTAACACCTCAACTCGTCTTAAAAAAATTGAAATCTCAACTGCAGAAATACCAGATGGTCAATACTTTTTGATTACCAAATACGGAGACAAGAAAGAAAGCAAACAAATTTCAATTAAACATTAATATCTAAATCAAAATAAGTCTAATCTAAAATTCGCGCTCCTTCCTGATTTACTTTTGAAACAAATACATCTGACTTTAAATGATGTTTAAGGAATTCTGATTGAATGGCCACCCCTGCTGCTACTGCCTGTTCATTCGTTTCACTCAATGCAAATATGGTTGGTCCGCTTCCTGAAATTCCACAACCCAGCGCTCCAGCATCTAAAACTATCTTTCTTAAATTTGAAAACCCAGGAATAAAAAC
>Ga0163149_10007720_pt1 | contig 10800 bp, 8 predicted proteins | sample OliLakLV19MP5G1_FD_148604 | JGI IMG/M metagenome (GOLD analysis project Ga0163149, IMG submission 148604) | Freshwater microbial mat bacterial communities from Lake Vanda, McMurdo Dry Valleys, Antarctica - Oligotrophic Lake LV.19.MP5.G1 | ecosystem: Environmental > Aquatic > Freshwater > Lake >...
ATAAAAATTGGTTGAGTGCCGAAAACGATATCTATGATGAGCTTTTTGCAGATGCAACTATATCGCGGTGAGATCGTGCTGTGCCAAGTACCGATGCCATCGACACAGCTTCAGCAATTCAAGTTACGACCTGCGGCGATCGTTTCCTCAGGTTACGCTCTGCCTTCAGGTTGATGTCAACATTCCCGATCTAGTGCCACATGGTACTGCAATGGGGATTGATGTCGGGCTGAGTTATTTTCTGTCTACCAGCGAAGGTGAACAGGTTGAACGTCCGAGGTTTTTTGGCAAACTCCAACGCAAGCTTGAATTGCTGCAACGGTGTTTGAAACGAAAACAGAAACGCTCTAATACCCGTTCTAAACTGATTCAGAAGATAGGTAGAGTTCACGAACAAATTGCCGCTTGTCGGCTTGATTGGCAATTCAAACTGGCTCATCATCTGTGCAACCAAGCTCAGATGATTTTTGTCGAAGATCTGGATTTCCGCATCATGGCAAAAGGTATGTTGGGAAAACATACGCTTGATGCTGGCTTGGGACAATTTGTAAATCAAGTCGTTCCTTGGGTTTGCCTCAAGCGTGGTGTCTACTATGGCAAGGTCGATCCAAACGGAACATCTCAAACTTGCCCTGACTGCGGAGCTAGGGTAAAGAAGGATTTGAGTGTAAGGATTCATGAGTGTCATGAGTGTGGTTCGGTAAAGCCAAGAGATATTGCAGCAGCCCAAGTAATAAAAGCCCGTGGTCTATCGGGTATTGAAATTGCGAGTGGAGCCGAGGTGTCGGGGGTATTGGAAACAATATCTAGACAACTGGCTACGAAGCTCGAAAGTCTCAAGAGTGATCTTGAGAAGCCCACGCTGTACTCGTAGAGTCAGCGTCGGGAGAAGTCACTTCAGACCTAATTTAAACTCAGCTAAAGCAGGCAGAAGGTTATGGTTTTCATGATCGGAACGACTAAGCTTAATTAGGGCAAAACGCTGAAGCGGAGTCATCTTTACCCAGTCACTCAGATCGAGTGCTGCTTTATGTTCGGTTAACTGAGTTTGGACTTCGAGGGGAATTTGGCCGATCTCGAACCAGACAGGATTTGGATCGATCGACAGATCGATCGCAGGTTCATCGCTATATTTAAGTACCCAATAACGCAGGAGTTCTCTGTAGGTAACGATCTCTTCGGCATTGGCGCAAGATAGATCGACTAGGATCTGACGTTCTTTCTGGCTGAACTGATGCCATTGAATTAACTTGAGCTTGATCCCACAAGTATCCAATTTGAACCTAACCTGCATGGGGATACAGCGCAGAGAATCAACGAAATCAGCTTCAAAGGTGAACAACATCATTTTTACGGAAATTTTACTGAAATATTTACAGCACAAGCTTTAAGCTCTGGTTGAAGTGAATCGGGACAGGACTGATGATGGGTAAGAGCATTGGCTTCAGCATCATCGGCCCAGAGTGCGCCCCAGTGTAACGGCACAAACACCGTACCTGGCGCGATCGACTTCGTCACCAGCGCAGTAAAACTCGTTTTGCCCCGACGAGATCGAACTTCTACCCAGTCATTACTTTTAATCCCCAGAGGCTCGGCATCACGCGGATGGATTTCGATCGATGGCTGTGGGTACATGGCCCGAATTTTAGCAATTCTGCCCGTGCGGGTTTGGGTATGCCAGTGTCCGTAAAGCCTGCCGACCGTGAGCACATAGGGATACTCGCGATCGGGTGGCTCTGCTAGTCCACGCGAGTGATAAGCCGCAAAGTTGGCACGTCGATCGGGTGTATGGAATTTGAAGTCAGTGTAGAGCCTTTTTGAGCCTGAAGTCGAACCTGAATCCTGCACGCCTGATTCTTTGGGGCAGGGCCATTGGATTGGGCCAGTTTCGAGCAGTTTGTGACTGAGACCCGATTGGTCGCATGGTCGATCGAGCGTGAGTTCGACAAATTCGGCATAGACGGCGGCGGCATCGGCAAAATCAAACTTGCCAGTAAACCCCAAACGCTGCCCGATCTCAGCAAAGATTTCCCAGTCGGCTTTGGCTTCGCCTGGAGGTTGACGAAAAGCCTGGCAGAGCGTCACGTAGCGTTCCGAGTTAGTCATTACGCCTGTTTTTTCACCCCACTGCGCCGCAGGCAGCAACATATGAGCATATTCGGCAGTTTCGGTGGGGTAGTAGGCTTCTTGGTATACGGTAAATGGCGATCGACGCAGGGCCGCTTTAGTGCGATTTAGATCGGGCATACTGACCGCAGGATTTGTTGCTACGATCCAGAGCATTTTGACTTCTTCTGCTTCTAGCCCAGTGACGATTTCCCAAGCATCACGTCCTGGATGGGGCGAAATTTGTCCAGATGGGAGTTGCCAGAATTTTTCCAACTCCGATCGATGTTGCCCATTCTTGACCGATCGATAGCCAGGCAGAATATGCGCCAGCCCGCCCGATTCCCTACCACCCATCGCGTTTGGCTGTCCTGTAAGCGAAAACGGCCCCGCCCCAGGTTTACCAATATGACCCGTCATCAGGTGGAGGTTAACGATCGTACATACCTTGGCTGTGCCTTCCGAAGATTGATTCACTCCCATTGACCAGAGCGATAGGACTCGATCGCTATTGCCCCAATAGGTCGCGGCGGTTTCTAAATCTTCGATCGAAATGCCACACTTACTGGCGACGAGATCGGGCGGATAGTGCTGGATCGTGTCAACGTAGGTAGAGAAACCGTTGGTATATTGCGCGATAAACTCAGGATCGATTTTGTGATTTCGCACTAATAGGTGAGCAATCCCATTCATCAGATCGATATCCGTACCAGGATGAATTGCTAGATGCAAATCTGCAACTTCGGCGGTCTGGGTGCGGCGCGGATCGACCACGATCAGTTTGACATTGCTGTTGCGTTTATGGTGTTTCCGCAGACGGTTAAACACAATCGGATGGCATTCAGCCGTATTAGTGCCAATCAGAAAGGCACAGTCGGTCAGATCCAAATCTTCATAGCAACAAGGTGGCCCATCCGCGCCAAAACTCTGCATATAACCCGACACCGCCGAAGACATACACAACCGCGAATTGGAGTCAAAATTATTCGTACCTAAGCAGCCTTTGAGCAGCTTTTGGGCAACGTAATAATCCTCAGTCTGGAGTTGTCCCGAACCATACATACAGATCGAGTCTGTGCCATGCGTCTCGATCGAACTCTGGATTCGGGTCGCAATTCGACTCAAAGCCCGATCCCAACTAACTCGTTGAAATGGTTGGTCGAGCGTATCGCGCCACATTGGATAAAGTAATCGATCGCGATCCAATGCCTCAGCTACGGTTGCGCCTTTTACACAGACTGCACCCAAACTAGAAGGATGAGTTCGATCGCCACGCACTTTGTATTTGCTAGCTGGCGAACTATCTTCCTGACCTTGATCGATAGCTTTATCGACAACTTCCAAGCCACAGCCAACACCGCAGTAGGGACAAAGTGTTTTTGTGAAACTGGGCATAAGAAATTAAAAATTAGGATGAGAGTAATATTGATTGGTTAAGCAATTGATTAAGCGATCATGGCAAAAGGAGATGGTTGCTTGGGATCGAAGACACTGCCATCTACGAGCGTAATTGGCAACATCAGCTCGGATGAAATTGGGATTTCTAATTGCTCGGCAGCTTGTCTATAGGTATCGATATCCAAAAGTCGATCGATCACGGTCTCATAATCACGCGGGAATGGTAGAATTGCCCACCGATCCATTTGGGCAAGAATCCAAAGTTGTTCGCTTCTCATCGGCGCATTATCGACCAGAAATTGATTGAAATTTTGGAGATAGAGCGAATCACCTGTGCCAGTACGGTATACCCCCGCAAAGCCTGGACGCACGTAGACAGAATCGGCATTGAGATATTTAGGTTGACAAATAACTTGCAAAACCTGTTCGCGATTTGGCATTGGATCGCAGAACTGACAGGCTTCTAATAATGCTTTGACTAAAGCTAGATGGGTGTTGGGATATTTCTCGGCCCACTCCGCTCTTACGCCCAAAACTTTTTCGGGATGTCCCGACCAGATTCCCATATCTGTCGCAATCACAAAGCCGATATTTTCATGTACAGCACGAGAGTTCCAAGGTTCACCTGTACAATAGCCAATGATGTTACCTGCGATCAAATTTGACACCATCTGAGCAGGAGGAATCACAATCAATTCAACATCTTTGTCGGGATTGATGCCGCCACTAGCCAACCAATGCCTGAGCAAGAAGTTATGCATGGAAGCCCGATGTACGATCCCAAATGTCAGTTTGTCAGAACTGTTGTCGATAAACTGTTTTAGCGTAGCGAGGTCTTTAACCCCCGAATTGAGTAGCTGGTTAGAGAGCGTGATCGCGTTACCGTTACGGCTAAGCGTTAGGGCAGTTTTAATTGGCACAGGCTGATTCCCACCCATACCCAATGTCAGCGACAGTGGCATTCCCGCTACCATTTGGGCAGCGTCGAGACGTTCTTCTTTAATCCCAGCCGCGATCGAACCCCAACTAGATTCACGCGATAGAGTTACGTCTAAACCATGTTTGGCGAATAATCCATTTTCGAGCGCGATTGCCAAAGGAGCGCAGTCAGTTAAGGGAATAAACCCAATTTGGAGATTCACCTTCTCCAATTTGCCACGACTAATTGCCGCAGTTTCTTGTTGCTTCGATTTATTTAGTTTGATTTTCTTCTGACGATTGAGAAATTCAACTAACTCGCCTCTCATGCGGTAGTAGTTGGGGTTGTTCACAATTTCCATGCGTGACCGTGGACGTGGCAATTCCACCGTTAAAATTTCACCGATCTTGGCAGAAGGCCCATTGGTCATCATCACGATTCGATCGCTCAGCAGCAAAGCCTCATCAACATCATGCGTTACCATCACGGCTGAGATTTTGTGATCGTTACAGATTTTCATTAATTGCTCTTGCAGTCCACCCCGCGTTAGAGCATCCAAAGCCCCAAACGGTTCATCCAGCAGCAACACCTTGGGTCTGAGTGCCAAAGCCCTAGCAATTCCCACCCGTTGCTTCATCCCGCCTGAAATTTCTTTGGGCAGTTTGTCCGCCGCAGCGCGCAAATTCACCATATCGATGTGTTCTTCGACCAGTTGCGATCGATCTTGTTTAGAAAGATGTTTGAACACACGATTTACACCCAAGGCGATGTTTTGACGCACGGTCAACCAAGGCAGTAAGGAATGATTTTGAAATACCACCATTCGATCGGGGCCAGGCTTTTTAATCTCACTGCCTTCCAACACAATCCCACCCGAACTAGCTCGATCTAGCCCTGCCAAGATATTCAGCAAGGTTGACTTACCACAACCAGAATGCCCAATAATCGAGATGAATTCGCCGCGCTTGATTTCAAGATAGACATCTTTTAGGGCAATGTAGGTATCACTATTAGAAGTGCGGAACACGCGACCAACGTGATCGATTTCCAAAAATGGGGGTTCTGCGGGTAAATCACACTTAGGATAAGTCATAACAGAAAATAGTTGAATGGATTAGGGAAGTCAAAATGAGTGGGAATTTAGAGTGAAAATTTAATGGTCATCTACGGCAAAGCGGTTGAACAGAAAATCTAACGCCTGATTTCTGAGCGTAAAATAGCGTGGATCTTCGCCAATCAAGGCCCGATCTCGTGGGCGAGGAAATGGGACTTCGACAATTTCACCAATCTCCGCCGCAGGTCCATTGGTCATCATCACAATTCGATCGCTCAAGAAAATTGCTTCATCGATGTCATGCGTAATCATCAACACGGTAACGCGATGTTCCTGCCATATTTTGAGCAACTCCTCTTGCAATTCCTCTCGTGTCAGAATATCCAACGCCCCAAATGGCTCATCTAAAATCAGGATTTCAGGACGAATCGATAAGGCTCTGGCAATGCATACACGTTGCTTCATCCCACCCGAAAGCTGTTTCGGCTTTTTGTTAGCAGCATCAGCTAATCCCACCATATCCAAATGCTCCATCACAATCTTCGTCTTTTCAGCCTTAGACTTTTCAGGATAAACATTCTTCACGGCTAAGTAAATATTCTCAAATGCCGTCATCCATGGCAATAGCGAGTAGTTTTGAAACACCACCATTCGATCGGGACCAGGCTTTGTAATCGGCTTGCTCTTGAGACAAATCTCACCTGTGGTCGGTCGGTTAAAACCTGCCACCATATTCAGCAATGTGGATTTACCGCAACCAGAGTGACCGATCACGCAAATAAACTCACCTTCATACACAGTAAGGTTGATATTCTCTAGGACTGAGTAAGGCCCCCTTGGCGTGGGATAGACCTTCGAGACTCGATCGACAACCAGAAAAGGATCTCGGTTCACAGTTGTTCGATCTTCAGAGAGGCTGTCAGAGAGGCTAAGTGTTTGCATGAGCGCACGATGTAGAGGTTAGAGAATATTGTTGGAGAAACTATCCATTAGTCTAGCTTTCCGATTGGACGGCAAATTTGCCGATATAGAACACGATTTTATCGAGAATTAGACCAACCACGCCGATGTAGACCATCGCGATAATCACTTCGCTGATATTACCTGAGTTGTAGCTATCCCAAATAAACGAGCCGATCCCTACACCACCAGTAATCATCTCTGCTGCCACGATCGCTAGCCAAGAGAGTCCCACCGAAATCCGCAAGCCTGTAAAAATATACGGCGCAGCAGATGGAAGAAGAATCCGCCAGAAATACTCTAGTCTAGGCAATTGCAGGACTTTTGCGACGTTCTTATAATCTTGTGGCACTTGCTGTACACCGACTGATGTATTGATAATAATCGGCCAAATCGATGTGATAAAGATCAAGAAAATCGCTGAGGGTTCAGCCTTACCAAATACAAGCTGGGAGATTGGTAACCATGCCAGCGGTGCAACAGTCCGCAAAACCTGAAAAATCGGGTCAAAACCACGATAGAGCATGACATTTGTGCCAATCAAAATACCAATTACCGTACCAAGCGTCGCCGCTAGTCCATAACCAATACCGACCCTACCCAAACTGGTCAAAATATGCCAGCCCAATCCTTTGTCATTCGCACTATTCTCATACCAAGGATTGAGAATGAGCTGCTTTGTATCACTAATTACCTGAATTGGGCCAGGTAGTCCATTTTTCCCTTGGCTCAAGCTAAAAATCTGCCACACCAAGAGACACGCACCCAAAATAATAATCGGCAAAACAATGTAGCTAGGATCTTTAAACACTGAAGCCACCCAGCTAGATAGTTGGGCTTTGAGGGCCTCGAGTGGGCTGCGGTTGGAGATGGGTCTTACTGTCATGACTTTAATTACTTGAGAGTTGCTTGGATTAGTAAGCAGTTATCAATGAAAAACAAATAGGATGATTCGATCGATCGTTGATAACTGCGCTTCACTCATGGGATCGAGCAAAAAATTTAGGCGATCTTCTTGATCTTGAGGCTCTTGAGATAAGCTTCAGGATTTTCGGGATCGAACTTCACGCCATCAAAGAAAGTTTCGATGCCACGCGAGTCGCTCTTGGGAATCGCCGCTTCTTGACCGATTTCTTTGGCACATTCTTTCCAAATATCGGCACGATTTACCTTGTCAATGATTTTGTAATCGGCATCAGCAGGTAAAATACCCCAGCGACGATGCTCGGTGAGGAACCAAGCATCATGGCTCTTGTAAGGGAAGGCCGCACCATCCGTCCAGTACTGCATGACATTAGGGCTAGCTTCAACTACAGGACGAGCATCACCATATTTGAATGTACCTTTAGATCGATCGATGATATCGGCAACAGGAACCTTAATCCAATCGGGTTTGGAGAGGATTTCACACATCTCTTGTTTGTTCTCAGGTTTGTCACACCAGATCTGAGCTTCCATGATTGCTTTGAGAATCGCTTTGGTCGCTTTAGGATTCTTGTCAACGTAATCAGCTCGCATCGCGAAGGATTTTTCGGGATGACGATTCCAGAGTTCGCCAGTGGTGAGAGCAGTGTAGCCAATTTCCTGATTCACCAATTGCAGGTTCCAAGGTTCGCCCACACAAAATCCATCCATATTGCCAACCTTCATGTTCGCAACCATTTGAGGTGGTGGAACAGTGAGAGACCTGACATCAGTATCGGGATTGATTCCACCTGCTGCCAACCAGTAACGCATCCATGCCCAGTGCGTCCCACCAGGGAATGTGTCAGCGAAAGTGAGAGGTGTGCCTGCGGCTTTAGCTTTCATCACCTTATCTCTGATCACACCAGTATCAAGTTGCAGCTTCACATCGGCATAAGATTTAGCGACCGAAATACCCTGACCATTGACGTTTAAACGTCCCAAAATATACATGGGAACAGGTTTATTGCCTTTAGTGATTTTGCCAAGGCTAATCAAGTAAGGCATTGGGGTGAGAATGTGAGCACCGTCAATCCCTCCATTCTCACCACCGAGTTCCAAGTTGTCGCGCGTTGCACCCCAAGATTTTTGCTTGCCAACTTCTACACCAGTCATGCCGTACTTGTCGAAGTATCCCTTTTCTTTGGCAATCGCCAGAGGGGCAAAGTCGCTAAGCGCAATAAATCCGAGCTTAGCAGTGGTAATTTCAGGTGCATCTGCGGCATTGACATTGACCGCAGGTGTAGTTGCGGCAGTCGTAGCCGAAGAAGTAGTACCAGGAGGTGCTTCCGAGCCACAACCATGCACGATCAGAGTTCCCAGTGTTGTCGCACTGGCGGTAATCATAAATTTACGGCGAGAAAGTTTGGTCATGTTTTTGATAAGAATAGAACTTTGCAATTAGTGTGTGTGGATGAAACTTTGTGTGAAAAGCAAATTTGTTGGGAACGGTTAGACGGCGTACACAGCGTTTTGACTAGCTTCTAGCTGACTAGCTTTTAAAGGCTCCTGACCTCGATCGACCGTTTTTAGGATTGCCCCAAACTGCTCGATCAAGATTTTGCCAACGATTTCTCGTAAGTCTTCGCAAGGAACTTTTTCCATGACGCATTCACCGAGATGAGCATCTTTACCAACCGTACCGCCCATAAAGATGTCAACGCCATCAACGATTTTGCCGTTTTTTCTAGCCTTACAACCCGCAAAGCCGATATCAGCGACTTGAGGTTGACCGCAGGAATTTGGACAGCCACTCCAATGGATGCGAACAGGTCGAGGCACAGTTAAGTCGGCTTCGAGTTGTTCGATTAATTCCAGAGCGCGATTTTTTGTCTCGATGATCGCAACAGGGCAAAACTGACTACCCGTGCAAGAAACTAGCGATCGACTTAGGTTAGTGGGATCGGCAGGAAACTTGGCAAGGATAGGTTCTTGGAGCAAAGCCCCAATTCGATCGACGGGCACATTGGGCAGGATCAGATTTTGCTCAACCGTGAGCCGAATCTCGCCATTGCCGTAGGTGTCAGCTAGACGCGCAAACTCAACCATATCAGCCGCATAGACACGCCCAACTGGAATTTGCAGCCCTACATAGCTCAAACCTGCCTGTTTTTGCTTATATACGCCAATATGATCGCGTTTTTCTCGAACGATCTCGTCTTTTACTGCGGCAGGAGCTAACTCAGATCCGAGTTGTTGTTCAACTTCAGCTCGAAACTTTTCAATTCCCCAAGCATCAATCAGATACATCAAACGAGACTTGTGCCGATTTTCGCGTAAGCCGTTGTCGCGATAGACGATCAGAATTGCTTCACAAAGTGCCACGACTTGCTCAGGCGAAACCCAAACGTTCAATGGCACAGCTTCGGCAATCCGCTTGGCTGAAAAGAAACCACCGACAATGACGTTGAATCCGAACTCACTACTCTCATCGCCATCTTTAAAAGCAGGGATAAAAGCAATATCGTTGATTTCGGCATGGATCGAGTTATCCCGACAACCGCCGATCGCAATGTTGAACTTGCGGGGCAAATTAGTGAAAGCAGGATTGCCCTCGCCATTGTTTGTAATCATGGCTTGGACTTGATGGGCAAGTTCGCGTGTGTCATAAAGCTCATCAGCATCGATGCCAGCCACAGGCGAACCAGTGATATTCCGCACGTTGTCCATGCCAGATTGAACGCTAGTTAAACCCACGGCATGAAATTTGGCAAAGATATCGGGTAAATCCTCGATCCGAATCCCGCGCATTTGGATATTCTGTCGAGTTGTGATGTCTGCCACGCCGTCTTCGCCGCAACGTTCTACCACTCCAGCTAAGACGCGCATCTGATCGCTGGTCATCGTGCCATTGGGAATCCGCATCCGCACCATGAACTTCCCTGGGGTAGTTTTGCGGAAAAATACGCCTAACCATTTCAGCCGATGTTGCAGATCGTCGTCGTCGATCGATTCCCAACCAATTTGAGCGAATCGATCGATCTCAGCTTTAACAGCGAGACCATCTTTTGCGGACTTGAGATCTTCAAACTTATTCGCCATGTGGTTTTTAGTTGGCAAGATTACTGAGAAGCGAGTGAAGAGAAATGCACTTAAATCAAGGCTTTCAGCAATTCACTCATTCTTATCGTGCAATCACGTTAGCGATCCCATCTACGAGAATTCGTATACTACATTACAAAATGTTAATTTAAATCCTAATTCTTCATAATATCAATGCAAAAATTGCATTTCGCTACAATCGCAATCGATCGGAGTTAGGTGATTTGTTGCCTAATTTAAGTTACAGCACCAGTGAAGATCGATCTAGCCAACTCCTTTACCAATGAGTTAGTGGGTTTCCAAAAACTCTAAGATTTGTGTATCTGTTTAGCAGTGATGGCTCTCACGTTACAAAGTG
>Ga0163149_10007725_pt1 | contig 10793 bp, 4 predicted proteins | sample OliLakLV19MP5G1_FD_148604 | JGI IMG/M metagenome (GOLD analysis project Ga0163149, IMG submission 148604) | Freshwater microbial mat bacterial communities from Lake Vanda, McMurdo Dry Valleys, Antarctica - Oligotrophic Lake LV.19.MP5.G1 | ecosystem: Environmental > Aquatic > Freshwater > Lake >...
GCGGCGTGGCCTTTCGGATTCCCCTGACGTCCAATTTTGACATTTGGGAGCGCCATCCCGAATGGCCCAGCCTCAGCATGAGCGTGGCCATTTACTATCCCCTCACGGCAGGTATTTTTGTCAGTGGGAGTGTCAATGCGGCGTGGGCCAAATGGGCCTTGCACCAGGCCGCCATGGTCGTTCGACATGTCATTGCCTGGACCATGTTGTTGGTCGCCCGGGGGTTGTTTTTGGCGGGCGCGGCCTTGGCCTTTCCCATTACCCAACAGTGGTATACACCGGAAACCGCGACCATTTTGGCCAACAATTTGTTGCCGCCCTTGCAACAAACCTTGGAGAAGCACGGACGCAAACCCAACTTTAATACGGGCATTCAAGAACGGATTGGGATTGGTCATAGTTGGCGCGTCAGTTCGAAACGGGGTTACGAATATCGATGTACCTATTGGCACATGTTTTTGCCCACCATCATTACGTATCTGCAAGTGATTGATCCCATTTGGCAATCCTGGCAACGATGGATGTATGCGTATAACAACAATAGCCACCGAAACATCAAGTCGAACAAGAAAGCAAGTGTCTTGGCCTTTGCCATGTCCAAACCATCATCCACAACAGCCAAATCATCCTCGACGACATTGGAAGAATCCGACTCGGAAGATGACGAGCTTACAACCACCGCAGCCACCTCATCATCCAACAAGGAGCAGGGCAACAAAAAACCTTTGGTCGTGACATCCTTGTTGGAACAATCCCGCAATTCCCAATGGGCCGATTGGTTGTTGCAACGAAAAACTGGTTCTTTGGGTCTGTCCACGGGATATCCCATTCCGGACAAACCCTATTTTTCCTGTAGTGCGTTTTTATCGCTGAGTGGTTTTTATTTCCAAAAACAACAAAAACAGCAGAAGCACCAACAACAATCCTCCAAAGCCGCAGCTTCTGCGGCAGCTCGTGGGTTATCCTCCAATACTATGAACAATCAAACTACCATCACCACGACGACGATCGAAAAGCAGACGGAACCCGATGTGAAAACCATCCCGCCCTTGCTGCGTACCGCCGAAGACAACCATGACAATAATAGCAAAGCCACTACGTTGGCATCTTCGGTGACTACTACTACCAGCGGTACAGCAATTACGACTAACAGCAACAAGAAAACCACGACAAATGCATAGAGAAAGAGATTCCGTTCCGTAACAATTCGTGTACGACAATCATCTTGATAATATTATATACAAAATAGAAACATAAACCAAGACATTGGCATTTATATATACACAGTAGCAGCAGCATCTGCCATGTCTTCAGAAACTAGCTAGGTAGCATTTGGATTTCGCTCGCCTTTGGATGGACAGCAGTCGGTGAGGCGCCTCGCGACGCTTTTTGTCTTTCCTTTGGTACTACAGAACTAGGAATCCGTGGATCCAGCACATCGTTCGAGTAGTAGCACATTCGATTGTCATCTTCAGTTGGTACTCAGTCCTGCCCCGTCTTTCAGCATGGCGATTATGGCTTTCTCTGCTACTAGCTAGCTGTTTCTTTGTGTGGGGAATGAACATCTGTAAAAAACACAGAAAGAACATTATCTACTGGATTCATGTGCTAGCTAGCTAGCATGTACAAAAAAAATAAAGCTCGATCTGGTGTGACGAATCTTGGGAATGGGGGATTCTTAAGAATCAAAGCTCTGAATCTTGAGAATGACCACAACAACTAGCCATTTAGCTAATGTTCATGATAGCTAAAAGGAAGCTGACAGGTAGACAGTCAAACTCTTAATTGCTACTAGCAGCTATTTTTTATTAGCTATTGGCTTTTGTAGAAATTGGCTAAGTTTTCTTGTCATTTTTGTATTCAAGGCATTGAATTTCCTAATCAGATGGCTCAATGCCTTATTCCATCATTCTCAAGATTCGGCCTTGATTCTTAAGACTCGGGATTCCCAGGGTTCGTCGTAACAGATCGATGATCCAATTCCCGGAAGGCTAAAAATGGGATCCAAATCACTTGATTTACTGCACAGTAGCTAATGGTGCCAGCAGAGCCTATCAGACCCCCCCCATTGTTTGTTTTGCTGGCGATTCATCATTCCCAGCAAGACTCATTGAATCCTTTCAGGTTGGGGCTCTCGAGAACCAATGCAGTCAAGTTAGCAAAGCAATCAATGAATCATGTCTGTGCAATGTCTGTGCTGAGATTTGCAGGACATGAGAGGAGGAAGCACAGAACCCATCTAAGACACTCTTCTGCACCTCTAATCACCAACCCTCTCCGCACGGACCACACTCAAATTCATGAAACATCAAACATGTTGATGTCTTCTTTTAGGAGTTCTCCCACTCCAAGTCTTCAAAAGAATCTCCTTCGGTTTTTGGTCATCACAACAAATTTGAATACAAAATGATGTGTCTGCTTGAAAAAAGTTGTTCATGCAAGCATGCATCAACTTAAGCAATAACTAATTAACAGTCACATTGTCAGACCCAAAATTCAATGCAGACAGTGTGATCACACACTGACAATCTCGACAAAAAGACTTTTGACCTTCCAGGCAGCCACCATTTGCATAGCCGGTGAAGCACTCAAATGGTGATCATTTTGTCTTGAGGTGATGCAACCCCACTAATTCTTCAAGAATTCGCCCCTCTGTCTCTTGATCTTGTGCAATCAGGGCAAATGGATTCTAAACATGAGGAATTCAGGGTGAGAATTGGACACCATCTTTGAACATCTTTCTTGGTGTCCAATTGAACTGAGTCTGCTTAGATTATTTGCTAGCAGCAACATGTGGGTTATGACCTTGTTAGCACAACACAACAGAGCAATCTAGATATCTAGTTTGTCAATGTTTGTTGGAATTGCCCTGCCTGGCACTTAGGACATTGCCACGGGTTGGCCGATAACCGACAATCGGAAAAGCATGATGCATCAGCTTAGCTCAGCGATCGCAATTGAAAAGATGATTTCCAGCTTGAGTGCTAAACACAAAACTCCCACTGGAGCGTTGGTCATTAAATGATTTTCCGTAGGGAAGCATTTAAGGGAAACTCCCCTAAATTAGGGGAGAGTTCAAAATTAGGGGAGAGTTCAAGACTCTCCCTCAACTTAGAGGAGAGTTTCAAACTCTCCCCTAAATTAGGAGAGAGTTTTAGGGGAGAGTTTATTTAACAAGAAAGAACTGTGACACATTTTTACTTGTGTTCGAAACTCTCCCCCTAAAATAGGGGAGAGTTTTGAAACTCTCCCCTAAGTTAGAGTAGATTTTGGAGCACATTTTGAAACTCTCCCCTAAACTTAGGGGAGAGTTTTATAATCTACTCTATTCAAAGGCTCTTTTGGCATTATGAGCAGCTGTCCTGATGACTTCTTTAGACGGCAATTTTTGCATTTAGTGGATGGCACGTAATAAACTGCCATTGGGAAATTAGGGGTAATCTTATCACTTCTGCGCTACAACTGTACAATGTAATGGGTGCAATTGCACGATGTAACTGACCAAGCATGGAGTGCTGTAAGCTTTAACCCTAAAAAGTGAGTAAAAATGTGATGACATTTTTTCTCCCCGCACACGACCCCGACACCTTTCGATCGATCGATATCCCGGGGAGCTCGAGACCAAAGACTGGAAGCCACTGATGTGGTTAGCCCCCAACATTTTTAGAACTGATGTCTCACTCATGACTGGCACCTTTCCATGTTTAAGCACTGTCTCACTAACACCTTTTGTCATGTGAGCACTGTCTCACTGACACCTTTTTTAAAATCAACACTGTCCCAGGGGCACCTTCCCTTATGTGACATACACACATACACACATTTTCGTCCCTTTTCGTCCCTTTTCGTCACCTGAATGCCACTGATGTGGTTAGTCCCCAACATTTTTAGAACTGATGTCTCACTCATGAATGACACCTTTCCACATTTAATCACTGTCTCACTGGCACCTTTTCATATGTGAGCACTGTCTCACTGGCACATTTTTTAAATTCAACACTGTCCCAGGGGCACCTTCCCTTATGTGACATACACACATACACACATGCACACAACCACGCCATTTTCAGTCACTTTTGAATCCCTTTTGTCAATAAAATTTGGATAGACCCCACTTGACTATGTTGGGGGCATTAAATTTGGATAGACCCCACTTGACTCACTAGCTTATAGTTGGGGGCAATTTATTATTGCAGCGTACTATTACAGCGACATCTAACAGCGAATAACTCAACAGCAGCTAACAAAATAATATCCTGTTATTTATTCTCCTATGGAACCGGGATTCATTCTGTTTGACTCGCGAACGCTAGATGGGACTGCATGCTGACCATCTTTTTTGACGGAGATCACGGGCTGTTTGACTGAGGCCAAATATCACTTTTCTAGTACAAAAACTACATGCGAAAGACTGACGCACGTAACGAAAAACGTGGTCAAACGCCAGCCGTGTCGGTGATCTCGGCCAAAAAGATCGGCCGTTAATCGGCGCACGCCAACTAACGAACCGGCACTGAATTCAAAATTCCATGTTCCAGTCAGTGGCGACACCTGATCAAACTGATGTCTTATCCATCAGTCGCTCTCATACTACTACTACTACCAACAGAATAATGAAGCATCGATACGTTCCAGGAGATCAAATTGAAATCGTAGCTGGCATCTACAAGAAACATGCACGAGGAACCTATCTGGGACCGTCTGGACTACTGAGTGCTAGTGTTAAAGTGATTGGGGATACTAGAGAGAAAAGGAATCTAAGGTTATCTTCCATCAGACCAGTAATGAAAGATTGGGCAGCTGATGATGATGATGATGGAGATGATGTGGTGTTAACAAAGCAAGAATATGTCTCTCTCTTGGAGGAAATTTCGTGTTTGAGTGACAGCCTAAAGAAGCTACAGTTAAAGGTAGAGAGGTTGGGATAAGCGTTAACATATTTAATTATTTAATTTGGTTCTTCCTCTTGAATTTTTCTTTTCTAAGATGCCCATGGTTTGAAATCTCCTGTACATGTTGGCAACACTGCAACCACAATTGGTGTATTCTTTCTGCAGCAATTCCAAAGCCGCTTTTATTTCGATCTCTTTTTCATCGGCGTACACCTTGATTGCAAATATGCACTGCTTCGTACGACAAAAGAAGGCGCTGTTAATGTGTTTCCGCCACTTGCTCTTATGGACATTCTCTCGACCCTGAATACCACCGTAAGAGTCATGGAATTTGCCGATGCCATGCCATTCGTCCCACATGTCAGCCAGCGTCTTGTGTTGGTGTACCATGTTGTAGGTGGCTGGCTTGTTCGACGAGAAATCCGTTGGCGAATCATTCGTAGGTGTTCTTGGTAGAAAAGATTCAAATTCAAAGTCGTCCAGAGTAACTGGATCATTTGGGTGTTCTCGTTCATTTGACACCAAAGATTTGGCAACCTGAAGAAAAGAAGAGGCCAATTGCCTTCCAGCTTCTCGATTCCTTTGCGACGAGTCTTCGTGTATCGCCTTGACCGCCGTTCGAACCTCTTGAATGAAGTCGGTAACTGTCGTGGACAACGTTTGCATCTCCTGGTTGTTTGCTTGGTGCCATCGATGAACACCAGGGAGAACTTTCTCTAAGTCGGCATCCATTGGATTGCTTTCGTGTTGAATTGCGCTTCTCATATCTTCTGTGTACTGTTTGAATTCTGCCTTTTGGAACACCGGAAGCTGAGCGAAGAGAGGGTGAGTATGACGATCAGCATCAAGCACAAAAAGGGCTGCAGCATCCTGCAAGAACACCTCATTCAAGTCCATGAAGAACCTCAACACTTGCACCGCCGTTTTGCCTTTGCCCGTTTCGATGGACGTAGACCGCACATTCTCGTATGCCTCGTACACCCATTCACCTATTGGTGTGGCTTCAAGCAGTGTCTCCGGCACTTTAACAGTCGTACGAGTGTTAAAATAGAATTCGTTTGTCGCCTGGTACCCGGCAAGTAGTCTAGCTAGTCTACTAGCTAGTAGCTAGCTACAGTAACAGCCGTATTGTACTCCTACGTCGTAGCAACGACGTGTAATAGTAGCCAGTCTGTGGTGCGTTGTGTTTTATCCTTATCCCTACCATAAAAGATAGGCCTGTTGGTGCTGTTTTACTGTTGTACAAATGCTTTGCAACAGTGCTGGCCCATAGGTGCAACATTTGCCTAGCTGATTTCTAACTGGAGGGACTGCAGGACCAACAATAAAAGTATTATTTTCTATCATTCTCAAAGCAGTAGCCTTAGAAGTTAGAACAACTATAATGATCTAGTTTGCAAATCTGTCACTGTTTGTTGTTTATAATCACTTTCAAGTTTGGTGAGTTTGTTGGTTTTTAGCACAACATTGACTGGGCTACATTGATGATGACATGACACACCATAAAACTTAGATGTCATCCTTGGCACAGGTCAGAGCTTCAATGCACATTTTGGAGTTTTCACAGCAAAAAGGAATGAAACGTTTGCAACAGACTTAAAAAAATCAGATGATTGACATCCCTCCTGTTATCAAAATCATGATTTTTGTTGAGAACAAGCTAAGCAAGCATAGCTGTCAAACATTGGGAATATCGTGCACACATGACCCTCAAGCACAGCAGAGAATTTTGGGATCATCAATGATGCTGATGACTGTAATTTTTAATTCTTAAGGAGAGCAACCAACATTTTTCAGACTGAAAGGCACATGTCGGTGGAAGGAAGATCCATCCAGCACAGGAAAAAGAAGAGACATGTGACATCAGCCCACTTGAAAACCAAGGGTCATGAAGAGACAAATGCATTTTGAAAACACGAAATGTCACACTGGCTGACTGCAAACTGAGGTAGCTCATTTCCTGGGACCCAAAAACATATGTTCGGTGAATCATATGATCACTGATTTACCAGTTAGCAGCAAGGAGCACTGTGCTGACCAGCAATGTAGCACAACAGCTACTGTGCAATGTAGCACATACAGTAGAGTGTCAGCAGGAGTGTGTCAAACACAGTAACCCAAACAAGAAGACGCTCACTTGATTTATCCTTCAGAAAACCGCTACGTAACGCCCATATCCAATGAAAGCAAAATCAAGGCAGCAAGGCGAGCACTACTAGCTAGTACGTCGTGCGTACGGTACGCTGTACTCAACTGTACCAAGAGCACGGTACTAGTACGTACTCAACTGTACGAACATTGATCATTAGTAGCTAGCTAGTAGTAGCTATCAGTATTACTACTTCGATTGCTATTATTTTCATTACCAGTACTCTAGTACCTACCGGTACTGGCCGAACCGAATGACAATAGAATTCACCCCCGACATAATTTATTGAGTTGTTATTAGTTGCTTGGTAGACTAGCCAGATCTTTGTCTCTTCTGTGTTCTGGCTTAATAGTAGCTTGCAATTTCTTTGTTGAAAGAAGCACACGTCCCTTCTCTCTTATATACATGGCTAGCTGCAACTCTTGTTGTTTATCGGAATTATACGAACCAATGACAGAACCATCGTCCCCGGTAACAGCAACACCCTCCCCCAACAATACCAACGATCATCACAATGCTGACGAAGCCGTCCTTTATGCAGCCCCAACTCTTGACACGTTGGACGACGCGAGTCTCTTTTTGCGTCAGCACCCCAACCTCAACGACAAAGACAACAATAAAGAGCGACTCTACTACGACGACGAGTCGGGAGTCACTAGACACCTTGTTTCCTTTACACCAAGTACAGTTCAGTCGCCCTTCAGCTTTAATCAAAAACATTATGACTATCATCATGCTGCGCACTCTCCCCAGAAAAATGACAAGGCGAATGGCAATCAAGCTACAACCAATAAAAATACACGTACAGGTGCTAGCGCTACGGAGAAAGAACGTTCCAAAACTGCCAGGAACACGAGAAAACGAAGGAAACAGCAGGGAGATTTTCAACAAAAAGAAGATTGCATGACTGTCGCAGTGCGCCCTGTCAATATTGCCCAACGATCCGCCTTCGAATTGGCAAACGTTGCTTCGGTACATGAGTGGCAGATTATGGCCAAGCGGCTCGAACAGAAAGCCCAGGCAACAAGTTCTGGCTCCTTGAATAGTAGTAGCCATGCCAGTTTGAGCGCGGCCCAGAAGAAACTTTCTCCTTCGTTACAGCATCTGAGGCTCTTGCAAGCCATGCAATCGATGACTACAATTCGACAATTGGCCTTTAGTCCCAGTGTAGGACTTGACAGTGACGTATTCGTTCCTTGGTGGGAGTACCTACAGCAAGTAGAATCTAATGGGGCTGCTAAGGATGATCAGCAAGAACAATCGCCAGCAGGATCGCAGCCAACGCTCAAACGACGCGTAAGCAATATGGCAGGCGAACTACGAGATGGTCGGTACCGTTCCATTCATCCCGTCCAGGCCACTCTCTCAGCATTGCCACAAGTGCCCCCGGCATTGTCCAACAAAAAGCTGCGCTTACCGATGCGTTCCGATGTGGGATTCCCCAATCCTACGGAAGCCGAAATACTACAAAAACAAGCCGAAATCAATCAAGAAAGCGTCTGGGAAGAAGCGAGTCCTCGTATAATTGTTTTGGTGACTAGTGATGATTTGGGTACTGCAGTCCAAGACGAAGATGTTGCAGCTATCACGCCGGCGCATTGGGAATGGAACGGTGGGGGACTGCAAAACATGCCCTGGGCCGGGCGAGATTTGTTACGCGCCAAAGAGCTCAATGCACTGCACTTTTCCCGCAAAGCGTCCATTCTAACCAATAAAAGGCCTTCTTTACTGGCGAAGACGTCCAGTGATGCCAACTTCGACGATGCGAGTGAGAACCACGACAACGCGACGGCGGTGAAAATGCGCTTATTGGAACCCAACCGAACCTCAGTTCTAGCTCCGCCGCTAGATGCTAGTTTTAGCAAAACGCTGGGGTGGCGGCCCAGGCCATTTCATGATCGTCCAGCGGGAATGAAGTATCTATTGTGTTGGCCACTGGACGTATCCTTTCAGAGTGGAAATATGGAGCCACTGCTATGTTCTCTTGCTCTCTACAATTTGCCAAATAATTCTTCTAAGACTGACTGTAATTCTGTCCCCAACGGTGGTAGCAATAATAATATTGTCTACGGGAAAATCAGCGAAGAGTTTTGGTTCCCTGCTGGAGACTGGGATGGCAAGGTGGAAGTGCATCCTTCCTTGTTCAGGATTCCCTCCACCAAGAATATAAACAACAGCAGTAACAACAACAGTAGTATGACAACGCCAATCGAGGAGAAGGATTTCGAGTCCTTTTGGAAGCGCAAACAAAAGGCGATTTTCTCGTATGACCCTTTGGCAATCAGAGGAGGCGCGGAATCACTCTTTTGGGTCCTGCAAGTTTTTAGGGTGGCAGTTGACGACTCAGCTGCCATTTATGATTCCATTACGAAGGGTGGAAACAATCAGGGTGGCAAACGAAGCAAGAGCGTCACAAAACTATTTAAAGGCAAATCACCTGTAAAACAACGCAGTGATAGCTGTCTTCAGCAATCACAAGAGGCAGCCAACGGTGCACGAATGCACGCCAATCAATTCTTCGAAAAGCATGGAACAAATTTGATGACGCCACTTGGATTTGGAATCCAATCGGCAATTCCAAGTGCTTCCGATTCGCCTAAGAATATGGATTATCCGAGAGGGGCAGTTCGAGAAATGGCTATGTTTAAGTCGTCGATGGAATCCCAAGAGCAGTTTGTGCATCGACTTTCCGATCTTGTTAGTTCAATCACTTTGAGCAAAGGCCAAGCGAATGGTATTCCTTCTTCGTCCGATTATCTGCAGTCGCTCTCTGAAGAAGGATCGGGCGCCTTTGATATGTCACCTGTAACATCCACCGTTTCGGATCGTCCTTTGAATCTTATAAACCATTCTGCATCTGCTTCAACATCGGACAGCCAAACCATATCGAAATCGATTGAAAACAAGCCATCCTATTCGCCTCTTGTTGCGCGAAAGAAAAAAAGCATGGCAAAACGGATATGGTTGTCGCCTGTGAAAGCTACCCGATCCTTAACGTGCTCATCATCGTCATCAAACGCTACACAAAGTTCGTCACGATCAAAAATTACTTCGACAGGTGGAGACAACACAAAAGGAAACAGCAGCTCCAACAATTGCGCTTTGGCGGCAACAGTTAGTATCTTCTCTTCGACGCTGAAAACGGATTGGCTCCAATCTATGCTCTCAGATCCTACTGATATGGAAGGATTCAAGCTCTTTCCGCACCCTCAACCGACCTTCAACTCATCTGTACCCAAACTACTATGCGATGTTTCGGGGGATTTTGCCGTCATGCTTGAGGACAGAGGTACAAGCAAAAAACGTTCAAACCTATCTCGACTGCCAGCGCATCAACAACGCGCAGGTTACAGTGGGCCTGCTGAAATTCGGGAAGTGCAATTTTTGCCTGCAAGACCTGATAAGCAGTACGATCTTGACGTTCCTCCCTCCTACCGTTCCCTCGTAAACTTGTTGTACTTGTACCCTCGACTTCTGCGGTCGTCGTCCGAAAATGAATCTGGCAAAAAGCAGAAAAAGCGCGATCCTCGAACTGCAAATAGGTACTGCGTACGGATTCGCCTTGTTCAGAGCTCTTTGGAAGTTGGCGGTGCCGGCAACGTCGCATCTTCGAACACAACTCTGGACGCCTTCCACAGCCCTTCCCCGTGGACAGGATCGCCTCTGGTTAAAGAAGTGTACACAAAAGTACCGGTGGACCAGCCTTGCACAAAACAAAGCAAAGGTGGAAAAGTAGAACAACACATGAGGGA
>Ga0163149_10007743_pt1 | contig 10772 bp, 5 predicted proteins | sample OliLakLV19MP5G1_FD_148604 | JGI IMG/M metagenome (GOLD analysis project Ga0163149, IMG submission 148604) | Freshwater microbial mat bacterial communities from Lake Vanda, McMurdo Dry Valleys, Antarctica - Oligotrophic Lake LV.19.MP5.G1 | ecosystem: Environmental > Aquatic > Freshwater > Lake >...
GTGGGGAAAAACCCGCAGCAGGGTAAGTATTTCTAAAATGGAAAAAATTTGCCGCACCTGTAATGGTGGCTATATAATTTCCATTCTTTAAATTATTGAGGGTAAACAAACTGTCTGTAAATGGATTATTGTTAGTGTATATGAAACTGCCATTGCTCGCATTTTGAATGGCGATGCGGTAACCTAAGCAAGTATTGAATTGGGTATTTAAAGTTACACTACCATTTCCGCAACCGCTTTTGGTTTTTTTCAATGATGTAATGGTTGAAGACAACTCACATTTGGGATTTATTTTAATGGTATCAAATGCAATGCAGTTGGGTTTATCTGTTTTAAAGTAATAGGTGCCAGGAATCAAATTCTTGAAATCGTAGGTAGAGTTGATACCGGAATAACTTCCAGAATTACCTGACGAAAATCCAGCCAAGAATCCATTGGTGGCATCTGCATAATACATTGTAAAGAAATAATCGCAACTTGGATTAGCGTCTGTAAGTTCTATTCTACCATCGGTGCAACTGAAGTTGCTGGCATGTGTAACATTATAGCTGAATGTGCTGGCACAAACTGGTGAACCAACCGTTACATTCAAATATTGCTCGCAACCTGCTGAATTTCCATTAGCACTATTTAACTTGGCTAATACAATATAATTATCTGGAAGCAATCCGTCAAACACAATCAAGTCGGTTGGCAAGCCAAAGTAACCATCTATAAGCACGCTATCTTTATCAAGTATCGAAATGATATATTTATTGCAGGCATTTGATAATACTTTTACAACAACTTTTCCATCTCGGCAGCCTGCTGCCGATGCAGCAACAGTAGATGCAGTAGCCGAAATCTGGCACAAAGGACCCACTGATACAGTATCGTAGTGTTCATAAAAAATTGACGCATCGGGCAGTATTACTAAAGAATGAAAAATGTAATCGCCCTGATACAAAGAGTTGTAAAAGCGTGTTTTGAAATTCACCGAAGAAATATTGAAACTGTCAATAATAAAGCCGTTGTCCATTCGATAAACCGCCACCATAGTTGTACAACTTGCCGAAGTGTCTTTTATTAAAATACTACCATTAAAACACCCGAAGGCAATACCATTGTTTACCGTAATTTCTAAAGGCGACCTGCCTGTAGGCACTATACATTGTGAATTTGCCTTTAAAAATGTTGTGAAAGCAATTGCAAGAAGTAGAATAATGTTTTTCATATGCGTTCATTTATAGGATTGCAAATGTCTGTTAACATAAGTGCTTTCACAATCCCTAATATTAGGGATGCGCAGTTGTGATATTTTTCAAACTAATTAAAGTAGCGCAACAAATGAATGATAAAATATATCCAAAAAAAATCCCGCCTTCGTTGCCGAAAGCGGGATTTTTATTTAAAGGATTGCTTGCTTAAAACTTCACCAACTTAAACACACGGTTTTCGTGTTGATGCTGAACATTTACAAAGTAAATTCCTGCGGGCAAGTGCATCATGTTTATTTGTTTAGATGATGTGCCTGCATTTATCACTTGCTGCATTTTAATTGCACCATTGATGTTGGTGATAGTTATGGCAGTATTCTCTTTTGCTGCTTCACCCAATTTGATAGTTACCAAATCATTGGCAGGGTTAGGAAACAATTCTATCATTTTATTTTGCAAATCTTTGATAGCAGAGGGAAGCTGCAAAGTAACCACGGCATCGGGTGTTGAGCTTAAATCTTCCACATTTCCAGCATGGTCTATAGCGCGGCTAAAAAACTTATAGTTGTAGCCAAATTTACCCAATACTTGGAATGAATCTGCACTGGTTTTGTTTAGCAACAAAAAGTGTGAAGTGTCATTAACGGTTACAAAAATATCGTAGGAGTTGATGCCCGAATGGTCATCGTTTCCAAGCCAACTGATATAGAAAGTAGTGTCGTTAATAACACTGGGCAATGGCAACACATTGCTGGTGGGTTTCACCTTGTCCACTGTGTTTATCCAAAGCTTCGTAAAAATGGGCGCATTGGCATCAAACACAATCTTTGCGCTATTGCTCACCTGTTGCAAATGCGGGCGGTTTGCTTTTGGCATAATGCTGAAAGAAACATAGCCTTCACCTTCGGGTGAGGTAGTATTCGGATTCAAGAAACCATCTGATATACTATCCACTTCTGCGCGCGTGGCGGGGTGCAATGAAGTAAACTTCCAAACTATATTATGATTAGCAGAATCTAATTTTGCTTGAAACCTAAGGATGGTATTTTTTGCAGGGCGCAAGTCAATTTCCTGCGCGTAAGATTTATCGGCATTCAATATTTGATAGGTAGAATCGGCAAAGCCAAAGCCTGTAAATCTTAGTGATGATAGGTCGAAGAAATTCGCATCCAGAGTGTCGTAAACTTCCACCACCGATGCAGGCGCAGTAGCCGTAGGCACATTTTCAAAACGAATGGTATAATGCACTCTGCTTTGACCACCAAAATAGTTTTCGGGAGTAAAACCTACTGGACCTATTTTGTCATTAGGATCCATAGAGCCCATAGATTTAAAAATAAAATCTTGACGTGTAAAATCATCAAGTGTTTTAAATGCTCCGGTGAGACCATCTTTGCGAAAAGCATCGCTACAAGAGCCAGGAATATTTAAACCTCCGGGAACACCCAATGGAATACTTTGGGTTTGACCAGTAACTCCTTGAGCCGAGATACCAAAAACTTGATTGATAACGGTGCCCATCAATAAGTCTTTCACAAAGTTTTCTTGGTCTCCGCCCACTTCGCAGACAATTGCTCCTGCAACATCGGCAATCAAATTAAATACATCGGAGATGTATTTAGTAATATTGCCTCCTTTGTTTCGGTTGCCAACCACATCTCTACCAAGATTTCCTATAGAGCAGCCAATATTTGCAGCACTGCCAGGGCATCCAAGCCCGGGCACTTGTCCTAATAAATCAAATACACAAGCCGCTGGGTCAGCAAAAAAATCGCAAGAAGTTCTTAATCCCAATAAGCTCAACTGCGTGGAATCATACATTGGTTTTCCTAAAACAGAATAGATTGGTATAGTGCCCAATGTAGTGGCTTTTACATAAAATTCTATCATCTCGCTGCTGTGTGCCGCCACCATCGGGATGATGAATGCCGCAAGTAAAACTGAATCGTTGGAAAGCGAATCAAACGCCATTGTAAAATCGTGGGTAAATGAACGAGCGCGAATCACATTGCCGATAGAGTCTGTTAGAATGTTGTTGGATAGCTTACCTACCTGATTCTGTGGGGGCATCACAATATAAACTGGCACCCCAAATTGATTGACGTTTCCGGGATTGCTTACAATAATCTGATGTGTTGCATAGCGATTGATTATCCTCTTATCTCTTCCACTTTGTTGTAAGGTAAGTGGGGCATTATCTTCAGGAACCATCTCCAATCCATTCACCAATGTATCGGCAAAGCCGCCTGGTCCGGCAACAATCACATCATAGAAACCAAGCAGCTCGTGGTATAAAAGAAAATTCCCTTGCACCGTTCCGCTATCGTTTACGGCAACATCTACTGCATTGATAATTGAAGCCCCTTTGCGCAACTGAACATTTAAACCCGAGGTGCTTGCAAATGGAAAGCCGCCCTTAACAAATATTATCTGCAATTGATTGTTGGCAATCTTTTCGGGCAGCACTTTTTGAATGCCTTTGAATAGAATTAGCAAAGTGTCTTTTCTTACATAGCAATCCTTTTTGGTTGTAAGCACAGCCGTAAATAATCCTTTACCATAAACGTGTGTGGGGTTTGTTTGAACAGTTGTAGATTTTCCATTACCAAAATCAATGGATACAAATTGTCCATCAGTAATTCCTGAGCTGAAATAAACTTTGTTCTGCTCGCGTATGTAGCTAAAGTTAGTTTGAGGTATTGGCGGAGCAGTATCAACAAAACAAGTAAGAAATTGACCAGTGTAGGTTATTCCAAAGCAGCCGTAGCTTGCAGTGTAAGCTGGATTAGTATTGTTTGAACCAAAAGATTGCCCGGAGATATAGTATTTGTTACCTGCATTTGCCACGCCAAACGCTCGCCCTGTGCCAGAAGTAAGCCCGCCAACATTTGTGGCATAAAGGATGTTGCCTGTAGCATTATCAAACTGTGCGATAAACCCAGTGCCGAACTTAGAAAAAGCCAAGGGGAAATTTCCAAAAGTTGCATTGCCTGAATAGTGCCCTACCAAGGTTATTTTGCCCGAAGGATGCACCATGATGCTGTTTGTATTTATGTTTCCATCATCTTTCAACTCAGTTACCCATTCTACCGATTGCAAATCTGGATTCAACTTGGCAACAAAACCATCTACTCCACTTGGTGTAATATTTAAAGAGTGATTTAGCACCTGCCCTGTAACATCGTATGGTGCAGCAACATATACATAGCCTTGTGTATCGGTCGTTATCTGAATCGGATTACTATTATAGTGTGCTTGGCATAAATATTTTCCAGCAACCACATTACCTGCTGTATCAATTTTGAAAATGCCCACTTGATTGTAAGCCCCCGGAGGCGAGGTGATGCTGACACCACCCAATGTAACCGTGGTAACACCGTTTGACGTAAAATAACCCACTACATAGATGGTATCTTGATTACTGATGGTGATAGAAGTGATATCGAATCTGCCAACAGTGCCGGTGGGCGTAAGACTCCAAAGCATGTTGTTTGCAACATCAAATTTAGCAATGCTGCTGCTGTAATAGCCAGTGTTTGATGTATATAAAAAGCCATCTTTTGTGGCAATGGGTGTGTTTGCTTGCCAGTCTCCGGGTATGTTTGCTTTTGACACAAAATCAAGATTTTTATCAAATCGTATTACTGAACCTTTAGTAAGGTATAAAGTAGTGTCGGCAACCGTTGAATCGCCCACAAGGGTTACCTGTGTGCTAGCAAAGTAAGAAGATATGGACAGGATAACCTGCTCATTTACTTCATCATAAACAATCTTCTCAGGATCGAGATCTCCGCTTCCTGAAAAATTACGAAAATGCCTGTAGCCCATCACTTCGCCTGCGGGATTCCATTTAGTAATTAAAATATCAGGTTTGCTTGCTGCACCGCCATGATAAACCGTGTCGCTGCCCACAATTACGGGTTGTAAAAAATTAGTAACTGAGTAGATATTACCCTCATCATCGGTGGTAACGCAATAGCCTCCGAAGCTATTGTTGCCAGCGTAAGTAGTAGAAGGGGTAAACGAAACCCAGTCAAATAGTTGAGCAGAAGATTGTAAGGTAATTCCTGCAATTAGAAATAGAAGTGTGATTGCCTTTTTCATGATAAATAATTTTTACAAACAGAGCGATAAAAAATTGATTGTGGTATCCCTAATACTAGGGATGGGGATGGTGTGTTATCAGAAGAAAAAAATTTACAATTGATGCTTTGGAAATTCTACCAAGATAGTGGTGCCTGCCCTAAGTGTAGATTGAATTATTGTATTGCCTCCTATTTGTTTTCCGCGAGATTGCATGGTGTAAAATCCGTTATTTTTCTTTACTCCAATTATATCGAAACCTATGCCATTATCACTTATTTTCATACTGATTTTGTCATCTGCCATTTCTTCCACCAGCACATTAATGTGTGTGCATTTGCTGTGTTTCACAGCATTGTTCACCGCTTCCTTAAAAATGAAATAGATGTTTTTGCGCTGCTCTAAGTTAAGTGTCAGCTCATCCAAATGGAAAGGGTAATGAAAATCTACTTCAATGTTCAAAGGCACTACCATCTCAAAGACAAAATTTTTCATGCGCATCATCAAATTGTTGAAACTGTCATTCTTAGAGTAAACAGCCCAAATAATATCGCTCATGGTTTCGTTAATCTCTTTACTCTTTTGGTTTATCTTTTCTAGCAGGCTAAGGCTTTTAACTGCATCCTTTCCGGCTTCTCGTATAGCCAAATCAGCGTACAAAGAAATGCTGCTCAAAGAACTCCCAATATCATCATGCAATTCTTTGGCAATTCTGTTGCGTTCAAAATTGCTTGCCAAAATTCTCTCTTCAATTTTGTCTTTTTCGTTTTGAAGGGAAAGAGCCTCTTTTTCCTGATGTAGCTCAAGTGTTTTAATGTTCTGCCCCTGAATAAATGCAAATACAGAGAATGCAATTACTATCAAAATAAAAACACTGATTGTAATGGTTGTTATTAAAGCTAGGCTGTTGAGTTTTGCTTCCGCTTCACGTTTTTGTCGAAGCGACTCCGATAATTCTAATCGCTTTTCATTTGCATAAAATCGCTCTAACATTTTTATCTGTTCATTATTGCGCTTTTCATCTGTTTCATATTTTAACTTATTCAGCAACACTTGGGCTTTGGAAGCCGTTTCAAAATCGTTTGACTGGATTAATAATTTTACGGCTTCATTTAAGAAATCAATCTTAGCAAACACGGTGAGTGAATTGGCTGATTCAATTTGATTAATTCCATGTTTTAGCAAATCAACACTTTGTTTTGCCTGTCCTTGGTTAATTAGAATTTCGGCTTCTAGCGATATAAAAAATGTTTTTACGTCAGCAATGTTTTTGTCTTGCGCAATTTGCTTGCCTAGCATGGCATAATAGGAAGCTGAATCGTAATTTTTTTGAAGCAAATGTGCTCGAGAAAGATTCCAATAATCAATGGCAACAGCTCTGTTGCGATGAAGTGTAGATGCTTCACCAAGTGAAACTCTTGCATATTTTATTGCTGAATCAATTTGCTGTAAGTGCATAAACACACCGCAAAGATTGGATGCCGCATGAAAGCGATACGATAAGTTTTCGTTAGCATGATTGAAAGGTAATTTTTGAAAAGATGAGCGCAGCATTGTCTCCGCATCTGCATATTGATTCAAATTACTCATTAGCAAACCAATAAGGTTTTGAATACTACCAACGAGTGTATCATTTCTTAATGCTTCAGCATATTTAAGCGCGCGAAAAGCACTGTTCAATGCTGGGCTAAAAAGCGAATTGTAATATAATATCTCACTCTCCAAAGCATATAAATAGTACTTGCCCTCGGTGTATTCTGTGCTATCAGCAAAATTTAATGCCGTGGTTACAATGATAGATGCCGAATCATATTTTTCGTTCGACATTAGCGAAGAAACTTTTTCTACATACGCATCAACTAGTAGCTTATTGGATAATAAAGATTGTTCAACATCCTTCTTCCGCGAAGTTGAAGCCGTAAATATTATTAACGATAAAAATAAAAGTAAATACAGCCGCACTTGATATATACTAAATGGTACGCATGAAAATAGAAAAGGAAATGTGCAAACGCCAACGAAATGTTACTTAGCCACAATTTTTTCGTGTAGTGCTTTTGAAACCGCTTCGCTTACAGAATGGACATGAAGTTTTTCGTAAATTTTTTTGACGTGTGAATTTACTGTGTGATAGCTGATATTGCTTCGTTCAGCTATCATTTTATAACTTAACCCATTCACCAAATGCTGAAGAATAATTTTCTCTTTTTCTGTAAGTTGGTAATCGGTGGTTGATACAAGCGATTGCTGGCGAAAATGTTGTAACACCTTGGCTGCAATACTTGGTGTCATAGGCGAGCCCCCCTCAATCACATCTCTTATTGCTTCAATTATTTTTTCAGATGGCGTACGTTTTAATATGTAACCCGATGCGCCATTCAATATTGCTTGAAACACATTTTCATCATCATCAAAAACTGTTTGCATAATCACCTTCACATGCTGAAAGTTCTGCTTGATAAGTTTTACTCCTTGCAAGCCGTCAACATTTGGCATTTGAATGTCCATCAAAACAACATCAGGTTGAAATTTTCTTGTTTCGTTGACTACCTCGCTACAGTCTGGAAAAGAACCTGCCACATGAAAATCAGGATAAGATTCTAACAACATGGTTAAACTCTCTCTCCTGTCGGCATTGTCATCATAAATCAATATGCTAGCTATCATTTAATTGCAAATAACAACAACAAAATTAAATCTGAGTATCACTAATACTAGTGATAGGCATGTGAATGAAAATAATCTGCTGAGTTGTATCAAAGGTAATTACGCTTTGCTTATCCAACGATTGAATATGCTTACGCAATGCCTGTTCAAAGTTGTAATCGGTATCGGTTGATTTAGAAACGATTCCTTTTATATGTATTTCAACTGTAAGTGTTGCCTGTTGGTGATTAAGCAAAACAGCAACTTCATTTGGTTTAAAATTATTTGCAGTCATTCTTATTGCCGTTTTCAAAGCACTGAAAAGTAATTTTAATCCCTGCGTATGTAAAAGCATTTCATTTGAAAAAGAGCGAATGGAAAAATTAATGCCAACTGGCTCCAACTCTTCTTTTGCAAACTGCTCACATTTCAATATAATATCACTCAAATGTTGGTTCTTAGGGTTCAATGCCCACACTAAATCTAAAACTGTATTATTTATCCGCTCGGCACTTTCTGAAATTTTATTACCAATCAACTCCAATTGGTCTGGGCTTTCTCGTATCTTTTTCTTTAGCAGCGAAGAGTAAATAGAAATAGCACTAAGCGATGCGCTAAGGTCATTATGAAAATCGCTTGCAATTTCATTGCGCATATTATTTAACCGCAATTCTAAGTCAAGATTCTTTTTAGCCTGCAAAAGCAAATCCTGTTGCATTTTGCTACGCTCAATTTCAATAAATTTTGCTTTGTGCGAAAGCCCTGTAGTGAAAGCCAACAATTCAATTACAAAGCCGATATTTAGCGGAAGCAACACATCTATATTCATATAATTGTTGGTATTAAAGTGCATCAACAGTACAGTACCCATCGACCCTAAATTCAATGCAATAGCTCCTGCTATCAAATAGTTAACCATTGCTGTTCTTTTTGCAAATAGTATAATGCCAAAACAAATTGTGGTAATAAAAAGCAATGCTGAAATTGTCCAAAATACATACTCGCTGATGTTTCTATTTAGTTCAGCAATTTCCCAACAGAGTTCAAATGCAACGTACCCTAGCACAAGCAGTTCCATTTTTTTTATCAAGCCACTTAATCGGGGATTCAATTTTTCAATATCTGCAAAATAGCGCGCAAACCGATAGTATAGAAAGTAGCCAAATAATGGCAGGCATCGGTCTAAATGTAATTCTGCTTTTGGATAAAATGCTGTAATGAAATTAAGTTCAAGTGATGCATCATATTTTATAAAAACATACAGACAAATAGTGAAAATGTATCCCAAGTAATACAAATACTCTATCTTCTTTAATTGGAAATATTGTAGTGAAATGTATGCCAATTGAAACATGGTAATTCCCATGAAGCCGTAAAAGAAAAGTAACGAATTGTTCATCGGCAAAATTGAATTCAATAGGAGAAAACCCATTTCATCTCCAATACTATTAAATATTTAGATGGAATATGATTTTTAGAAATTTACTAAAACTTGGAGATATTAGATTGAATCATTCTGTAAATGCGCTACTCAGCTTTTCAATTCTAATGGGTAGCTATTAACTAAATACCAAAGTAGTACTGAATTTTTATCCCGCCATTAAATAGGTGTTCACCGATGGGTGTATCTGGTGAAAGATTCAGCGCACCAAACTTAAAACTGGGTGACACTTTCAAGTTCATTCGGCTATTGATTTTGTAATCTATTCCCGCTTCTAAAATTGGAATCAGGTTTACAAGTTTGATGTTAGCATAACCCTTATTTGTGCTTTTGCCATTTTTAGGCTCATAACCCTTTATGATATCAGTATTGGTGTTACTCACCAAAAAGTTGACTGCCAATCCTGCTCCTGCAAAAAATCTAACCTTTCCTTTTCCAACCGTAAAATTCACCGTTAATGGTATGCCTATGTAATGGTAGTCGTAAACCAGTTTAACTAGTGCGATTGAATCTCCTGTATTGATATTAAGGTTGTTATGGCTTCCCGTCCATTGACTCCCAAAATTCACTTCCCGCCACTTGATTTGATAACCCATGTTCATGTACCAAATTCCAGCTTCAATACCCACAAACGATTTAATATTTATCAGTGTATTCACGCCAACGGTGTACCCAAACTTTGGTATTTCTTGGTTTTTAACTTCCTTAATAATTAGGTTGGTAATTGCATCATTGTTCTTTTTTGTTACAACTCTATATGCAACATCTGGCGAAAAATGCACGCCAATCATTACACGTTTAAATGGCTTCTCTTCTTTTGGCTTTTCTTCTGCAAATAACTGAAATGAGCTTAGGGCAATTATCAGCATCAGAACTTGCTTTGGTTGAAATTTGATAAGCATAAGGATGGTAAAAAATTTAGTGATGCAATAACGTTAATCCTAACGGTTTATTACTTCACCAAAACTACACATATAAAATGGAATGATGGAAGAGTGGAATGATGGAATGATGGAATGATGGAATGAAGGAAGAGGGGAATATTGGAATGGTGGAATGATGGAAGAGAGAATGATGGAATTATGGAAGAGTGGAATGATGGAAGAGTGGAATATTGGAATGATGGAGGAGTGGAATATTGGAAAGATAACGCATGTCTCTCACCTATTATTCCACCATTCCATTTCCTTTCAAGCTATCCTTCCTGCTCGCTCAACCATCTTTCTGACTCCAAAGCTGCCATGCAGCCTGTGCCTGCGGCTGTTACAGCCTGTCGGTAAATTTTATCTTGCAAGTCGCCACAGGCAAACACACCTTCAACATTTGTTTTGGCAGTGCCCGGCACGGTGGTGACATAACCTTGGTCATCAGTAGTGATATAATCTTTAAACACACCAGAGTTTGGC
>Ga0163149_10007746_pt1 | contig 10765 bp, 7 predicted proteins | sample OliLakLV19MP5G1_FD_148604 | JGI IMG/M metagenome (GOLD analysis project Ga0163149, IMG submission 148604) | Freshwater microbial mat bacterial communities from Lake Vanda, McMurdo Dry Valleys, Antarctica - Oligotrophic Lake LV.19.MP5.G1 | ecosystem: Environmental > Aquatic > Freshwater > Lake >...
GCTCCCCAGCGAACCTGCCAGCAGCTTGGCCACGCCAGCGGTTGTCAGACGATGGCCGGTGATCCGTTTGACGTCCAACTTCTCGCCCTGCCGCATCAGTTGTATTGCTCCGACGCAATCGCGCCCAACTTCTTCAAGCAGGTCGAAGGCGTCCGCCGATGCTGTGCCAAACCGGCTTTGCATACGGGCCCGGATCGAGGCATTATCGGGCAGGAGGTTTTCGAAAAACTCCGCGACGCCTTTCTTGTACGGCTGCGCGGCGGGTCGCAACGGCATGGAAAGCGAGAGCGGCCGCGCTTCGGGTGCGGCGAGCCATGAATCCACGTAGGCAAACTCCTGACCGCCGCCGGCCGGTAGCCGCCAGTGCCCGACCAGTTGGCCGTTCATCCAGACCGCCAGTGAGCGGGTATGTGAGCGCCGGCCCATGGTTTACCAGTCCGACCTGGTGCGATTCTTCCGGCGGTCGCGCACCACCAGTTCCAGGTCGAGGGCAGAGAGCAGCTTGAAGGCTCGGGCCAGGCTGGCCCGAGCAGGATCGGTCTCCAGCCCGGAAACGGCGTTCTGGGCCAAGCCAACCTTGGCGCCAGCGATGGCTTGCGTCAGGTTCCTTTCTCGGCGTACGCCCTGCAACACGGCGCCAAGCTGGTGGGGGTTTTGAAGGACGTATTCCATATCTGATATATGCGATAAATCCAGTTTATCTCATAAACAAGATAAATCCAGTTTATCTCCTTTATTGATATTTTTGCCTTAAGACCTCACTCCTGTTCCTATCGCAGCTTACGATGTCATTGAGCGGGTGAAGCAGTCGCTCGAAGAATTTAGCCCGAAGCGGTCCCGGCTTAGGTGTTACCGATTTTTCTCTGGTCGTGAAATTTGCCAAATTGGCGTGGTAAGGTTTTTTGGATTCTGGCCGGACTGGCTGACTGAAGTGAAAACCGGGGGTTTTGGTACCTCACAGCCGAGGGGGTTGGCCTCCCAACAATTCCCAACAGATTTTGGGCCAATTCTGACATGTTCAGTCCCCTCCAGTCGTCCCGCTCTCCTCTGAGGGAGGCATCCTGAGACGTGGCGTCGGAGGGTTCAACTCCCCTCACCTCCACCACTTCGCGCTCAAAAACAGGAACCCGCCGTCGTTCCCACGATGGCGGGCTTTTTTGTTTTAATTCCGCCCGCCCCTCTTTCATTTTTCAGGCCTCCCCATACTCCCCATAATTCATCAACCGGATCTGAAGAATGAGGTTCTGACGCCGGAAGGTTGCTGGATTCTCGAATCATGGAACGATCCCAGCGATGGCTCCGTCTCGACCGCCCGGGCGCGGGTAACGCCGGACGTCACCACGCAATGGCACCGCCTGCGCGGGGTGGATGAACGCTATGTGATCATGACCGGTACCGGCCTCATGCGCACGGGGACACTCATGCCGACTCGAGTCGGACCGGGTGACATTGTGCTGATCCCAGCGGGAGTGCCGCAGCAAATCAGCAACGTCGGGGAGTCCGATTTGATTTTTCACTGCATCTGCACGCCGCGCTTCACGCCCGGCTGTTATGAAGCGTTAGGGGAGACGCCTTGAGTGCGGCGCAGCGCTGTTCTGCCTGTTCCCTGAGTGAGGCAATCACTTGCAAAATTTTGATGCATCGCAGGGCTGGCTCCCCGCAGGCAGCAGGCGAGACGTTGGTTTCACAATCCTCTGCCATGCCGCAGCTGGACGGCAGGGTTCGAAGCGCCATGCTTCACCCATCGGCTCCAGAAATTGATTATTCAATGCTCAGCTCCCTATCTGAAAATCGCAGTCTAGCTTTCGCGCCACCGTCACCCACTCCAGTCGATCCCGTTCCCACGAACCGGTTGCGCGCCATTCAAAGGTCGGCAGCAGACAACGACCGGTTGTCTGCTGAGCAACCGGAGCCGCACCTCCAACAACTGATCAAACATTCGATGGATGATGAACTGCTGCTGCTTGACCAGCAGCGCACCGACCATACCCAGACTCAAGCGGCATTGATCAAAGAAAGGCAGAAGCAAATTTCCACGTACTCGATCACTCAGGCCCAGCTGCAACTCCTCGGCTTTCCACGAATCGTAGGTTACGGGTAAACCGCGCGTCAGTAATTTTTCCACCACTTTATCCGTACGTTTCATTTTAGGATATTTTGTATTTCGGGGGGAATCACCTCCTGCTTTGGCCTCATCCCACTGGCGCTGAATTGCCTTGGTCGTGCATAACGCCTTTGCCTACAGCTTACCCTTTACTGCTCAACCCCGCCCTTGACCGGAACTGATTTCGCGGGATGGTCCTCCATGGCTCAAAGCGCGTCCGGCTCAGATTCCGTTGCTCCTTCCTCAACCACGGGCGGCTGGCGCTTGGAACATTCCTATGCGCAACTGCCGGCGCTCTTCCACCTCATGGTGCCGCCCACCCCCGTCGTGTCCCCGCGGCTGGTGCTTGTGAACCGGCCGCTGGCAACCTCGTTGGGGCTCGAGGCTGCGGCGCTCGGCGGCGATGAAGGCACGGCGATTTTTGCGGGCAACCGGCTGCCCCCCGGCGCGGTGCCGCTGGCCCAGGCGTACGCCGGCCACCAATACGGACACTTCACCACGCTCGGCGACGGCCGCGCAATCCTGCTCGGCGAACAAATCACGCCGCGCGGCGAGCGCTTCGACATCCAGCTCAAAGGATCGGGCCCCACGCCGTATTCGCGCCGAGGCGATGGCCGCGCCGCCCTCGGGCCGATGTTGCGCGAATATATTATCAGCGAGGCGATGCACGCGCTCGGTATCCCCACCACGCGCAGCCTCGCCGTCGCGACCACCGGCGAAACCGTTTACCGCGACACCGCGTTGCCGGGCGCCGTGCTCACCCGCGTGGCCGCTAGCCACATTCGCGTCGGCACTTTCGAGTGGGCCGCAGCCCGGGGCGACGCCACCATGATGCGTGCGCTGATCAACTACACGCTGCAGCGACACTATCCCGCACTCGTCCAAGCGGAGAATCCCGCAAGCGCCCTGCTCAACGCCGTGATCGATCAGCAAGCCGCCTTGCTCGCCCGCTGGATGCTGGTGGGTTTCGTCCACGGCGTGATGAACACCGACAACATGGCCGTCTCCGGTGAGACGATCGACTATGGCCCGTGCGCCTTCATGGAGGCGTACGATCCCGCGACGGTTTTCAGTTCGATCGACACCCGCGGGCGCTACGCCTACGGCAATCAGCCGGCCATTGCCCAATGGAATCTCACGCGGCTCGCCGAGACCTTGATTCCGCTGCTACATGCCGAAGAAACCTCCGCCATCGAACTCGCCAAGTCCGCAATCGGGCGCTTCGCCCACCACTATCAACAGCACTGGCTCGCCGGCATGAGGCGAAAACTCGGCCTCTTCACCGAGGAAGCGGCCGACACCGCCCTGATTGAATCGCTCCTCACGTGGATGCAGCAGACGAAGGCGGATTTCACCAACACTTTCGCCGGACTGGCGCCCGCGTTGCCCGCCGATGACCCCCGGCGAGCGGACGAAATTTTTCTTCAATGGCACGCACGCTGGCTCGCCCGGCTCGCCCGGCAGCCGCAGTCACTCACCCAGTCGAATGAACTCCGAGGCGCGCAAAACCCTGCGGTCATTCCCCGCAATCATCACGTGGAGGCCGCGCTCGCCGCCGCCGAGCAAAACAATCTGCGCCCGCTGGAGCGGCTGCTCGACGTGCTCGCCACGCCTTTCGATCACACCCGCCCTACTTCAGATTATCACCAACCCGCCCCGGACAACGGCCGCGTTTATCAAACCTTCTGCGGCACGTAGCGAATCGGTGAACCGGCTGAACGATCAAAGTCCTCCTCTGAGCACGCAGCTGACTTCGACCTGTAAACCTAAATTCGCGAAATAGACTAACCGCCCTGTTCCGGAGTAGGTAGCCAGCTTGTCGCGCTATTCTGCTGGCCAGCAGAACGAGGCAAGCTCGCAACCTACAGGCGGTCCCTTTCGTTCGGGATTTGGGATCACGCAGTTATTGGAAAATCAGTTAAGAGACTAAACAACTGAGTCGCTAATTTAACCGTAAACTTAAAAGGCACCCAACCGAAAGTTAAGGCCTGACCTGCCGATCCGTCGGCCACCGACTTGCTCATCCCTTCACCAAACCCTTGCCGAAAATTCCCGCTTAAAATCGCCCCAGCCCCACTGCCTTCTCCCACCCGCTAACGTGAGAGTAGGATTTTGATCGAAATCCCCTCCTTACTTTACCTATAAACGACACCTCTCCCACACCCGACACCTCTCCAACTCCCATGGCTAACTACGGTCACTTTGACGACTCCAACCGCGAATATGTTATCACGCGCCCAGACACTCCCTTGCCCTGGCTGAATTATTTCGGCCAGGACGAGTTCTTCGGCATGGCGACCCAAACCGCGGGCGGCTACACCTTCTGGAAAGACGCCAAGCTGCGTCGTCTCACGCGTTATCGCTATAACAACAACCCGATGGATAACGACGGCCGCTTCCTTTATGTGAAGCAGGGCAAATCGGTTTGGAATCCAGGCTGGAAACCCACGCGCACGAAACTCGACGCATTCGAGTGCCGTCACGGCCTCGGCTACTCCCGGATCACCGGAAAAAAGGACGGCATCGAAGTCGAGCAACTGATGTTCATCCCGCCCGGCGAGAATCTTGAGGTTTGGAAAATTTCCGTCCGCAACAAGACCAAGAAGCCCCAGAAGCTCTCCCTCTTTTCCTACGTCGAGTTCTGCTTCTTCGAAGCGTTGAACGACATGACGAACTACCAGCGCACCTACTCGATCGGCGAAGTCGAAATCGAAGGCAGTGCGATCTACCACAAGACCGAGTACCGCGAGCGCCGCAATCACTACACGCTCTTCGGCTGCACGCGGAAAATCGATGGCTACGACACCTCGCGCGATGCCTTCGTCGGCGTCCATCACGGCTTGCATGATCCGAAAGCGGTCATGGCCGGCAAATGCACCAACAGCCGCGCGTTCGGCTGGAATCCCGTCGGCGCTCAGCAAATCAATCTCTCGCTGAAGCCCGGCCAGGAAGAAACCTTCGCCATCATCCTCGCCTACGTCGATCAGGGCGATTTGCCGAAGTTCGATTCGCCGATGGTCATGAACAAGACCAAGGGTCGCGAGATCCTCGCGAGATATTCCGACATGAAGGTGGTCGATGCCGCCTTCAATGCCGTGAAAGAGCGTTGGGAATCCCTCCTCTCGATCTACCAGGCGCCGAAGGTTCCGAACGTGCATTTGCAGCGCATGGTCAACACGTGGAATCAGGCCCAGTGTATGGCCACGTTCAACCTCTCACGCTCCGCCTCCGGCTACGAGACCGGCATCGGCCGCGGCATGGGTTATCGCGACTCGAACCAAGACATTCTTGGCTTCGTTCACCTGCTGCCCGCCCGCGCCCGCCAGCGTATTCTCGACATCGCGTCGACGCAGCTCGCCGACGGCACTTGCTTCCACCAATACCAGCCGCTCACCAAGAAGGGCAACGCCGACATCGGCGGCGGCTTCAACGACGATCCGCTCTGGCTCATCCTCTCGACCTGCGCGTACATTCGCGAAACCGGTGACCTCACGATCCTCAACGAACCTTGCGGCTACGCCGATAAACCCGGCTCGAAGGACCCGCTGCTCCACCACATCGAGACCTCGATCCAATACACGCTCAACAATCGCGGACCACACGCACTCCCGCTCATCGGCCACGCCGATTGGAACGATTGCTTAAACTTGAATTGTCATTCCAAGGAGCCAAACGAGTCCTTCCAAACCGCCGGTGATATCGCCGGCTCGAAGGCCGAGTCCGTCATGATCGCCGGCCTCTTCCTCTACGCCACGCGCGACCTCGTGAAACTCTACCACTTCATGGGCCAAACACAGGACGCTTCCCGCATCCAAGGCCACTACGACGACATGCTCAAGACGGTCGAAGAGCAGGCATGGGACGGCGCGTGGTACACCCGCGCGTTCGACGCCGAAAGCAAGCCCATCGGTTCGAAGGTTTGCAAAGAAGGCAAAATCTACATCGAGAGTCAGGCATGGTGCGTCCTCGGCGGTGCCGGCCAAAACAACGGTCGCGCCAAGAAAGCCCTGCAAGCCGTCGACAAATATCTCTACACACCCGAACACGGTTGCGCGCTCCAGTACCCACCGTATTCGACCTACCACTCCGAGCTCGGCGAAGTTTCCAGCTATCCTCCCGGCTACAAGGAAAACGCCGGCGTGTTCTCCCACAACAACACGTGGATTCACATCGGTTGGACGATGTTTGGCGAAGGCGAAAAAGCCCTCGAATACTACCTCAGCATCTGCCCTTCCGCGAAAAAAGATCACGACGTCTATCGCTCCGAGCCTTACGTCTATGCGCAGATGACTGCCTCGCAGTTCTCGCCCACGCCGGGCGAAGGCAAAAACTCCTGGCTCACGGGCACAGGCGCCTGGTCGTTCGTCGTCGCCAGCCAGTCGATCCTCGGCGTGCAGCCAGACTACACCGGCCTGCGCATCGATCCGTGCATACCAAAGAAGTGGAAAGGTTTTTCTGTTTCGCGCAAATTCCGGGGCGTCACCTACAGCATCGAAGTCACGAATCCAAAGAGCAAATCGAAGGGCGTGAAGTCGCTCAAGATCGACGGCCAGAAAATCGCCGGCAACGTGATCCCGCTCCCGACCGACGGCCGCACCGCTGTGAAGGTCGAGGTCACCCTCGGCGCCTGAGTTAAGATTTATAAAGCAAAGGCCGGCGGATTAATTTCCGCCGGCCTTTTTGTTTTTTGGGCGGTAAGGCGCGACCACGCCAAGTGGCAGCTGGGCGCACCGGCACAACATCAGTGGGCTTCACTCTGCGGCGCTGTGGTGAATTGCACAAAAGAACAGCGAATACTATAGTCTGTGGCCATTTCGTTCGGTGAATTGGTATTCTGTGTGATGAAGTCAAAAGTGCGCTTCGGCGTAGTTCTGCAGCAATACCGCCAAGCGGCTAAAATCAGCCAAGAGGAGCTGGCACACCGGGCCGGCCTTCACCGGACCTACATCAGTCAACTGGAACGTGAGCTAAAGAGTCCAACCCTTGATGTGGTTTTCGCTCTCGCAACTGCGTTGAAAACGTCTGCCAAAGGGTTTCTTTCCTCGGTATGTGAGGCGAGCGGCTTATGAACTATCTCGCACGTCATGTCTCAGAATTGAAAATTTCCCGTCCTAGCTGTCCGGATGCAGCGATAGACATGGAATGCCTCAAGAAAGCATTGGTCCGATTCAATAACTCTATTACAAAACTTCAAAATTTTGAGGTCGATGTATTCGGTCTGCTGGGAATGCGAAATCTAAGCGCATTCGTTGGTGAGCTGCTTTGTGCAGCCATTATTTTAGAAAGCGAAGGTCAATTTCGCAAGAACCCGCACCAAGATGGCTATCCTGATCTGCTGCTAATGGACGCTGGCGGACAGAAGCTCTGGCAAAGTTTGAGTCAGCGCTTGAGGGAAAAAGTACCTTTCAGTCCTTTCGCCACGAGTGGAATCGAGGTAAAGGCGACTGTCGGTAGCGTGCCCTCCCCTGCTTGGTTTCAGAAACGTGGAGAACAAAAGCCGGACATCGGTGATCAACGGATCTCAACGCTCCAGGGGTACGACTGGAAGGCCCACCATCGGGACACGAATAATCTCCTCGGGTTAGTTTGGGATTTTGTTAATCGGGCACCATGCATTGTCGGGGTTTTCTACTCTCACAAGCTGACTCAAAACGACTGGGGTAAGATTGTTATCCCAAAGGAAGGAGGTGGGCGAACTACAAGCGTTTCTATCATGTCGAGAGAGGGTGTCGCGAAGATGTATGCCGGTTGGCTCATCGTATTGGACGATGACCGCTACATCAATTTCCTTAACAATCATAATCCCGGGAAGCTAATTCAGCGCTCGACCGCCAAACCATTCACGATTTCGTGAAGAACAAACTCCCGCGTCTGGCCAACAGCTGCCAATCTTGTGGCAGGCTTTCCCAGCAAGAGCTGAGTCAGGTGAGCGAATATTAGCTCTAGTCCACGCGGCGGAATGCTCTCGCCGATGATCTCGTGGATTAGCCCAGCATTCACTTTTCGCCCGTCCTTCCGCTGAAATTCATATTGATAGTCGGTGACCGTGTGCAGCATCAGTGCTTCTAGGATAGACAGAACACGGTGTTGTTCGGGGTGCAGTTTATTGTCGCTACAAGCATAGGGGAAGTTGGTCGTAAGGGCGCTAGCAGGGGAGTTCCAGCCCATGCGCTTGTATGCGCTGGTATAACCGCGCATCAGCCGATATTCGCTCCCCTGTTTGACCCACGGACGAGGGAGCAACGCACTACACTTGTAACAGTAGAGTGGGGTTTCGGTTGAAGCGCGGTTGACACCACTCTCATCCCTACGCGCCATATGAGTCGGATTATCCTGACAGCCGCATTCAACACATTGATTGTCGAAAGCAGACCGCTCAAGCGGAGTGTTCTTCACCCAAAAGTATTTGTCGGCATCAAGGAGCGGAACGAAATGCATCGGATGTTCGCCACGAGCCTTGACCTTATTCTCAGCATCCAAAGGTGGCATAGGTGCAATGACATCTCTGACCGTCACCCAAGGAGAAAGACCGCCCTCCCCAATGGGCGAATGCGTGCGTGACGGCAACAGTGACCCATGCAGTAAATATTGCCTAACCAACAGTGGGTCGCGCGCAAATACGGTTATCAAACGCTGTCTACGCTGCGGAACGCCATAGTCTGCGAATTCAACTACTTCAGCTCTCCCTTGGTAATCCGTCCCCAGTTCTTCCTTAATCAAGTCTATCAATCCGATCAAACGGCCCCGCTCGTCTTCTATAACCGTATTTTCCATCTCAGGCACATTTTCGAAGACCACCAAACGCGGTCTAAGCTTCGAAATGATAGCCAGTGTCGGGATAATTAGTCTGTTCCGCTGGTCCAATGCTGGTTTCCGGCCTTCGCGTATTCCTTGTAACAACTTACCTCGTCCATTTTTTGACATACCCTGACAAGGCGGAGTGGCGAACAATATGTCTAAAGGCTGGCCCTGTGTTTGTTTCATCGTTTGTGCAACGACCTCATCGGCAAGCTTCCAAATATCTCCCGTCAACGCGACAACCTCCGGAAAATTATGCTGGTAAACCTGGTGTCGATCATCGAGCAATTCACACGAAACCAGAACCTTTACGGGCAAATGTTGAAGAGCCAGATCACCTATGCCCGCAGAAGAAAAAAGGCTAACCGCAGTTAAAGATACCTGATGATCGGTCCGTCGAGAAATAGTCGTTGGTAACATTGAATACCTTTGTGAAATGCCGCCACCGTAGTTGGATAATTCCCATGTTCAAGGAATCGTTTCCTTTCTTCGACTAGAGAGCTGGAACGAAGGGCCTTGTGCTTGACGGCGAAAAAACTGGTCGGTTCAACTTGGAGAACGCCGCAAACCTCACTTCAACCCGAGTTGCTTCACCACCCAGGTGTTGATCGCTTCCCATTGCTCCGACTGATATGTGTGCGCTTGTTCGGGGACGATCAGAAGGGGTCAGCAACGGTCTTTCAGGCGAGAGACGATCAGAAGGAATCAGGCTTGGTTGTTTGATATTTCTCATAGTTGTTTAGATTTCTGCTTAGCACTGACGAGACGGCTGACTTGGTGCAGCCCGCCCATATTTAACGCCGCGGCCAGCCAACGGTTGGTCGCGGTGGTCCGGACGATCAGAAGGGGTCAGGCTTGGTTGTTTGACATTTCTCATAGTTGTTTAGATTTCTGCTTAGCACTGACGAGACGGCTGACTTGGTGCAGCCCGCCCATATTTAACGCTGCGGCCAGCCAACGGTTGGTCGCGGTGGTCCGGGCCTTCAGGCTGGTCGCGATCTCCACCTTCCAGCCCGCTGATTTCATCTCCTGCTGGATGTCCGTCTCCGTTCGCCGGTGCTGACGCAACTCGCCCCGCAGCGCCTCCCGCCAGACCTCCTCCCTCGTCTCGCGCATCTCCCGCTCTCTGCGCCGCCCGTGGCCGACGACCGCCGCGTGCTCCTCATACACGTCCTTGGCAAATCCTTTCGTTCCGATGATCCAGCCTTTCGACATCTTGGCAAACTGCTGCTCCTTCTGCGCTGGCTCGTCTTCCGCCAACCAGGCCAGATAATCGAGGTACTTTCGCCGACCGGCCGGGGTGTCCGCGAGGCCGGCATGCTGCAACGCCGGTTGCGGGTGATACCAGAGCGGACGCTCCTTCGGGTGCAGCAACCAATGCAGACTGGTCCACGGATAGTCGGCCAGCTCGGCCACTGGCCGGAGCTTGGTCCGGACCGGGTTGAGGTGGATGTAGTGACAGAGCGGGCCCAAACCGGAAGCCGGATCAACGACCAGACTCTTGTACCGACCCTGAAACAGGTGGCCCCGCTCATCCCTGAACCGGTTGAAACGCACGGCAAAGGTTCCCTGCAGCCACCGCATTCCCTCCACAAGGTTTGCCTTGGGCGTCGAGACCGCCAAATGAAAGTGATTCGACATCAAGCACCACGCGTGCACCTCCCAGCCGGTCTTCGCACAGGCCTCATGCAGACATTGCAGAAAGGTCACCTTCGCTTTCTCCGAGCGGAATATATCCAGCCGAAAGTTGCCCCGGTTTAACACGTGGTACACCCCAGCCTCTGACTCCAAGCGCAATGGTCTCGCCATGCCACCCACTCAGCCCCAGCCCCCACCTAACGTCAATGTCTAACATCCAAGCCT
>Ga0163149_10007749_pt1 | contig 10762 bp, 7 predicted proteins | sample OliLakLV19MP5G1_FD_148604 | JGI IMG/M metagenome (GOLD analysis project Ga0163149, IMG submission 148604) | Freshwater microbial mat bacterial communities from Lake Vanda, McMurdo Dry Valleys, Antarctica - Oligotrophic Lake LV.19.MP5.G1 | ecosystem: Environmental > Aquatic > Freshwater > Lake >...
GGTAAATAAACTGAGACTATTGTTAGTGATTATTGCTGCAGTAGACGCACAGTGGATGCGTCCCTCTCACCGTGGCCAAAGCATGTGTTTCAACGGTGTTCCGGCGTTGACCTCATCAAAACGCGCCATAATTAAGCACAAGAATGAGGCAACCCCAGCCAGCCTCGCCTATCAATGTATCTGCCAATGGATATAAAGCAATGCTACAGAGCGCTGGAACGCTAATTGTCTATCCTCAGATGGAGATGTCAACATAGGAAACCACATGCGTCTGAGATGCCACATTTGGTGTCTCTAACCCTAGGGTTTGGTATCCGTGCGGGTCACCACTAGCTAGGTGCTTCGTTGGAGTGACGCAGCCACTACTCCGGTAATCGGTAGAACTAGCCGGAGAAAAGCACTTGGTTCACAAATGAAGTCCTGCCTTTATACTGTAATAACTGGCAAGCTAGCAAGACTTGAAATGTTCTAAAACTCAGACTATGAAGTAAAAATAGTCTAAAAGGCAAAAGCGCACAAATGTACAGGTCCATCATCGTATGGGTGATTGCTTGTGTGGATGAGGTTGTGGATGTGGATGCGGCCGTGATTAGCTTGTGTGGCGCGATGGACAAGCGTGATGGATGCGCCGCTTTACATGTTGGCGCGGCACTTCAATTCAATAAAGGCACCTTGCAGCATCTTGGTCGACATGAAGGTGAAGGTTGTTTGCCATGCCATTTTTTGCTTGGCGGAAAAAATATCCTTGCCGAGTTTTTGTTCGAGTACTTCCACCAAGGCTTCTCCCATGAGAGGATAGTGCTCGGGCATGACGCCAAAACCAATGTGCATGACGCCAATCTGAGTCAACTGTTCCTCGACGAGTTCCAAGTCGGGACCCAACATGTCAATGGCCATGTCCAACATTTCCGTGAAGCGCTTGGCAAAGGCAAGGAACTCTTTGTTTTGGAACAATTCTTCTTCGGAGACATTGCCCTTTCCCCACGGAAAGACAGTCCAAGCACCGGGAGCAAGTTTGAACATGCTATTGTAAATAGAGGACAAGAGAGAGAGAGTGAGAAGAGCCATTCAGTAGTAGAAATAGAGGCAAAACAGCACATGAAAGAACGTACCTTCTGAAGAGAGCGATTCCAAATTCTTCACGATAGTTCTTCATACCCTTCACTCTTGCCCAGTTATCATTAACGTCCGCCACAATAGAAAAGTAGGAGTCGGAAGAAAATTGCATCATTTTGGATAGTTTTGTTTTGAAAGTTTATAAGAGAGATGCGTGAGCTGTTGGCCGGTTGGTTTGCTTCGTTTGATAAAATTGTGAGAGAAGACGGATGCGCAGTTTTGATAATGGATGGATACAAATTTCCATCAACTGCCTTCCATACTTCTAATAACATTTCCTTCCTACGAAGGCTGATGTCATTTTCATGGCGATATCCAGGAAGTTGAAAAAGTGATGTAGCAAAGATTATTTAAACGGTGCTGTTCGTGGACGGTCATAACACATCCAGTACGAATCCTAAAATCGATGAAAGATTACTAGCTAGTAGCACAGTGTCTACTGGTTGCCTATTGCCTAAATCATTTAAAATTATTTGAATTTGAATCTTGGTTGTCTCCTACGTGGCGTTGATAAAAATGACGAACCCAAGTAGGAAGCAAAATGACTGCTTCTTACCAGTCGCGGAGAAAAATCTTTCTGGCGCCATCGGTCGGGAAAAAGACGTAGTACAACTTCTTTACAGTGGAAGTTCAAGTTGGATGAAATCATACCACGTCACAAAAAATAGAATTCGTCAAGTCACAACTTGGGCATTTTGCGAACCAACACAACAAAGTACTCCTGGAGTAGTTGTATGTTTGTAATGTACCTCATTGAGGTTTCCAAGTTAAACCAATTGCCCCAACAACAGAAGAGTTTGTTTTTGGGCTTGCTGTAGTCTAACATTTCCTAAAATGCATACATCAGCATAACGTTCTGGTGACATCTCTAGGCATGCAACTGCCCTTTCTTTCCTTCCTTTTCTTCGGGAAAGTCATTGGGGTTCTTGTACATCTGCTAGCTAGCTACTTTCAAGTGGCTACTCGAACGCTTCGTTGGGGCTGTTCGTTTTGCTTAAACTACTCTAAGGAGTAGAGGAGTAGTTTAAACTCTCGAGGTTTCTGCATTTCTGCATACGGATGGACACTTTTCTTCCTTCCTTCACCTTTCAGCAGAGGAATTTTCTACCGTGTTCAAATGGCCCTTTCATCATCGTCTTGGATATTCCATGCTTGATCTTGGAAGTGTGAAAGGTCATTGGTCTTTCGATGCCCTGACTCTGCCGCACCGGTGTAAGGGATGGACAAGCGGCCCTATCCAGCTACCACTAGTTATCTATTACCAAGATACCCTCGTCAACAAACTTCTGCAGGTGGCCCCATGGAAAAGGACTGCGATGCAGGCATTGGGGTACCGGCAAAGTACGATGTCATGCTTCGGTCAGGCTGATGGTCTCCACTCCTCCTTCGCTATACTGGCGAATCCGTCACAGAAGTCACACATCAGAAGGCTCTGCGTCGAACGTCCCATCAAATGCCTGCTTGACGAAGTTGCCTGCAGGTGCATATTTCGAGTGCCTTCGGCAGAAGGCCGGCCAAGGTTGCTCAGGCAACCTTTCGGGTCGGTGCGAAAGGTAAAGGTGGGCGTCTAGATTCCACACTCGGCCTTCGCCGCGTCTCCGTCGAAACAAATGATCTGGATTCTGGCGCCAACGAAGAATCTGCTACCCCTCTCTTTTTTCTTCGGCTCCTGGCGGCCAACCGAGGTGGGCCTAGCTTGCTATAAGTAGTTCTACTTCTATACTATGAAAGTCGACATTTTTTGTGTTTATGGCGCGGCATTAAAACTTTAAAAGTCCACGGCTTACTCGGGTCTGCCCTAGAATTTTCTATGCAACACAGCATTCTCCTATTATGCTCGGCAAGTTGCCCTTGATGCTGTCTTTCTCTCTTCCTGTCTTTCAGCCTCCTCCTTTTTCAGCTGGTTGACTCGGGCCCACTCAACCTTGGCCCTTCGCTTTTCCTCTTCGACCAGTGCCCATGTTTTGGCCAGCTCCTCTTGGCGCTTTCTCTCCTTTTCGTCCTGTTGTCTCAGCTTTTCTTGTTTCTTGAGGGCTCTTGCTGCGTCTTTGGATTGAATCTTCGCCTTGTAGGCGGCCAAGCGCTCGCAATCCGTGACCTCAAACTCGAGGTGTTGCTTCGATAGCGATTTGGGCGGCATAGTGGTCGTTGTGGGGGCTGTGGATGGCATGGTCTTCGTTGGGTGTTGCTTTTGTTTTCTGGTATGGCTTTATACTTGTTGAAAGTTTAAATTGTGAGAGACGCAAACACATTGGTGCAACTCCCCAAGTGCAATTCAGTCGGACCTGCATAGGTTTGAGCAGAACTGTAGCTAATTACTAGCATGTTTGGAGTGTATGTTGCTAGCTAGCTACTAGTCATAGTAAATCTTGGCACGTTTGGTTCTCGCCGGCCATCTCCCATCTACGAGTTGTATCCCCGATTGGAGCGACTAATTTTAGTCACCAAACTTGTACGCAGGATCGAAAAGGCTACATTTGGACGCACCTGTGGTGAAACTGGAAACGACGTCGTCCGTTGGGTAGGCTGAGAAGCAAAGAATGATGGTCTTCAATCATTGCATTTCTACCATGCCTTTAGTCGGCTACACAGATAGAAAAGTAGCGCCTTTTCTCTTGTGTGTGAACAGAAGAAGGTGTCTTCCTAGCATAGGAAGATGAATGCAGGCTCCAATGACAGAAGTTTTTTGAATCAGCAGAAAAACAATGACATGACAGACAAGGTTAGGAAGAGAACTGCAGATGAGCTCTTTGGACAAGATGGCATTTCCTTTTGGCCAAAAGTTCCTAAAGAGCAACACAAAAAGCTATTCAGCTTTCATGTCTTCAAAGTGGGGTGATTTTCTCATCACCAGCATTGTGTGAACAGGGACATCCAAAAGAGTCAGTTGTGTCATGGTTCGAAACAAAAAGTGTAAAAGGATTCAGCCCGAGAGGATCATTGTGCACATCTGGCATGTTCCCACACTTTAAGACTTCATTCCATCACATGTTGGAAACAAAAAGCATCGAATGATTCATCCTCTGAGGACCATTGTGCAGATAAGATTTAAAAACAAAGTGTCAAAGTTGAAGGAGGTCATCATGTTTTTCGCCTTCTGCTTCAATGACAGCTTCATTGACAAAATTCAAATTTATGACTTTCTGCTGTCAAAAGCAACAAAAGAGCAGTGAGGACAGGGCATGAACAAACTAATCTCTCTTTCGGGCCTTCAGAACTGTGCTTGAGAACAATTTGCAGTTGCACGTTTGCAGCATCTGAGCTGCACAGAGAGTGATGTTGAGGTCATTGCAATCAAAGCCGAGCATGCTTTTGTTTTTTGCGTTTGCCAATCAAGAGTTTCATTACCAAACACACAGTTGACCCTGTGAACTTTGACACATTTATAATCACAAAAGCACAAAAGATTGTTGAAGACACAGCATCATTGTGGTGTGCCTCTGAAAGGTCTGACAACATCATGAAGACCAACAATGGTGACTGAATCACTGTCATCCACAGTGCACCAGTCATCTCCTTTGTCTGCAGAAAAAAACATTCAAACTTCTGCAACAAACCACTTTTTTGGAGACCAACCTGGGATCATTTTCATGCAGTTCCATGTCATTGAGCAAAATGAAAACAAGATGGAGAAAGTCACACTGAACATTGAAAAATTGATGCAACAACAAACAATGAATGTTCTCACTCCAACAAATTCAATTTGTTTTTGCAAGACATCATGGTTGCTCAATCAGTCACCGTTCTCTTTGTCATGCTGTGATTTTATTTGAAAACCAATTGAAAGTGACATCATTGTGTTTCATTTGATTCTAATTTCATTCTTCAGACAAACCAGATGGCAAACACAATTGACAAAGTGCTCAAACACCAAGATGACCTACAAGCTCATTGAGATTTGTTGACTCACTTGTTGTGACATTGAACAAAAAGTTTCTCATTCATTTTGGCAAACTGTGCTCAAACAAGCAACTCCTTTTGGGAAATTTTGGGGAGCAGTTCTGAGTGTCAACAAAACTCTTCCGCCACTCACAACCGTGCCAAGACGACAATGACAGATCCAAAAGCAAGCCGTTTTTTCACAGATGACTGCATGGCCCAATTGTTGTTGTTACAACACATTTTTGTCATTGCCAAGTGATCAAAGATGTCCCAAGCCAGATCCACCCAAAGAAGATAAAAAAAATATCAAAAGGCTAACTGAACCCCCGCCCTGACCAATGAGTTAAAAGCAAAAACACCGAATCATTTGTCACATGTGTGACTCCAATGATTCATTAATGAACACATGTTTTTCTGATGCACACAATTTCCATCATGCCCAACAATCAGAAAGACTGTCCCCTAACCTCAAAAACGCACGATGCAAAAAAAAACTGAACAAGTCATTTTGAATGTCAAACTCATTTTTGCATTTGCAGATCATTGCCAAAATTGATTTCTGACATTTGGTGAGGTGTGTCACTGTTGTCACTGTTGTCATGAAAGCTGCTTGCTAAAAAAAAAACTTGTTGTCCAAAATTCGACATTTTCAACTGGACCTGCACCCAGTGCACCCAATGAGACAGCTACAGTCAATGTCATCCTTGGAGTCATTGCACTGTGTTAGGTTTTATCACCATAATGCAGGGGTTGTTCCAGTGAAATGAATTGACATGTTAACATCTCTCAAGCAATTCAATGTTCCAAACTCATGCAGGAGACTTCTAGTAAATTTCTTGGCAAAAGACAGATTGAGATTTCACAAACAAATTATAGTCATGTCTCAGAGGGGAGGCTTCCAGTGAGGACTTGATTGCCAGAAAGACAAAGAACAAACAATGAGGACGTGGACCCCAATTCTCACCTGCTTCCAGCACTTTCCTCATCTGGTCTTGAAGAATGACAGATTGAATAACCTGCTAGGAGGTGACCGTGCTTCAATTGTTGGAACGTAAAATAGATTTTGAATGTTTTTTTTTTGCTAGCTAGCTAGCTAGCTAGCTACCATCTAGCTAGTTGCAGCATCATGGAAACCTGTGTGCTAGAGATTTCTCCACTCCCAAGGAAAAGGTTGTTTGGAAGCAGTGCAAAATATCTTTTGGAAGTGTTGATGGCGCAAAGTCCCCAATCATTCAGAGGTCATTCATAGAGCCCATTTCCTCTGAAAACTTTCCCACAGACAAACTGAGGGAAGGAGGGTAGCTTGTCATGCTATTGCAGGGTTGTTCAGTAGAATGGAATGGTTGCCGTCACAAGCAGGCATGATGTGTTGTGCGGCAGCCACTAGACGAGCCAAAATGACAGGCACAGAGAAGAACAGAAAGCAACAGTACACAAGTGTTCATATAATAATGGCATGATTATCAGTTTACTTCCCCCAATACAATGACAATTTGTTGGCTGTGTATAGCTAATGGAACATGGATGTTGGATACAATAGAATAGAAACTCGGATAACGGACATGTCTTCGAACAAAAAATCCCTGGATTTTTGATCTAGTCTTCATTTTTGTTATATGCACGGAAAAGGCGAGTGCAGTGATGATGGATCCCATCATCATCAAAGATAGTCCCAATGTACTATGACATGCAGCCGAAGACGATACGTCGCGCACAAATACTAACCCATCAAATTCAGTCACTTCCAAACCAGAATTCATTTCCGTGTCACTCTGAAGACCAAACTCATCATACTCGGTTGTTGTTTGCTTGGAGGATTCCCCGAAAGATGTGTCATGCCAACTAGAATTGTCGCCGCTATTTTGGATTACGTTAGGGTTGTGGACAATAGTGGCAGTGCTTTCGGGATCCCGTCCCAAACTTCCAGGATTCATGGCACCAATACCACCGGAACCACCATAAGAATGCACAGCGCTGGAAGGTTTGCTATTCCAATCATTGATAAACAAGGAATTGCTGTCACTACCAATGTTGGTTGTTTCTTCATCTCGAACTTGTTCGTCTCGCACTTCTTCATCTTCTTCGATTTCTTGCCATGATTCTTGGCAGTCTTCGGATCCCCATGGTACATTTTGGCAGGATTCCGAAAAACTCCCAGAACTGCCACAAAACATGTCCATTCCCGAGACACCTGCCGGTAAACTATCGTCCCAACAAATTTCCGCCACAAAGGACTTGGCGTCATAAAACATGCGTTCCATCATTTGGGCACTTCCGACATTCCACAAGCTCAAATATCCTTCATAATTGCCACTGATATCCATAAAAAAGTTGTTATTGATTCTACCAGTAGCAGCAGGATTCCCATTACTGGCGCTGGTATTTTTGATACCCGTAAAGGATGCAGCATAGGCAAACATGCCTTCAAAGGAGGTCACAGATTGGGGATTCCACCGGGACAAATCCGCCTGGAACATAGTAGCACTGCTAAACATATGCATCATACTCGTGGCAGAGGAAACATCCCAATTTTGCATGGAGGTGCCCTCCAAAAAAGTGGCGCTATAAAAGGTATACGCCATACTGGTTACCTTGGACGTATCCCATCCCTTCAACGAGCCATTGAATTGCGTGGCACCTTTAAAGGCAGCCGTCAAATCTCGAAGTGCCGACGTTTTCCAGGCATCCAAATCTTGGTTAAAGGAAATACAACCACTGAACATGCCTTTCATAGAAGTGACTTGTTCCACATTCCAGGAATTCAAGGGCGAGTTGAAATGTTGACATCCGGCAAAGGTGTATTCCATGGACGTCACACGTTCGGTATTCCACGCACTCAAATCTTCGTCAAACATTGTAGCGTCTTGGAAGAGATTGTCCATGTTGGTTACAAGCGAAGTATTCCATTCGCCAATGGGTTTTCCCCCATATTCGGCCTTGGCCTGTTGTGGGTGGTCGAGCCATAATTGCACAGCTTCGTGAATATTGTCGTCTGTCAATACGACTTTAATGGAAGAGGATGCAGTAATAGTAGTGGAGTATGGTTTGACGGATGCTTGTATAATGGGGAGACTCATGACATTTTTGGTGCCTGGTGTTTCTGTAGCTGTGATCCTTTTTGTTGTGGAAGAAAATAGCATGTATGGTAGGAACAATGAAAAGGGCTTCATGATGGCTGACAGTCTCCTTGTTCTTGGACTTTTATTCACTGTTTGGCTATTGGATGTGACATACACTGGTTAACGGATGAGATCAGATCAGATACGGCTAATAGAAGACGGAAGGAACTCAGCAATGCGCTCAGACAGAAATAAAAGCTACGATGTACTCGGGGTATTGTTTGATTGTGGTCACACTGGTAAGTTAGTTAGATGGACTTATATGTGAGTGCTTGGGAGCGAAGAATAACGAGAATCGTGATAGTGTGACCGCTAAATAAAATAAGCACGACTGTCACAATCGGATCCTTTTGGTTGGTAATTAGAGAAAGTATCTAAGTATTTCAATAGCCGTTTTCGCACATCGCTAAGTAGCCCGCCAAAGCGATGCCGAAAAAAATCGATTCCTCTATTTAGCGGAAGGATACGTACGACAGACAGGCCTCACCACCTCAAAACTAAATCTGTCTAATAGCTAGTAGTACTAGCTAGATAGTTAGCTATTAGCTACCGGTACCAGTACTGCTACTAGCTAGCTAGCTACTAACTTTGGGGAACTTGAGACCAGCTTAAAGGGGTGACAAATGAAAGAAACCACTTATTCGATGGACTTTGGTTGGTGCACAGCCAACCACAATCCGCAATTGGCTCGTCTTCTTAGGAACTGAAAGACACCGTGACATGGCCGAGGGCACAACTGCGCATGTGAGTGTGTGTGTCGTGTCGCACAAGGCCTAGTAACCCTGTGATCCCCTAACATAAGTTACAGGCTGGATATATACTTTTATACCTCATTCGTTCAGAGCCTCTATTTTGCAGCTTCCTCCTGCCTGGTGGATGGAACATACTTATGCTAACAACGGACGATTGTTTGGAGGAACACTTTGTGTATCACTGGCACACAAACCAATCGTTTCTAAGGATCAGATTTGGTTTGACGAACGAGCAACGCTACAAAAGTCTTGTAAAAGTTTGGGCAAAGCAAAATATCTTTGCTTCGTTTGTGAACAACCGCTAGCTAGTCGTAGTCTTTTTGGGAGCTATCTTTTAAATTAGCTAGCTAGAATAGTTGCTAGAAAACATTGTTCATTTTTTGTGTTTACAAAAAGGAAGGATCACCACCCATTTCTTCAATTTCGGCTCGAAGCAGTTCTTGATCATACGCCCCGGAATCATGATGCTCATCGTAGCTGTCCAAAAAGGCAGGGTCCCCTCCCACCTCCAGCATTTCTTCTTCTTGGGTATAATTTTCTTCTTCTTCCGCTTCATTGGTGAGAGGATTCTTTTTTAGGATCTTTCGTTTAAAAGTAGAGGTTGTAGGAGTGTCGTTAGGGGCATCGTCGATGACAGGGCCTTTTTCCTTCTGCACCAGACTGAGTAGAAAAGACGGACCCGATGCCAAGCTGGAAGCTGGTGACACACCGTCATCATAGTCCTGGTCGCCTACATCCTTATTTTCCTGGCCGTCCAAAAAGAATGGATCACCGCCAATGGCTTCAATATCGTCCTCTAGACTGTCATAGGTATCTCCTTCCATTCCCGTGAAACGAGGGCCCTTATCACTGCCGGGAAGAGGGCCATTTTTATCGTTCTCGACTTCTTCTGTATCCAAAGTCATAGTAACAGCATCCGCACCTGTTGTGGTAAGAACCGCAAAGGCTTGTCGCACGGCTTGCTGTTTTTGAATGCTTTTCACTTGGTTGGCGACTGCCTCCTCGACTTGATGTTTGAGCATGGTTTCTTGTTTTTGCAATTCCATAAATTGTGCTTGTAGCTTTTGTATATCCTGTTGAACGGCGGATAGTTGTTGTTGTTTGGAATACGTCACGGCTTCGGTTGCTTCCACTAAGGATTGTGCTGCCTCCAGGGCGACGATTTGGGCGTGTTCCATGGGATTGGTTGGGCCATTGTTGCGTACTTTTTTGAGCTTTGGTTCCTGGTCTAACTTTCTCCTTGCTGCGGCCTCGAACAAATCCATTTTGGCTTGCACATCATCATCAATATTAAGGCTGTAGTTGTCATCTTCGTCCAAAAAGAAGGGATCGCCTCCCATGGCCTCTAACTCCTCCCATGTTGGTTCTAAATCCTCTTCCGCTTCCTCGTCCAACAATGGACGAGGACGTTGGCTATGATCCATTCCATCACTCGATTCTTCCTGTAAAAAGTCCTTGGCCATTTGACGTCCAATACTAAACCAATCTTGATCGTCTTCGGGTTTGTTGTCATCTAATGTTGGTTGTGGATGCTGTGGTTGGTCACGATCGGCTACGGCATTATCGGGCAAAGAAAAAGGCCCCCCTCCCACGGCTTCCAGTGCAGCTGCGACTTGTTCTTGCTTTTGATCCAGTTGTTGCAATTTCTCAGTGATGGGTTTTTGGTCCATCGAGGATGATGGTTGAAACGTTGCTTTTGGGGGCACGGTAACATCCATTAAAAAGGAAGGATCTCCTCCCATTTCCAAAATCTCCGCAATTTCCGCTTCGCGTGCGTCTTGTGCGGAGAAGTCTCGATCATTCTGAAACGCAAAAAAAGAAGAATCGCCTCCTGCCTCGGCTAATTCGTCTTCCAAGTCATCCACATCGCCCCCACGATTATGAAGACGTATT